>ERZ779737.1805-NODE-1805-length-15708-cov-8.425286_pt1 | contig 15708 bp, 16 predicted proteins | sample MGYA00511889_ERZ779737 | MGnify/ENA primary metagenome ERZ779737 (study PRJEB29588, sample SAMEA2163575) | human gut metagenome | biome: human gut; feature: human-associated habitat; material: faeces | place: Denmark | collected 2008/2010 ...
GTGAATTTTTTTATATTTCATACTACAACACCTCTTCAAATTACTATTTATCTGTAACCATATTATAACAACCATCTAAAATTTTTGATAATTCCTTTGATTTATCACAGCAATATACTAAATGTACCATAATTCACTTTCTCTTTCTTATTTGTAATTTTTTATTTAAATATAGTTCTAAAATGCACAATAATATGCCAATATCAATTTGATTATAATAAATAGCTTTATCTTTAGACATGATTCCTTTTTCGCCTTCTTTTCTTTTGGTCCTACTATCCAAATTGTGTATTACAAGCACTAGGTGCAAATCTAACAATATTTGCTATATCTAAATAAGTGAAAAGATTTTCTTTAAAAAATCATATCATATAGTTTATTAATCTCTTTCTACTTTTTTAATAAATAAATAATAAATTAATAATCCATCTATCAAAAAGTCATATATTCTTAATTTATCAAATAGAATTATACTTGATAGTACACAGACAATAATAATTCCAATACTTATTATTTTGGGAATTATCCCTTTTTCTTTTGCCATCCAAGTAAAAAAGGCAAATATAGGAGAACATAAAGCAAATATAGTCCAACCTATTATAAAACTCCTACTATAAACTCCATGAGTTATAATTGCTACTATATAATAGGTAATTAGCATACCAATACAAAATGGGAATATATTCATCATAGCCATCTTTTTTGTTTTACTATAAATAGAAATTAACGTTCCAAGTAGTATCCATATTGCCATTTGCGAAAAAATTTTCCCTAAATTTTGAGTATATATATCTAAAAGTCGACTTATAATTCCGAGTATTAATCCTATACAAAACATCCAATGTGGTTTTAATATTTTTTTCACTTTCTTATCTCACTTTCAAATTAGTATTTATCTTTTTTAATTATAACATTAAAACTTAAAGAATTTCTTGGTAGATTTTAATTTTACTTTAATGTTTTTTCAAATGAATTTGCATTTAATATAGTGTTAGATATAAACTCGCCTTTATAAAAATTAGCCCAATTATTAAAAATACAAGGTGCATTCTTTGCTTTTTCTAATGAATCTATTTTTATAAAGTTGATTTTTATATTCTTTTCTTTTGCATAATCTGATAACTCTTTTACTTCATATTCTACATAAGGACATTCATTGCTATAATAAATAGTAAAGTCTTGACTATCTATCTTCATAGTTCTTGCATTGTCATTAAATTTAGGAGTTTCACTATCATCAAATTTTAATGCTAATAATTCATAATCGCCAATGCTATCTACTACTTTAAATCCATAGTGTTCAAAAAATTTCTTTTCTCCTATAAATGGTTTCTTCTTTTTAGAAGTAAGTGTACATATTCCACTCATACTTTTTTCTTTTGAATCATTTATTGCATATTCTAATAACTCTTTAGCAATTCCTTTCCCCTTAAAACTACCTGCTACCCATAAACAATAAATATATTCATAGTTTTTACCGTTAATAGGAACCCAAGCAGTTTCTATTGGTTCATATTCAATAAATATTTTACCTCTAGCATTTAATTTTCTAAATACATGACCATCTTTTAATTTGCTTTTAATCCATTCTTTTTTATTATTAACACCTGTTTGATGCTTTGGATCACCAATAGCACAGCAAATATGTTCTTCATCTATGTTTTCTAAATTTAAATTAATATATTTATTCATCTTATTTTAACTCCTTAATAAATTACTATTTATGTTTATACTTATTATAACACAAGAAAAGCAAATCTTTTTTATATATTTGTTTGAATTTATCTATTCCTCTTGATTTTTCTATTTGCTTTTTTGTTGTGGTGATATTTTCTGCACTCACCACAATTACCATATCTTTCACATTTTATTCCTTATTTTTATCTTACCATCTCCTGTCAATCCTAAATAATCATATACATAATCTTGTGTTAAACGTCTAAATGCTCTTACAAAAGCAATTCTTGAACACTGAGATAAATCTTTAAGTTCTGGTTTGACATACAATAATTGCATTTCTATAACCTTCTATTTCTTGTCTCAAATGTTGTTATTCAATCTAAAAAAAGATTGAAATTTACGATAAAAGTATCAATTTCAATCTTTTAAAATACTATTTTTACTCTAATTATTAATTTTTAATAAATTAAGTTAGGAGTAATTAAACATTTATTTTTAGTTAATTTCCTTTAAATAAAGTCTTATTTATGAAAATATAAGTAAATTACAATCTACTACCAGATTTGATAGTGGCTTGTACCGCAGTTTAGTTCGGGATGCTTTAATATAAATTTAAGTTAGATGACTTTTTTCCAACACCTAAATATTAATCGCTAATTCTTACATTAACCCCATCTATATTTTTATATACACGTTTTTCATTCTTAGAAACTTTTTTTTTCAATTTCGTCCGCCAAATCAAAACCTAGCATTTCAGATAATCCCATTAAGTAAATAGCAATATCAGCTAATTCTTCATTCAAATCATCTTTTTTCTTTTTCCAAGCATCATATGCTTCAGAAACTTCTCCATATAATAAGCAAAATTCTTTATTCACATCTGTTGTATTAAATCCTTTGTTTAATTTATTTTGCCAAATATCTTTTTGAATCTTTTTTAATTCCATGTTTTCCCTCCTTAAGATAATTGTAATATTCTATTACCTTATTAACATTATACTCTAAAAATTTATTTAATTTAATCTCATTAAGTGTTTTTGACATTCGACATTACATATAAAAGAAGTTTATTACTAAGCTTCCAATTGTATTTTTAAGAACACTTTTTTACCTTTTTGAACTATGATAAACCCGTTAGTGAAGTCTTCTTTATTTATAATTCTATCAACTTTAGTTTCTTTTAATTGATTAATACTAATACCATTTTGAATAATCAATCTTCTTGCTTCTGATTTAGATTCTACTAATTTTAGTTCGAATAATAAATCAATTAATGATATAGGTAATTTACCATTATAAATTACTGTATCTATTTCATCAGTTAATGTTTTACTTGCTTTTGCATTATATTTTTCTTCAGCTTGATTTATAAACTCTTTGCCATGATACATTTTAATTATTTCTCTTGCAAAACATCTATGAGCTTCTACTATATCTTTTTTAATCCATTCTTTATATACATCAGTATCAATATCAGTTGTTAATCTAAAATAATCGTCTAAACAATTATCTGGTATTCTCATTGATTTTTCAAACATAATTGCAGGTTCTTCATCTATTCCTATATAATTATCTAACGATTTACTCATTTTTTCTTTACCATCCAAACCTACAAGTAAAGGAAAAACTATAACATCCTGAGGTTCTTGACCATAATCTTTTTGTAAATCTCTACCAACTAATAAATTAAAAGTTTGATCTGTTCCACCAATTTCGATATCAGCATGAATTGCAACTGAATCATATCCTTGCATTAAAGGATACATAAACTCATGAACTCCAATAGGCGTTTTATTATTAAATCTATTATTAAAATCATCTCGTTCAAGTAATCTTGCAACTGTATATTTTCCTGTCAATTCTAATACATCCTTAAAATTCATTTTTTCCAACCATTCTGAATTATAAACAATTTTAGTTTTATCTTTATCAAGTATTTTAGTAACTTGTTTAAAATATGTTTCTCCACTCTTTCTTGTTTCATCGAATGTTAATTGAGGTCTAGTTTTACTCTTACCACTAGGATCACCTATCATTGCAGTAAAATCTCCAATAACAAATACAATCTCATGTCCCATATCTTGCAACATTTTTAAAACTCTTAAAGGAACAGTATGTCCTAAATGCAAGTCTGGTCTAGATGGATCAGCACCAAATTTAACTATTAACTTTTTATCACTTCTTAATTTTTTTACTAATGTTTCTTTGCTATATATTTGCACAGCTTTTCTAATAATAATATCAATATTATTTTCCATTTTTATTTCCTCCTAAATAATTTGTATAGTTAATTAAATTACAATATTCGAATCTATAATAGTAATAGTCACTATCCATACAAATCACCTCCTTGAAAATAAAAAACGAGCAAACATCCAACAAAGGACGAATTGCTCGTGGTACCACCTTATTTTTTTGTAATAATAGTATATTTATTACTCTCTTTTTGATAACGGAATTCTCCGATTAAAATCATCATTTGTAATTCATTAATTTATTTTTCACTTGTTTTCACCAACCACAAGTTCTCTATATGAAAAATTATAAATTAATTACTTCGAATGAATCGCTTTTTAATTAACTGGTATTAATATACCATAAAATCGTCATTTTGTAAAGTTGGTCACTATTTTCATCAAAATAAAACTAGGATTATTTTATCCTAGTTTTATAGTCTTGTAGTCCTTATTTAGTTTGTTCTCCAGCTTTTATAGCAGCTTGGGCCGCCATTAATAAAAAGAATAGTAATCACTAGTTTATACAGGCTATAACACAAATCTTTGCTTATATTACCTAGAGATTTCTATCTCTTTTAAATATACTAGCCTTTGCCACAGCCCTAATTGGTAATAGATTAAAGAAATTAATATAATTTCATTTGCACTAATTAATACCACTATTTTGAATTTGACTAAAAAAATAAATACTATTTTATGCAAAACACTTTTATCTTTAACACACATTAATTATACCATCAAATTTTAAATTACACAAAAAAAAATAAGCCTAAGGAACTATGAACTAATCACATTCCTTAGGCTTTTATATATAAATATCTACCATAATTCTATTTCAGATATATCTGATATTCTTGATAAATCACTTAAAGTAAGATTTAATTTGTTTCTTGCTATTTTAATTATTTCACCTAATTTTTTTATATTTAATTCGCCTCTCTTCCTCTCTAGCACTCTTACTAGATATTTTTAATGTACAAAATAAAAAAAGTGATAGTCCTAAAACTAACACTATAAATATTAACCATTTCCAAGCTGGCATCATATCACCTCATTTTCAAAATAAAAAAGAATAGAAATTCTTTTAGAAAATCTATTCTTTATTTAACTTTATTAGCAAGTTTTATAACTGCTTTAGTATATTTCATAAGTTCTTTTTTGTTTTTAAATCCACAAGTCATTGCATAATAATCAGTATAGCTATCATCTTCTTTTACTAACTTTAATTGTAAAGACTTATTTATATTATAATTTTCTTTAGCTGACAAGTTAGATAATTTAGAATAGTCTTTAACTGTTATATTATAAAGTGGATCATTATTTTTAAATTTATCATATATTTCATTTGATATTATACAATTATCAATAAGTTCCTCGTTATTCTCAAACTCTATTAATGTCTTGTTTTTTTCAGGATATACTGTTACATTTTTAACTCTATCAATGTACACTGCTTTCCCATCTTTTATTTTACCAACATATGGTTCTCTTGATGAAAGTAAAACAATAATTAGTATAACAATTAGAAGAATACTTGAAATAATGATAACTTGTTTTTTAGATAGTTTCTTTATCTTTAATTTTGTCTTTTTCACATTACCATCCCTCAATTTTTATATTAAAAAGGAGTTAGAGAAAACTCTAACTCACAGTTTAATTTGTTTGTTTTCTTCTATAAAAGATTCCAGCTCCAGCAAGTCCTACGATTGATAAGATTCCACTTATTATATAGAATCCAATATTATCTCCAGTTTGTGGATTGTCAGTAGGCACTGTTACTCTTGCTACATTAAATGTTGTGATTGCTTCTCCACCATCATTGAATAATACTTTTAAAGTATGTTCTCCAACTGATAATGTATCAACGAATTCTTTCTTTAATGTAATTATTGTACTTCCACTTTCTGCTGTATAATTTTTAGGATCAACTAATTCATTATCAACATATACCTTACCATCATCAAATAATCTAAAGTCAGCATTTATTTTAAATTTAGCTTCATTATTTTTAGTAATTGTATATTTTTGATTAGCTCCTTCTGTTACTTCATAAACTATTTTTTCAACTACAACTTCTAAATTGATATTAGATGTTATATTTGTAAGTTTTAAAGTATCTCCAACCATATCAGCAGTTTTATCATTTCCATCAACTAGAACTTTAACTAACTTATATCCACTATTAGCAGTTATAGTAAATTCTTTATCTTCACCATAACTTACTGCAACTACACCATTTGGAGTAATAGTAGCACCATCTACATCTTTTACAGTTACAGTAAATGGTATTTTCTTATAACTTACAGCAACATCTTTTTCTTCATCTACTGTAAGTTCTATTTTATTACCAATTACAGTAGTTTCTACTGTATTTACTAATACTTTATCAATCATATATCCAGTATTTGGTGTAAATGTTATTTCAACTTTAGTTCCTTCAACAGCACCTATTTTACTTGGTGTAATTGTTCCATTTCCACCAGGAACTGATGTTATTACATTAAACGTATTTTTAACTACAACCTCAATATCAATATCAGTTATTGTTTTATAGTTTGTAGTATCTTCAGGAGTATATGTTGCTTTATAAGTATGTGTTCCAGCTGTTAATACTGTACTTGTATCATTCCAAGTAAATCTACCTGGTAGAGTTATATCATTTAATGTTTTTCCTTTTACACCAGTAAGACCAGTTGGTACTGTATAGTCTGGTGTTGCTTGAGTGATTGACCAGTTTAAAACTAAATCTGTAGTTGTACTATCTTTCCACTCATAATTATCTTTATCTTTTAAGGATACTGTAATGCTATAATTTCCAACAGTAGTAGCCTTAATATCGCCAGAAACATTCATCTTATTTGAATCAAAATTATTATCTTGTGAAACTATTTCATCACCAGTATATTCAAAAGTATCTTTAACTAAAGTTACTTTTTCAAGTTGTGCTTTTACAATAGTGAATGCTACACTAAATGTTCCAGTGTAATTTGCATTAGTATCAGGAACTTTATATGTTACTGTATAAGTTCCAGCATTTGTAGGTGCAGTAGCACTACTATAAGATGTAGAACCAGTTCCTTTATATAATACTTCTAAATCACTAACATTTACTGTTCCAGCATTAACACTAATTGTACCTGTTGGCTTTTTAGGATTTCCATCATAAGTAAATGTTTCATTATTAGAAAGTCCTGAAATATTTACATCAGTTTTATTTACAACATGAACTGTAAAATCTTTTGATGTTTCTTTATATTCAGGAGTACCATCTCCGCCAAGATCAACTTTTACTGCTGTAACAGTCATTACAACATCACCTTCAGTAGCTCCTGCTACATATTCATCATTTATATTATCATAAGTAAGTGCATCACCAGATTTAATAGTAAAATCAATGTTTCCTACATTTCCAGTTACTGATTGTTCTAAATAACCTTTTGTTATAGAGCCATTAACTTTTACATATTGATCTGCAATTGCTAAAGGTTGTTCTGCACTTGTTACTTCAAGTACACCATTTACATGTGTTCCCATTGTATAGTTAGAAGTAATATCTTCACCATTTCTCACTACTTTAACATTGCTTACAACATTATTTGAAGAACCTACAAATTTTTGGCTACCAGTAATTGTAACTTCTAACATATCACCTGGTAGTAATACACCATCAGGATTTGTATAAGTATTTTTTGTTAATTCAGTACCATCATATTCTTTAGTATCTGAACCAGCTGTTACAACTATTGGTGTTGAAATTGGGTTTACTGTTAATTTACCTGCAGCTTTTACAATATTAGAGTAACAACTAGTTACATCAACACCTTCTGCATTTGTTATTGTAATACTTTCAATTGTGTTATTTCCATCAGCTGTATCTTTAACATCTCTTACTTTACCAGTAATTTCTGCAGTGACTTTATCACCATTAGGTAATTTATTATCAGTTACTGCACTTGCATTATTTGCCCATAAAACATCATAAGCATTTTTTGTGTGTTCTGAACCATTATATGTAAATGTTTCATCATAACTTTTTACTTTTACTTCTGTTGTAATTTGTGTGATTTCAAAATCAACACTAGCTTCACTTGCTGTATAATTTGGATTTGTAATACTTAAAGTAGCTTTATATTTACCTACTAATATAGGCATTATATTACCATAGTTTTCAGAATTGTCTTTCTTAGAATAAGTGATTGCATAGTCATCTGGTGTTAAACCTTCAACTCCTTTTAGAGTTGGTGTTTTAGTTTCTTTATAAACCCATGTACTAGCTAAATCAATTCCTAATCCTGTTAATTGTTTTGGTTCAACTTTTAATGTAACTGTTGCTGTATATGTTTTACCATTTTCATCAGTTACAGTAATTGTTGGTGTGTATGTTCCAGCAGATAGACCAGATTTTGCTTTAATTTTAAAATCAGTATTTGTTACACCAATACCTATTGTTGGTGTTGTTGATCCAATGATTTCAAATTTATCTGTATCAGATACTGTTACATTAGTAATTTTTAACTCAGCAGCACCAATATTAGCAATATTAATTATTGCTTCTGATCCATCAGTATATCCAAATATAACATTTGGTAATGTTACATTATCTACACTTAAACCTGTTTCTTTAGCAAGTTTAATATATTGTGGTTGACTAGCACTTGTACCAGTTTTAACATGCATAACTAATGTTGCTTTATCTTTTAGTTCAATTACTTGGTTACCATAAGTATAATATACTTTTGTATCAGTTGGTATTACTTCATTAATTCTTTTTTTACCTAAAATATTAAATCCTAGTATAACACCTTGACCTTTTACCATAAGTGTTTCAAAATTGAAGTTTGCTGTCATATTAGTATCAGGGAAATGAAATATTCCACCATCTACTTTTCCAACTTCAAAAATACCTTTTTTAACATTAACATTTAAAGTAATGTTTTGCTTATTAGGTTCTGAATCAGAAAATACATCAAATATATATTCATCCCATGAATCTGTTCCGGTAACGGCATAAGTTCCACCATCAATAGTAAAACCATAAGCCTTAGGTAAATTTTTTAATTCTTCAGCCATATCTATAGTAGATATTCTTACCCTACCATCAAATCCTTTTCCAATTATTTTACCATTATTACCATTGCCACTATCTTTAATGGTTAAATTACTTCTAAAATTATAATTATTTTCATCTTTATAACCATAATAGAATATTAAACTGCCTTTTGTTACATCAAGAGTATTACCTGCTAAATCTAAGGTAACATTACCTAAAACATAAAGTTCAAGAAAATTTGTCAACTTAATATCATTGCTTAATTTAATAACAGTGTCTTTGCTATTATTAATTTGATTAACAGCATCTCTTAATGTTGCTTCATCATTAGCCATTATTGTTTGAACTTCTTTTTTCTTAACTGTAATTGGACCCCAATAAGCATCCATTGTATCAAGCTTATCAGCTCTATTTGCTATTTTAGCACCTTCTCTATCATAATACTCTATAATAGAATCAGCATCAATTACCTCATCAACAGTTAAAGTAGAACTTCGTATCAAAAATGTTTTAGAATTTGCATTTTTGCTTTCTTTAGTAACATTTGAAAATTTTACTGTTTTATATGCTCTAGTATCTACCATTTCATAAAATCCAGTAACTTTTAGATTTTTAAAAACTACATTATTAAATCTATAATCACCAGCGGTTTGCCAAAAACTGTCAAAATCTTTTATATATTCAACATCTATACCATTCATTTCAAAATTAACAATAGCTTCAGCTTTCTTAATTTCGTTATAAATTGGTGTGTAGCCAACATCAGTTAAAAGATTAAGTTTTGCTCTTTTAGAACTATTTGAATTAATGAATTTTAAATCCAAAGTATTATAATAAATTAATTTTAACTTATATTGTTGTGGTATAGTTAATGTATGGCCATTAAAATCCAAAGTTTTAGACATTTCAAGAGAGAAAGTTGTATCAGAATCTTCTCTTAATTTAATGTCACTAGTAAGTTTGACTACATTAGTTACATTATCATTCATTTTATCAGTTAAATCTGAATAATTATTAACTTCTGCAGTTGTTTCTGCATTTACATTAGTTAGTCCAATGGCGAAAACTGATACTAATGTAAATAATATCGTAGTTAATTTTTTAACTACATTTTTAGATTTGCTCATCAAATCATCCTCCTTCCTATTACATTATATCATAAGATTTTTAATTCTAAAATATATTTTAAACAATTGGGATTAAAAATTATTCTCATGTATTTTAAATATAATAAATTTTTGAATATTTACTTGTTATTATTTTTAATATACTCTTTAATATATCCTTTATCTCTTTTTAATAAATCATGCAGTAAAACTGATTCTATCTTTTCTTATTAAATAAAATTTGTTTTATTTTGATTGTCATTATTTTGAGATAAAAGAAGACAACTTAGGTCCTAAGGGTCCAAAGTTGTTTCCCCCAGAAGTTTTATAGCATCCGTTTTCATTTTATAAGCAAAAGAACTTTCTAATGGCGATATTGTTTCTCTATACATATTTAAATACACCATAAATTGCTGCTTCATCATCATTTAATTCTTTTACAATAAGTTCCTAATTCTTGTCGCATATTATTTAATTTCAATCAAAAAAAGATTGAAATATGCGATAAAAGTATCTATTTCAATCTTTAAAATAATATTTTCACTTCAATTCAGAATTAGAAGTAAGAATGTTTAAACATTCATTTTTTTAGTTTTTTATATAATCATTGGATTTACAGTATTTTAAGTAAATTACTTTCTATCCCCAGATTTGATTGCGGCTTGTGAACCGAAACCTATTGGAAAACCGAACGGAATGTGACTACACTCCGTTAAGACTAAAATGACTAATTTTTTATTTGTGCTCTAGCAAAAATCCATCTTTTCTACTTTTTCCATCTGCTTGCAACATTTTCTCTAACATTTATTTTACCATCAGTATAATAATATTCACATCTAATTTGAGAATGTATATCCCAATCAGATTTTTGTAATGCTGGGGTAATAAATCTTAATTTAATATCTTCTTCTGTTAAATCTTTAATACTTAATCCATTATTCATAATTTACTCACTACTCCATTCAATTATTTTTAGAAATATTTAGTATTTCATAAAAAATAGTCAAATAACTTATTATAATTATACCACAAAAAGTGTAAATTTACATTGATATAGATTAAAAAAGGAGTAAAGAAATATCAAATTACAAAAAAAGACATCAAATTTTTATTTTGTGTCTTTCTCCCCATTTGTTTATGGAAGCAATTAACCTATTTAATTTTTTCTGTTCAATTTGGATATTTAAATAATTCATATATATTAACCTTAAACATAATATCAATTTAAATTCTGCATAATTATTTTCTAAAAGTTCAAAAACCTTTTTCTTTTCATTCATATTAAAATGTGATAAATAATACCTATGTTCTTTTGCCTTTAACAAAAAAATTGATGTAGGAAAGTCCTTTGCTTTTTTTAAATCTTTTTTATTTAAAATTTGTTTAATAGTACTATCCTTCAAAAAATAATATTCTAAAATTTCCCATAATTTTTTCTTATTATCGTTATTTAAAGTTATATATGTTCCCTCAATTAACTGAACCAGTAAACTGTTATTCATTTCAACATAACCAATACCATTTTGGCTAATCATAAATACATCATATAATATATGTGTATCTTTTCTAAATTTAATGAATCTTTTAATTAAATCAGCCGTAAGGACATTAGAATCTATTATTGATAAAGCATTATCATTAGATCCTGACTTTAAATTTTGATGATATTTATCAACTGTTTTTTGATATAAAATTACCTCTTCATCGTTTAAATAAAATTTATATTTTTCCAATTTAGGAATACAACCAAATATTAAATAAACTATTTCAAGCACTCTATAAAGTATATCATCTAATTTATTTCTTTTAGTTTCAACCTTTGACTCTAGAGTAAATAATAAGAATATTTTATCACTATCAACAATTTTATTAATATATATATTTTTTTTAGATGTATATTTTACTTTAAAATTTTTTATATAACAATTATAAGAATAATTTTTAGGATATGAAGTTTCAAATACTATTTTGCTAGTTAAAACATTCTCTTCTTCTCCAATGTAATTTTTAAAAATATAATTAATACTAACAGTTTTTAAAGTTACTGATGAATTTGCTTTATATCCTATTAAACAACCTATGCAAGAATAATTTATGCAATTTTCATCAATAAGGAATATATTCATCATAGGTAATTGTTGAAGAAAAGAACTTTTAAAAATAGTAAAATAATCTCCCAGAGATAAATTAAATTGGAATGACAAATTTTCTAAATCCAAAATACCATCAATTTCAAAATAGTCATTTTTATTTATACTTATTTTATTTATCTTAACTAATTCCATACTAATTTATTTATTCCTTCATAATTTATTTTAAATTTTTTTCATAACTTTGTTTTAATATATTTTTTACATATTCAATATCTGAATCCTGATTAACAATAATAAACCTATCATGAGTCCATTGATAACTTTCTGCAAGCTCTCCTACCATTTCTTGTGGATCATCATAATCACCAGTCATAAGAACATATTTTAAACTATTTTTTTGAAACCATAATTCAATAAAATTTTTACCATAATAATATGATAAATACACTGATGTAGTATTTTTCTTTATATCAGAGTTTAATGACATTATATAATTATCTAGTTCATTATAAATGTTCATTAATTCTGCACTAGAATTTTTGGAAATTTTCTTAAATTGATTTTCATCATAAATTACTTCTCTTAACGAATTATTTTCAACAACTTTATTTATAGGATCTGTAACATCAGTTTCTTCATCATTTTCTTTAATCATAAAATCTAAGCCTAGCATTTTGATTCTTTCAGCTTTATTAGGAATAATAAAATCATATTGTTTTTCCATAAAAGAAATCATTTTTAGTCCACGATTTAATATTTCATCTGGAGTCCATTCTAAACTCTTAGCGACTTCCATCTCCGAATGTGAACCATTAATATATCCTCTTGTTCTATCTAATCCTAATTTCTTATCATCAAAAGAATAATTTTGTAATTTAACATTAATGCTTAATGATAGTGGCAACAAATTACCAAGTGAACCATTTAAATATTTTCTTTCATTTTCAGTATAATTGCCAAATCTTGATACCCAGTATTCATTAGTATCTGTTTGAGGGTAAATGTGTTCAATAGAAACTTTGTCTTTTTCATCTTTTTTAAACAAGTTTTCTGGATATATTTTTTGATTAGCCTGATTATTCATTAAATATAATTCATATTCATATAGAAAATATGTTTTAGCAGGCCAAGAATAATATCCTTTATAATTTTTAAAGAATCTATTAATATTATTTAAAATACCATTCATATTAGCAACTTTATTATCACTCAAATAGTCAATTACATTAAGTTCATCATTTATCTGTGATAATGTTACTTCATTTATATAATACTTATGAGCTAGATTCCAAAAGAAGCTATTTTTATATGTTGATTGATAATTTACTAATCTAAAATGTAAGAATATAAACCTTTCTATTCTCTTTAAGCATTCTACTTTTTCAGATTCGGTAATATCTTTTTTTGATAATAAAACCGTTATTAAAGGTTTAAAATAAACAAATTGTAATCTATTTAGTTTTTGTAACATTGCTTTAACTTCGCTACTTGTTTCATATTCATCAGGATTTTGTACAATATACCAATATGGAATTAATGACTTTATACTATTAATATATTTACTTATACTACCTAAAGTTAGTTTTTCTTTTTTATTATCTATATTGTAATCTTCATCGCTTGTTTCCATTTCAGAAACATCCATATCATCAATATTATATTCTTCACTATTCTCTTCTTTTAACTTGGCAATATACTTATCAGAAATATTATTTTGATTAAAATAATCATTTAATAAGAATGATGAATAAGTAACTTTATTTGATCTCGTATAGCCAAAATATATAATCCAGTGATCTTGTAAGAAATCTTCATCACTTAATGGTTTTAATTTATTTCTACCTAAATAACCATAAACATCTTTCCAAGTATTATTAATATCTTTTCTTATTCTATTTTTAACATCATCGCTTTCATCAAATACTGTTGAAAGATATATTAACCTATTTTTTAAAAGTTCCAAGTTAGACAGTCTTTTGCCTCTATTATTCATTGTTTCAAAGGCTACAAAAACATTAAAGTCATTATCTATATAATACATATTAAATTTTAATTTTTGAGTAATTTTCTTAAATATATCTTCAATTGACTGAATACCATTTGTTTCATATTCTTCTTGAAGTTTTGTAGCAAAGAAACTTTTAGCATTTTCTAGATTCAATGTATAAAAAGTTTCACTTAAAAGCCCAGAGTTTGGTTCACCTAATATTTTATGTTTGAAAAATTCATAACTTGGATTATCTGCTTCATAACCAAACTTAAATGTCTTTATTATATCTGCAGAATCAGGCTTAGTTATAACTAAGAAATCTTCTTCTATTTTATTAAGTGGAATGCTATTAATAAATATCTGATTCATTTCTTTATTAGGATTAATTCTTTTATAGAATGAAACAATTTCATTTATTAGGATAACAAATGTAGTTAATCTTTGTTGTCCATCTACAACATGATAAGCATTGTAATTCCAATTATCTAAAAGCCATCTCTCATCGTTCCACTTTTCATCACTAGTATATTCTCTATCTAGTTTTTTCAAAGAAATCATACCTGTATAGTGTTCTCTATTTGGCAAAAGATTTAAAATATCACTCCAAAATTCTTCTAATTGCAATTTTTCCCATGAATATCCTCTTTGATAATCTGGAATTCTAAATATTGCTCTATTAAATAAATCTGTCAACGATAATAAGTCATTCATTTATATTTCACCTCTTCTTACATATTATCAATTAAAACATCAAGTTGTTTTCTATCTAAATTAAAATTATATATTATATATTGTAAACATAATAATTTTTGAGATAAGCATAAATCTGGTAAATCTATTCCTTTAACAAAATCATTATATTTTGAAATAATATTATTTTCCAATAATTCATTTTCTTCTAAATATTTTTTTATTTCACTAATACTTTTTTCTTTTAAGTCATTTTTTAAATCCAAATTTTTAATTTGCAAATAATATTTTAAATAAATATCTTTTTGTATTGGTAACTTATTATTCAAATATATATCTACATCATTCATTTTGCAAAAGCCCATTAAAAGATTCATTAAAGGCTTTACAACATCCTCATGTTTGTAGCCATGAACACCAGTACCAAGACTAGGAATTAATACTTTTTTATATTTTTTTTCTTTTATACTTAAAAGTAAATTATCATAACAATCCATAAGTGAATTAATAGGATCGGATTCTTCATAATATTTTGGTGCCAAAACATGTATTATATCCGATGGTAAATTAAATCCAGGTGTGATTCTAACTTCCCCATTGATCATATTTTCTTTATATTTATTTTGACAATACTCCATCAACTCAACTCCAGATGCTCTATACACTGCTCCACAAATTCCACTACCATTTTGCATATATTTATTTTGAGCATTTACTATTGCATTCATATCTAAAGAATTTGAAATATAATCACCACATGTTAAATGTAATTTTCCCATAATTCACCCCAGAATCTACCCATTTATAATTATATCATGTATACTTTAAGATGTAAATTAATGAAAGAAATTTTTGTTAGTTT
>ERZ779737.1806-NODE-1806-length-15703-cov-4.504282_pt1 | contig 15703 bp, 16 predicted proteins | sample MGYA00511889_ERZ779737 | MGnify/ENA primary metagenome ERZ779737 (study PRJEB29588, sample SAMEA2163575) | human gut metagenome | biome: human gut; feature: human-associated habitat; material: faeces | place: Denmark | collected 2008/2010 ...
CTGGCGGCGCCCGGGGTTTCGTGCGTGCTGATAGGCGCGCGCGGTGCGGAGCAGGCCGCGCAAAATGCGGCGGGAGCGGAAATTACCTTGTCCGCGCAGGATTTGGCATATTTGGAGGAACGGCCGTGCACGTGCATACGGTAGAAAATTATTTGTCGGAACTTTTGCCCGCGCTGGGCGTAAACAAGCGGCGCGAGCTGGTGCGTTTCGCGTACGAAATCTGCAAGCGCGACGCCTGCGCGCCGCAGGACATACTGCCCGCGCAGAAAAATTTGAATTTTGAATCCGCCAAAAAACAGCTTTTGGCGAAACGCTATCCCGTCAATTTTAAAACCGCCGCCAAAAACCGTTTTTACCTGCCCAAGCTGGAACTGGACCCGGCCCTGGAGGCGGACCTTTCCGCGCGGCCTTTTTATCCCAAAACCGTATATATTGAAACGTCCGTATTAAACAGCCCGCTGGCCGAACGCGCCCGCGCCGCATTTCCCCGGGCCGAGTTTAAAGAAACCGACGGCAAAACACAGGTGGGCAGCCCGAATTTTTCCCGCCGGTTGGACACCTTGCTTATCCACCGGGAAAAGTACGACTTTTTAAAACCCTGCCCGTGCAGCTGCGCCGCCGCCGGGTGCGGATACAATTTAATCAACCTGGGGTTCGGCTGCTGTTTTGAGTGCGAGTATTGTTTTCTGCAGCAGTACCAAAACCTGCACGCGGTGTTACTGCCGGCCAATGTGGACGAATTTTTGGCGAAAATTGACGGCGCGAAATTTAACCAAGGGCCGTTTGACCGCCCGCGCATCGGCAGCGGCGAGTTTACCGATTCGCTGGTGTTTGACGATTTGACGCGCTATTCCTCGCAGCTTGTGCCGTTCTTCCGCGCGCGGCCGCATTTGCAGTTTGAATTTAAAACCAAAAGCGTCAACATCGGCGGCCTGCTGGAAGCCGGCGGATGCGAAAACGTGGTGGTGTCCTGGTCGGTCAATTCTTCTAAGATTACGGACGGAGCCGAACATTTTACGCCCGGCCTGACGAAGCGGCTGGCCGCCGCGTGGGATACCGGCTGGGTTTTCACTTTGACCCGGTGGTGATTTACGACGGCTGCCGGGCGGACTATGCCCGCACCGTGGAAGAAATGGCGGACACGCTGCCTAAGGACAAGGTGGCGTGGATCAGCGTGGGGACGCTTCGCTTTAGCCGGGAACTTAAAAAAATGATTGAAAACCGTTTTCCGCGCAATACGATTTTAGACGGCGAATTTTTGCTGGATTTTGACGGAAAAATGCGCTACGGGGACGGCCAGCGCAAAGAAGCGTACGCGTTTTTGGTGCCGCTTCTTCGCAAAGCATTTCCCCGGGCGCACGTGTATTTGTGCATGGAAGACCCGCATATCGCCAAAGAGTTTTAGCTGTGTACATAAAAATCCCCGCAGACAATATGCGGGGATTTTTCTTGCTGTTACGTGGCTTGACGGGATGGCGGAAACGGAGCGGTTTCATTAATGAATCCAAGCCTTGGCCAGATACGTTGCGCGCTGCCGGCCTTGCAGGCTTTACGGTATTTGGCGACATTGTTTAGACAGTGTGGCTCAATTAGTCGGATGTATCCGCATAGAAAACCATCCCCTGGAAGGGGGGCTTGACTCGTTTTTTTTTTTTGATAAAGTGGGTAAAGCACGGCCCGCTTTGTTATCCTTCCTGTATGGCTCCTGCGCCGGGCAAATTTGCGTTTTCTCGGGAGTTTCTATGCAAAAAGGTTTCACGTTAATAGAACTGTTGGTGGTGGTGCTTATTATTGGTATTTTATCCGCAGTGGCTTTGCCGGAATATACCAAAGCGGTGGAAAAATCCCGCGCGTCCGAAGCGTTACGGTTGCTGAATAATTTATTGAACGCCCAAAAAGCGTATAAACTGGCGACGGGCGGATATACCGGGGATTTAACCCAGTTGGATGTGGCAATGCCCAACATACAAGCAGATGCTGCAAATACCTTTGTCACCAACGACTGGCAGTTTGATGTCAGCGTACATCCGTTGGCCACCAGTACCTTTACAGCTTTTGCCTCTCGTGCCAAGAACGGGGTGGATATTGTCGGAGGGGAGTTGGATTATGGTATTTTATTATCCGTGGCGGCAGATGGGACTGTGACGCGTAAATGCCAGTATAAAAGCGGCAATCCCATTGTACCGGAGATGTGCAAGGCTATTGCCGGCACTTCGGACGGTGTGTTTAAATAACAATATGCCATAAAAAAGCCCCGGTGAACCGGGGCTTTTTGGCGTGTCAGAATGTTTATTTCTCTTCTTCCGGTGGGTTGCGCTTGGCCGCGCGGAACTGCTGGTAGGCAAACGATACCGCCATCAAAATGACCGCTACGCCAATCAGCACGATAATGCGCGACGACGTTTCCAGCTTCCACACGTCGGACAAAAATAATTTGGCCAGCGCCGCCGCCACAAGCCCCAGCCCGGCCTTGTGCAGCCAGCTTTTGGCGTTGCCCAGCGCGAGGAACAGGCATACCGCGCCGCATACCGCCCAGGCCACGGTTTAGGCCGCGGCGGCGGTTACGTCGCCAAACGGCTCAAACTCCAGCGGGCCGCCTGCGGAAAAATAGTCCGCTATTTCAATGTTCACCAGCGCAAACAGCGTGATGCCCGCCAGCGCCTGCAAGAAATGAATGGACCCGGTATCCTTTCGGGGCCGCCATCCGCGCGCCGCCAGCAGCATGGCCGCCGCGCTCAGGCCGTAAGCGTATAAATACCAGTTGAAAATTTTAGTGGTGCCAGCGTAATAATCCAGCACCGCCGGATTCAGCGCCAGCCGCACGCATGCCGTACCCAACAGCCATTTGGCCAGCGCTGTAAGGCCCCCGTGGCTGAGTTTATGGTTCAGCCAAATAAGCGCACAGCCTTCGCCCGCCAGCGCCAGCGTCAGCCAGGCGCGTTCCAGCTGGCAGACCACCGCCAGCGTGAAAAACAGCGCGGCCGCGCCGCCCAGCCACGTCAGCCGCAGGCGCTGTATGCCCTCATCAAGCGGCTGCCAGCGGTATACATATGCGGCGATACAGCCGTAAGCGGCGGCAAACACCAAGGGGATAAGGCCGTTGTTCCAATCATATGCGTGGCGCAGGGCCAGGAGGATAATCAGGCAGGCCGCCGCGCCGGACACGGAGACGGCTGCCCAGGCAAATTTGTCCGCAAAAAAGCGTTCTTTGAAATCAAACGGTGCACCCGCAAACAAGGCACACCCCGCCGCCGTCCAAATACAAAACGGCAGGGTCTCGCCGTATGAAGAAGTGCAAATGAACAAAATCAGGTATTCAAACTGCACCAGCGCAGTAAGGCCGCAGGCCGCCAATAAAAATTCTCCTTTCCGGCGCAGAAAAGCCGCCAGGCCGTATAACGCGCCGAAAAAAAGCGTAAAGCCCATCAAAATATGCAGGGCCTCGGGCGTGTTCTTCATTCCCGGCACTACAAAAAGCAGGCACAGCGCGGTGAACGCGGCGGAGGAGAAAATCTGCCCGTTCCAGCCGCGTTTTAACGCCGCGGCGGCGGCCGCCGCGTTAATAAACGCAAAGTAAGAGAGCAGGAAAAACAGGTTGGGGTCTTTAGACGGGAACAGAAAGGGCGTTAAAAACCCGATAATTTGCGCCAGGAAGCCGATATATTTTGCGCTTCTCCACACGGCGGTGCCGAACGCGGCCAGCGCGGTAAGGCCCAGCAGGATAAACGCGGCCGGCTGGCCGAGCAGCTGATAAAAATAATAGGCCGAAAACAGCGCGGCGTAACAAATGCACAGGCCGCTGGCGCACAGCGTGTCGGACGTGGTTTTAAGCGCGGATTTTTGAATAAGCGCGCCCACAGCCCACAACCCCACGCCCAGCAGCATGCTGGCCGCAATACGCAGTTCGGGGGAAATCAAATCGTTTTCAATGGCGTATTTAATCCAGAAAATAATGCCGAGCAGGAGCGTAAATCCGCCAATCCACGAAAACAGTTTCGCAACGGTAAAATCGGGCTTCTGCGGGGCCGGCGAAGCCGGTTTGGCCAGCTCTGCCGCGCGTTCCTGCCGGACGGAGGGCTCCTCTTGCCCGGCAGCCGTTTGCGCCGCGGGCGCCGCTTGTGATACCGGCGTTTGGGCCGGAGCGTTTTCCGCGGTTTCGGCCGTCTGCTGCGGCAGGCGTTTTTCAAGCTGTCTTATTTTAAAACGCAGGCCGCCCAGGCTGTCCTGCAGGGCAAGCAGCCAAATAAATTCCGCTAAAATGATAATAGCCAGGATAACCGTCATGCTTTCTCCCATGAAAAAGTCCCGCCTTGCGGCGGGACAAAGGTTTATTTGGTTAAGCGTTCCAGGTGTTCTTTAAATTCCTGTTCCAGCGTGGGGCTGAAGCCTTCCCACACTTTTACGGCGCGGTGCTTTTTATCAAACAACGCCGCATGCGGCAGGCCCGTTACTTCCATTTCCTGCGCCACCGCGCCCCCGTTGTAGAGCGCCTTGGCTTTTAAGTTGTGTTCTTTGGCCACTTTCATGACGGTTTCGGGGTCCGCGTCCATAAATACGCTTACCACTTCGGCTTTGCCGTCGTACGCTTCGGCCGCCGCGTTTACGGCCGGCATGGACATTTTGCAATACGGGCACCAGGAACCCATAAACACCACCAGCACGGGTTTGCCTTCGTAATCGGCGGAAGTCCACACCGCTTCTTCTTCGGCGGCCACGGGCAGTTCTACGGTGCCCAGCGTGGGCACTTCCGGCAGTCTCATACAAGCCGTCGCCAATACGGCTGCGGCGGTTAAAAGCAATAATTTTTTCATTTTTTCTCCTGTAGCGGCGTTAAATCCGCCCTTGCGGGCTTTGTATATGATAGAATACAAAAGATGGGTAAATTAATCAATTCTTTGGCAAGACTGCTGGGCGAGCGCGTGGACATTCTGATTATGCCGCGCCTGGGGTCTTCCAAAAAATTCAAAGTGCGCGTGCTTACGCTCGTGCTGGTGTTTGTATTGTGGCTGCTCGTTACGTTGTGCGGGTTCCTGTTTTTTATCCGCGCGTACGACTATAATATTACCAAGGCCGACAATAATTTAATGCGCGTGAAAATGAAGCTTATCGCCGACGAACTGGAACGCGGCCGCAAATACCTGGAGCTCACCCGCACCACCGACACCCAAATGCGTCAAATGCTGGGTATGCCCGGCGGTAAATTTATCAACCTGCCCAAAGGCTGGGAAGAGGCCAAAGAAAAAGAAGACGCCCGCTTTAAAGCGATGCTGGGGCAGGACCTGAAAGATTTGGACACCGACGAATTTGACCATTACATTGATTCTATTGAGGACGCCGCCAAAACGCGGCTGGCCAGCTTCCAGGAAATCGCCTGGTATTTTGCCAACCGCCGCGAGGGGTTAAACTCCACGCCGTCCATCCGCCCGTCCACCGCACGGATCAGCTCCGGCTTCGGCTACCGCTTAGATCCGTTCGGCCGCCGTTCCACCAAGCGGCACAACGGCGTTGATTTTGCGGGCAAACCCGACAGCCCGATTGTGGTAACCGCGGACGGCGTTGTGCGCCACGCGGGATGGGTGCCCAGCTACGGGCAGGCCATTTTGGTGGACCACGGTTTTGGGTATTCCACGCTTTACGCCCACACCACGCTTATCCGCGTTAAAGCGGGCGATGTGGTAAAACGCGGCGACAAAATCGCCACGATGGGCTCCAGCGGCCGTTCTACCGGCACGCATTTGCATTACGAAGTATGGAAAGACGGCCAGGCCGTCAATCCGCGGGACTATTTCAAGTAAACCTAAGGAGGACGTTTATGGGATTTTTAAAGAAGGACTCGGATTTCTCGTCCGGCGAACATTTTTCCGTAGTCAGTGCGGAGTGTTATTTTCAGGGCACGCTTAGCGTGCAGGGTTCCCTGCGCGTGGACGGCACCCTGGAAGGCTCCGTGGACAACGCCCGCCACGTTATCGTGGGGACGGACGGCAAAATCGTGGGCGACGTAACGGCGGAAATCGTCGTGTGCGGAGGCGTGATTGAAGGCAACGTCTGCGCCGAAATGCTTGAAGTGCTGGCCGCCGCTTCCATTAAGGGCGATATCCGCGCCAAAAAAATGATTGTGGAAGAAGGCGGACGCATTGACGGACAGTGCGTCATCGGCGGCGGGACGGAAGAAGAAGCCGCCAAAAAAGACAAAGACGAAGAAGACAAATAACAACGGGAGTTTTTCCATATGATTTCGTTTCTGATTAAATACAAAAAAGTCATTCTTATCATCACGCTGGCGTTTTTCCTGGGCAGTATCGTATACCTGGGGGCGGATGCGTACCGCCGCGGCAACTTCAGCAGCACCGCCGCGCAGGTGGGCTCGGCCGACATTACTTACCGCGAACTGTACCGCGTAACCGAAGACCGCGCCCGCGCGCTTCGCAACCAGGGCGTGGACGTGGACGAAGATATGATGAAATACCTGCGCCAGCAGCTGTTGGCCGCGCTGATCAGCGAGGAAGTGTTAAACCAGGCCGCGCACAAAGCCGGGCTGGAAGTGTCCGACTACGAGGTGGCCTACGATATCCAGACTTCGCCCTTCTTCGCCCAAAACGGACAGTTCAACAAAACCGCTTACGAATACGCGCTGAAACGCTCCGTGGGATTGACCCCGGCAGAGTTTGAAGCGCAGCTGCGCAAGGGCAAACTGGCGGACCGCTTCCGCGGCGTGCTGTATTCTTTTTATAAACTCACGCCCGAAGAAATCAAGCACGCGTATAAAGTGCAGCACGGCAATTTGAAAAATTTTGACGAAAACAAGGCGGACTTCGCCGCACAGTTGATGGACACGAAAATGGAAACCGCCCAAAAGGCGTTTTTTGACCAGTTCAACAACGAAGTGGAAATCAAAACTTTTTTACAGGACTAACGCGTGAATAACGAAGTATTGGTAGTGGGATCCGTCGCTTTTGACACCATTGAAAACGCCAACGGACGCGTCAAACGCGTGCTGGGCGGTGCGGCCAGCTACGCCTCGGTCTGCGCGAGCTATTTCGCCAGCCCGTGTGTGGTGGCCGTGGTGGGCACCGATTTTACCGACGAGGACCGCGCGCCTTTTATCAAGCGCAAGGTAAACTTGGCGGGCCTGGAAGTGAAAAAAGGCAAAACGTTCCACTGGGGCGGCAGTTATGATAAAGATTTCAATACCGCCGTTACCCAGTTTACGGATTTAAACGTATTCCAGGATTTTAACCCGGTGCTGACCGAAGAGCAGAAAAACGCCAAAGCCGTTTTTCTCGCCAACATTGATCCGGAGCTCCAGCTTTCCGTCTTAAAGCAGGTTAAAAAGCCGCGGCTGGTGGCGTGCGATACGATGAATTATTGGATTTCTTCCAAAAAAAGCGCGCTGTTGGAAGTGGTTAAGCGGATTGATATTTTCTTTTTAAACGAAACCGAAGCGCGCCAGCTGACCGGGGAATACAACCTGATTAAAGCGGGGCGTATGCTGCTGGAAAAGGGCGTGAAGTATGTGGTGATTAAGCTCGGTTCCAACGGCGCGATGCTCGTCAGCAAAAAGGGTATTGCCCAGCTGCCGCCTTATATTTTGGAGCACGTGCACGATACTACCGGCGCGGGCGATACTTTCGGCGGCGGGTTTACCGGCTACCTGGCCAGTTTAAAAAACTGGAACAGTTTAAACGCCATTAAACGCGCGATGATGATTGGCAACGTGATGGCTTCGTTTACCATTGAATCGTTTAGCGTGGAGCGGTTGGCTTCTTTAACTCAGCGCGACATTAACAAACGGTTAAAAGAATATACGTCTATGCTGAAATTTTAAAAGTGCTTTTTGTGAGCAGGCGCCGCCTCTTTTTGGGGCGGCGTTTTTTTGGTAATGCGGAGAGAACGGGACAGCGGACGGATATCCGCTTGTATACGGGGCGGCCGCCTGCGGGCAGAGCGGGGGAGGCCTTTTTAGGAGGTGCGGGGGTATAGGGCGGAAGAATTTTATTTTATGTGAAAATTTGCTAAAATAAATATATAGATTTAATGCCGGGGTGCTGGAATTGGTATACAGGATGGTCTCAAAAACCATTGCCCTTTCGGGCTTAAGGGTTCAAGTCCCTTCCCCGGTACTTTTTAATAGAATCCGCTTTTCAACGGATTTTTTATTGATACCAAACAAATACCCCGGGTGCAAATCCGGGGCGTTTTATTGTAGGGGAAGCGGGCAAACTGCTTTGCCCGCGTAGGGACTTGAAGGCCGGAGCGATGTTTTTGTTTGCGCCTGTAAGTGGGCAAGGCAAAAACCGCGAGGCCCGGCCCGAAGGAAATTTACCGGAGGGAAGTATCCTTCCCCGGTAAGATTTGAAAAAGTCAGACCCTTTGACCAACAGGTCAAAGGGTTTTTTGTATAAAAAATAAAGGTTTTTCTCTTTAATTTGCAGGTCAGAAAAAACGCAACCGATTATTTCGCGTTTTTGGGAAAAGTTAGAACCCTTGTTATTTGCACCAACTTATTTTTTGTTTTATTCCACCATTATATAGGACAGCCAGTTGTTCGCCTAAAAGGGCTTGAGACAAGCTTTTTTCGGCTTTCCGGGTGGAATCTAACGGTTCGCGCACGAAAACATCACAGAGCAGGCGAAAATACTTATCCTTTGTGCAGTTGCGCAGAATAATAGAGCCGCTTTTTAAAAAATCTTCCGTAAACCGCTTGGCTCGTTGGGCGGCTTTTTTCTCGCAGGGATTTTTTGTTTTCAGCTCCGGACAGTCCACTCCGTTTACGCGTACCGACATTTTTTTACAAAACAGGGGATACCTGCAGGCCAAATAGACCTTAAAGGTATCCCCGTCATATACGGAAGCCAAACGGACTTTGTAGAAGTTTTGGGCGGCAGACAATTGGGGGATAGCCAGCCCCCCAATTATAAAAAATACGCAACCAATTTTTATAACAAGCCTTATCATCGTTTGCTTATTAACTTTATATTTTGTGCAAACACTTAAATTAGCTTATATTTCGTTGGCTAAATTTTGTGTCGCAAGTTTTATTTGCTTATTTTTAATAGATTCTTGTCTGGCAGTTTCTTCTTGTTCTTTTTTTGCTTTAGCTAATTTTTGCTCCTTTATAATATCCTTGCTAGAATAAGAAACATAAAAAGAGCCGCCCTTTTGTATTTGTTTCAATAACTCATTATAATTTTGGGGTCGGTATCCACCCATACGTTCTGCAATAATGACTAATCCTTCGGATATTGCCCTAATTTCAGTATGAGCATCATTCCATTCAACTACTGCAACGGGATCTCCGTATCCATTTGCCATATCTTGAATATCTGGCGTGCCGAATTTCTGTTCTAAAGCTTTCATAACTGCTAAGATTACACCGCTAGAATTTTCTGTTATATTGGGTGTATAGTAAACACGATATAAACGATTGTTGTAAAAATGGCACTCCAAAGTTTTATGATTGCCTAGGTTAAATTTTATATAGTCAGTTCTACTTTTTAAAATAGGAGCTGACAGAATGCGTTGAACTTCTTGCTGACTCATTTCCCACTTAAGAGATTGATATCCTCCTCCCAAATAATTTCTCCGTTTTTCTAGTTCTAGTTTTTTTGAAAGCTCCGTTAATTTGGATTGATAACTAGAACCCAATCTTTCTTTTTTAATTCCTTTAATTAATGGGAATGCGTCTTGGTATTTCCCTTCGGATATTATTTGATTTATTTGAGAAAAATTAGCAGTTATTTCGTTATGTTTTTCTTTATTAAATTTAATTAAAGATTCTACTTCTTTCCTTTTTTTTGATTCTGGAAATTTTTGTAGAATCTGAGCGTAAATTTCAGAAGCTTGTAAATATTCATTTTGTTGTTGAAGTTTCTGAGCTTTTTGAAATAGATTGTTTTCTGCATTGTTGCAGGCAAATCCTGCCATACCAACTAAAATAATTAATATAATTTTTTTCATAAATTATCCTTAAGCCTGTATTAACCCTTTAGTTTCAGGATTATAAAAATAAAATTTTACTGAATATTGATTATTTCCTTTGTCTTCTCCAAACAGAAAATTGACTAAGTATATGTTTTCGCTATCGAGTAAATTTTTATCTGTTGTCAAACCATGTCCATTTAGTTCTTTAAAATCTTGATTATGTAAATGCTTGATTTTAGAATCTTTTACAAGAGATACTTGGATATGTATTTTCTGTCCCTGCATATTAGTAACATCCGTTTGACACATGGCAATAGGAGTAGAAGTATCTTTTCTAAATCCAATAGTCCAATTACAGGATTTACTAATTAACTCTTTGGCATTGTTGTCTAATATGAAATTCAACATAAAACCTAACGCTTGGTCTTCTGTAAGAATTTTTTGTAATACTTTGGGAGCCGCTCCGTTGGCAGTTTTTAAGTTATAGTATTTAAAATATCCCAAACCTATGATAAGCACTAAGATTACACTTATTATTTTTAATATTTTCATTTTTTCTCCTTTATTATGTAACTGGATATTTCTCTCCAGATTAAGTTACAAATAATAATCTTTATTGGGGGACTTTATGCCCCCCAATAATCCTACTTAGTTTCGAACAAAGTTCCACCGCAAGAGGGACAAGTGAAACCTGCAGGCGGAAAATTTTCATAAGTAAAGATTTGTTGGCATTTGTTACATTTCCAGTGTCTAGGCATTTTATGCTTCTCCTTATTATTTTGTCGGGCTCAGCATATAACAAGAAGCAAAAATCGGGCAAACAAAAACGGCTGTTATATTTGAGCCATTCAGACTAACCCAAATATAAACAGCCGTGGTTTGCCGCCCGTAAGGGCGACAAACGCTCGGCACGGTACACCCAAGGGATCAGCTCGGACGTACTGTGCCTAAATCGGCTGTTTTTGGAGGGAAAATGTGCCATTGGTATCCCAACAGCGCACCGTATTCTTCATACGGTTCCAAAAACAGAATCAAATTGTATATAAGCCACGTTTAAGGCTTATTTTTGTGTAAAACTCCTTATGTTGAATATAATTTATTATAAAAACTTTTCCGCCTCTTGGATACTTTTTTTGTTTTTCCAAGTAAAAAAATCCACTTTGTGGCGATTTTTGGGTTGTGTTTTATGTAATGGTATTGGATTATTTTGTCGGGCGGGATATCTTGTTACAATATTATTATATGAAACGGATTTTGCTGCTGTGTGCGGCTTTGCTTTCCCTGTCTTATTCCCCTTTATTTTCCCAAATTTACCGTGCCGGAGATTACTATTATTCACCCCAGCCCAAGCCCGCCGTCTTGGACAGCCGCCTGGAAATCACCGCAGACGCTTTCGTCGCTTCCAATACCATCAAAGAACTTTCCGGCATTACGCTCCTGCGTTCGGAATCCGGCCTGGGGATGACAGTATTATATGCTCTGGCCCCCTGGGTATCCGCAGGACTGGAAGGAGCCGTATCGCGTTCCGAAGAGGCGGAGCCGTTATTACATAAATACGGCTTTGTACGCTGGGGAGCGGCGGCCAAGTTCACGCTCACGCCCAGCACCGCGCCTCGCACGTATATCTTGATTGGGGCGGGGCTTACCCGACATAAGACTGAATACCTGGGCGGACGCAGGGAACGGAAGGATTCGCCTTATACGGCCATCGGACTGGGTGCGGAGACGGATGTAACGGATGCGTGGTTTATTGGGATGGAAGGGAGAGGGACATATCATTTTGACCGGGAAATCGGCGCATACTTCTACTTAAAACACCGGTGGAGCGCTTCCTTCCGCGTGCATACCGGCATACGGTTTTAAATACATAAAAACAAACGCCGGCGGCATTCTCTATACAAAAACTACCCCCGGCGGGAGTTGAACTCGCAACCTTCTCCTTAGGACGGAGCCGCTCTATCCATTTGAGCTACGGGGGCGTCACATACAAATTATCGTTTATTTGCGGGACGGCCTGTTGGCCTTGGCCGTTTGGCGGGACGGCTTTTTAGCCAAAGCGGATTTTGTTTTCTTAGCGGCGGTTTTTACAACCGTTTTTTTGGCTGCGGCCTTTGCGGCCGGCTTGGCTTTGGCGTTTTTAGCCGCGTCTTTGGCGGCGGAACGGGAAGCTTTCTGCTGGGCGGCCGCGAAAGCGGCGCGCTTTTTAAGCAGTTTGGCGAGCGGACTGTTGTCCGCCGTTTCGCCTAAAATGTTGGTTTTCAAACGCGGGCGCATCGCGCTGTGCAGTTTGCGCGTGCGGCGGTCCACCGCCGTCGGTTCCAAAATGCCCGCTTTCTGCGCTTCTTTGCGAAGCGTATTTACGGCGCGTTCTTCAATCTGGCGCACCCGCTCGCGCGACAAGCCCAAAATCTCGGCCACTTCGCCCAACGTTTTAGGTTCGTTGTCGGCCAGGCCGTAGCGCATAATAATCACCTGGCGGTCGCGGTCGCTTAAATCTTCCATGCTTTTTTTGATGCTGTTCTGGTTTTCGTTCTTCAGAAATACGTCGTGCGGATTGCCCTTGCCGTCGTCGCTGATTAAATCTTCCAGCGTGGTTTCTTCTTCTTCGTGCACCAGCGTAGTCAGCGAGTCAACGCCTTTGGCCGCGCTTAGCGTGTCCATAATAGACTTTACCTGCCGCGCCGTCAAGCTCAGCTCCGCCGCCATTTCGTTTAAAGACGGGTCGCGCCCGTTGGCTTCTTTCAGTTCGTTCCACGCGCGGAACCATTTTTTCAAATTGCCCCAGGCGTGCGACGGAATTTTGATGGAGCCGGACTGTTCTTCAATATATTTGCGGATATATTGTTCAATCCAGTACACGGCATAGGTGGAAAAACGGTAGCCTTTTTCGGGTTCAAATTTATCAATGGCCTGCAGAAGGCCCAAATTGCCTTCTTCAATCAGGTCCATCAGTTCCATCCCCGGGCGCTGGAAACGCTTGGCCGTCGGAATAACCAGACGCAGGTTCATTTCCATAATCCTGTTTTTTGCGTCTTTATCGCCTTTTTTGGCGCGCTTCCACAGGCGGGACATTTCCTCGCGGTCCATGTCCTTGGTAATTTTGCCCAGGTGTTTAAAGTACTCGTTTACACTGTCGAGCGTATCGTTTTCCATATATAACATAATATCAAACTTTTTGCTCCGGCTCCAGCCCGTTTTGAATTATAAAACCATACACAAAACGCCGGCCGTAATCAACGCGCCGCCGGCGATGACTTTCATACTCACCGCCTCGTGCAAAAAGATAAAAGACAGCAAAATCGTCAGCACCACGCTGAATTTGTCCACCGGCACCACGCGCGAAGCGCTGCCCAGCTGAAGGGCCTTATAAAAAAACAGCCACGATCCCCCCGTGGCCAGGCCGGAAAGCACCAAAAATGTCCAGCTTTTCTGGCTGACCGAGGAAATTTGCTGGTGCACCCCCGTCGCAAACACAATTCCCCACGCCAGCAGCAACACCACCGCCGTGCGGATGGCCGTAGCCAGGTTGGAGTTGATGCCCTCTATACCCACCTTAGCCAGCACCGACGTAAGCGCCGCGAACAGCGCGGATAAAAGCGCATACACAATCCACATACGAAACCTCCTCTTTTTTGGTATATTTTAGCAATTCCCGCGCGCGTACGGTTGCACGGGCGAAAAATAGTGTTATAATGAAAGAAGATACTCAACATTCGGAGGGATTATGCACACGGAACGTCCGCCTAAGACTTTTCTTCAGATTATGTATATGTGTTTGGGTTTTTTCGGCATCCAGTTCGGCTGGGCCCTGCAAATGGGAAACATGAGCGCCATTTATTCGCGCCTGGGTGCGCGGGAGGACCAGATTCCCCTTCTGTGGCTGGCGGCCCCCGTAACGGGGCTTCTGGTACAGCCGCTCGTAGGGTATTTCAGCGACCGCACCTGGTGCCGCCTGGGCAGAAGACGGCCCTATTTTTTGGGCGGCGCGATTTTTTCCATGATTGCTTTATTTTTAATGCCGCAGGCTTCGGCCATCTGGATGGCCGTTATTGCGCTGTGGATATTGGACACTTCCGTCAACGTCAGCATGGAGCCGTTCCGCGCATTTGTGGGCGACATTCTGCCCGAAAACCAGCGCAAAACCGGCTACGCCATGCAAAGCGTGATGATTGGCGCGGGCGCGGTGATTGCGTCCTTCCTGCCGCAGATTTTAACCTCTTTAGGGGTCAGCACCGAAGCGCCGCTGGGCCACATTCCCAACACGGTCAAATACTCGTTCTACATCGGTGCGGTCGTGCTGATGGCCGCCATTTTAGCCACCATCAAAACTACGCCCGAATATCCGCCGGCCGATATGGAGGCGTTCAAAAAACTCCAAAAGCAAACCGTCAGCCTCAAAAAAACATTGGGTGAAATGGCGCGGGCGCTTATCACGATGCCCTCCACCATGCGCCGCCTGGCCGCCGTGCAGTTTTTCACCTGGGCCGCGTTTATGGTGATGTGGGTGTACTTTACACCCGGCATCGCCGCCGGCGTATTCCACGCCGAACCCGGCACCCCCGCCTACGAAACCGCCGCCAACTGGGGCAGCTCCTGCTTCGGCATCTACAACGGCGTGGCGTTTGTATTCGCGTTTGCGCTGTTGTGGCTGACCACCAAATTTTCCGCCAAGGCCATTCACATCGTGTGCCTTTCCATCGGCGGCGTGGGTTTAGGTTCGCTGGGCCTTACGCTCTTTGGGTTTGAATTTACCCAAATGGGGCTTATCTTTCCGATGGTGTGCATCGGCGTTGCGTGGAGCAGTATTCTTTCCATGCCCTACGCCATGCTGTCCAACGCGCTGCCCGCCGAGAAAATGGGTTTTTATATGGGCGTGTTCAACTTCTTTATCGTCATTCCGCAAATCTGCGTAAATCTGTTCTTCGGCCCGTTTATGAAGCATTTTCTGGGCGGAAGCGCGATTGCCGCCGTGGGCGTGGGCGGAATCAGCCTGTTTATCGCCGCGGCGTTTACGTTTTGGGTGCAGGGCCGCGAAACCGCGCGGGAGTAAGGTATGAAACTTTCTTTCCATCTTCGGTATAAGACGGTATGGGGCGAAACGCTCCACGCCGTTTTGTACCGCGCGCACGCCACGGCGAGCGAACGCAAAATAAACATTCCGCTTTCCACGCAGGACGGCGAAAACTGGAGCGGCGAAATTCAGATTCTCCTTAAACAGCCGGCAGAACTGGCCTACCATTACGAACTGCGCCGGGGCGCGCGCGTGCTGCGCCGCGAGTGGCAGTCCGTCCCGCGCAGTCTGTACGCCGACCCGGCGGCCAGCCATTATTTTCTGCAAGACCAATGGCGCGCCCTGCCGGAAGAATCGTGGCTTTATTCCTCTGCGGTAACGGACGTGTTCCGCCGCCGCGAAACGCATCCGGCCTCTCCTCTTAAACTTTTTACGCGCACGCTTATCCTACGCGCGCAAACGCCGCGCCCGGTTCCCGGGCAGACGTTGTTTGTCTGCGGCGGCGCGCCGGAACTCGGCGGCTGGAACCCGCAAAAAGCCCTGCCGATGAGCGAAGGGGAATTTAACGAGTGGAGCCTGTCCTTGGATGCGGACGCGGTGTCCTGCCCGCTGGAATATAAATTCATCATCCGGGTTAAAGACGAAACGCTTTGGGAAGAAGGCCCCAACCGCCTGCTTTACGCGCCTGAGATTAAAAATGGGGAAGTATGGGTGCAGGACGATTTACGCCCCCCAAAGAAAAATTAAAGGAAATAGCTGTGGAATATCTGC
>ERZ779737.1814-NODE-1814-length-15626-cov-4.620577_pt1 | contig 15626 bp, 19 predicted proteins | sample MGYA00511889_ERZ779737 | MGnify/ENA primary metagenome ERZ779737 (study PRJEB29588, sample SAMEA2163575) | human gut metagenome | biome: human gut; feature: human-associated habitat; material: faeces | place: Denmark | collected 2008/2010 ...
GGTGGTGGATTTGATGATTACCACCATAGCCGCCACAAGCGACAGCTTGAATATCACATGGAAAATCTGACGGGTGGAACCCCTCCCGTCAGATACCTACCCTGTGTAGTCCCTTGTAAACTGTACTTTCCTGACTGTCATAATAACGGCTATTGTCGATTTCCTGCTCAAAGGTTATGTACATCGTTGCGATGATGTCGTCGTTGGTACGGCTGATGACCTTGTGCCCGGCTTTTATATCCGGCAAAAGAGCGTTACGATAAAAATCGATTGCCTGCGCCGGGGTAAGGTCTATTCTCTGATTGTCTCCGATGTACAGTATAGCTTGAGAACAGTGCTCTTCATCGGCGGGGATCGAAGGCGAAAAGCGCTCGAGCAGAATGGAGACTGAGTTTGAAAGCCCATAGTACCTTGCGGCGTTTTCGTCGTCGAACGGCAGCCTATATGCACGAGAAATTATTCGGTCGTCCTTGAGCGTGTAGTTAAATGTAACATACTCATAGCTATCTGCGTAGCTGATATTCTCGTACCTGTCTTTCTTACTGACTATATCCTTGTGAAGCTGGATGTAGTCTTCGATGACGCTTGGGTCAACTATCCTGCCGGCGTAGTTCACGTTTAGACTCTTGACACTGCTCACCTTGGGGACATAGCTTCCTATGCCTAAAACATCGAGATCGCAGCAGAGCGTGAACACTGCGCACAGGCAGCATACGACTATAAATCCAACCCAGCTGCCGCGGAAAACGTGGAAGCTTTTTTCAAGCAGCATTTTTGCGCCGAAATAGCCGATGAAGGCGAATATTATCATGCTCAGTATCATGATAAACACGCTCGCCGAGCGGCTTTCGAACAGGGCAAACAGAACCGTGTACAGCAGCAGACCACCGCACAGCGCGGAGCATACGGTCACTCCGTATTTGAAAACAGGGCGCATGCAGCGCACCGCGACAACGTCGCCTGCCGATTCCATTCTGCGCCTTCTGAATATCATGAGTGCCGCAGCGGAGAAAACGAGCCCGACAACGAAGTAGATAGCGGACGGCAGCCAGTGATCGAAGGTGAACGAAATGCACTCGTTTGTCTGGAGAGCAAGACCATAGGTATCGTAGGCATAAGGCGTATTATACTTTAACACCGGTGTGAAATTCTCGAGCATATACACCAGCGGCGACAGGAAGTCGAGCACACAGTCAAACGAAACGTTCGACATACCCCAGATGAGGCAGGAAAAGTCGAGGCGGATTATAGTCTCCATGCCGACTGCAAGGAAATTGAATATGATGTAAAGTATCGGGAGCACGGCTATGCTTCCGGTCATGACGGCCGTAAGCGAAGCGATGCCGTAGAAGAGGATAAACTGCATTGAATAAACGCCCAGCCATGTGAATGCCGCCTTGAACGCAAGGGCTGTGTTTATGTTCGCGCCGAGAGAGAACAGAAATGTCAGTAGCGCAATGACGAGGTTTGACGCCAGCACAGCAAACACGCCGCCGAGCCACGCAGAGCCGAATATCGCCTCGCGGCGAACCGGCAGAGAGGCGATAAGCCCTGTGCTGCGGCTGCTATACATGAAGCTGAACACCGCCATAGCGGCGAGTATCGCCATTATGAACGCAACGACCGACGAGGCGAAAACCGCGTTTTCGCATATGGCGAAGATAAAGTTCGTGGATTTGTTCGGGCCTAAGTTGTTCATAAGCGTGAGAACCGGCAGGAACAGCAGCCAGCCTGCAAAATGAATTGTCCACAGCGGCCAGAAGCGACGGAGCGTGCTCCTGAAAAGACCTGCGTTAAAGAACGATATCTTTGACTTCATAGTCTGCACCTCCCAGCTCATAAATAAATATCTCCTCAAGGGTCAGCGGAACAAAATCCATAAACAGAGGATTGCGCTGAGCAAACCTCTCTTCAAGCTCTGCCGATGTGCCGTGCAGGATAAGTGTTTGCAGTCTGCCGGTCGATGAAGCGTGCAGAATGTCAAGTCCGTCGGGCAGAGTCTCACCGTCGGGCAGAGCAAGCTGCATCTTGACGATACCCTCCTGCAGATCGCTGAGCGTGCGCTCTATCATGATCTTGCCCCTGTTCATTATACCGACGTGATCGCACACGTCCTCAAGCTCGCGCAGATTGTGCGACGAGATGAGCACGCTTGTTCCGTTTTCCGCAACGTCGGACATAACAATGCTCCATATCTGGCGGCGCATCACGGGGTCAAGTCCGTCAACAGGCTCATCGAGTACGAGTATATCGGGCCGCAGCGACATCATCATCCAAAACGCGGCCTGCTTCTGCATGCCCTTGGACAGCTTGCGCATCTGCCGCTTCGGATCAAGGTCAAATACCTCGCCGAGCTTTTTAAAGCGCCTGGAGTCAAACTGCGGATAGATGCTGCGGTAAAAGCTGGCCATTTCGCCGATTCTTGCGTTGGAAAAATAAAATATGTCATCGGGGATATACGCTATGCGGTTTTTCACCGCCGGGTTTTCAAACACCTGCTCACCGTCGACGAGCACATCGCCGGAATCCTGCCTGTATATTCCGGTCAGGTGGCGTATGATCGTGCTTTTGCCGGCTCCGTTCGGGCCGACAAGCCCGTAAACCGCTCCGTCGGGCACGGTCATGTTCAGCCCGTCGAGCGCACGGAAGCCGTCAAACTCCTTGACGACGTTTCTTATCTCAATCATTTTTCAGCTCTCCTTTCAGGCGCTGCGAAAGCATCTGCTTTGTAACTCCGATGTAGTCAAGCTCCGTAACAAGCTCGTCGAATTTTCCGAGAAGCTCGGAACGGCGCAGAGCCTCGGCCTCGTCATTCGAGCAGACAAAGCTTCCTTTTCCGGGGACGGAACAGATGTATCCCTCGGCTTCAAGCTCGCGATACGCGCGCTGGATCGTGCTCGGGTTTATGGCAAGTCCTGTCGCCATCTCGCGCACAGAGCTTATTTTACTGCCTGCCGGCAAAGCTCCGGAAACGATCAGGCGACGCATCCCGTCCTTGATCTGTTCGTATATAGGGCGCGGATCACGGAAGTTTATGCTGATCACTTTTGATCCCTCCATGCAACTGTGTGGTTTGTTCTCATACACTTAGGATACACACTAAATAAACACTTGTCAAGAAAATTTTAATTATCCACTTAAAAATGCCTAAAAAATGGACTGAATGCAGACTTTAAATTGTGAACGTATTATTCTTGCGTATGCAGCGGAAAAATGCTAAAATATTATGCTATATTATATACAATAGGTAAGGTATGCATATGTGGATATCTGATAAATGGCAGGACTTTGAGCTTATTGACTGCTCGAAAGGCGAAAAGCTTGAGCGTTGGGGCAGGTTTTATCTTGTTCGTCCCGATCCGCAGGCAATATGGGATACGCCGCGCAGCGACGCGCGCTGGAACATGCGCGACGCGCGCTACCGCAGAAGCCAGACCGGCGGCGGAGCGTGGGATAAGGGCGGCCTTCCGGCAAGCTGGAAGATAAATTACGGCGAGCTTACCTTCAATGTAAAGCCCATGAATTTTAAACACACCGGGCTTTTTCCGGAGCAGGCGTGCAACTGGGATTACGCCATGCGCAAGATCCGCTCTGCAGGACGCCCGATAAGTGTTCTTAATCTTTTTGCATACACGGGTGCAGCCACCGTCGCCTGCGCGAAGGCCGGAGCGAGCGTGTGCCATGTTGACGCGGCAAAGGGCATGGTCGCGTGGGGCAGGGAAAACGCAGCCGCCTCCGGCCTCGGCGATGCGCCGATACGATGGATAGTCGATGACTGCGCAAAGTTCGTCGAGCGCGAGATACGCCGCGGCCGCCGATATGATGCAATCATCATGGATCCGCCGTCATACGGCAGAGGTCCCGGCGGAGAGGTCTGGAAGCTCGAACAAAATTTGTGGCCGTTCGTATCGCTGTGCGCGGGCGTCCTGTCGGATGATCCACTGTTTGTGATAATAAATTCCTACACCACGGGTCTGTCGCCCTCGGTGCTGTCGTATGTGACCGAGAGCATATTCACCAAAAAATTCGGAGGCCGCTCGGAAAGCCGAGAGCTTGGCCTGCCTGTTACCGATTCCGGCCTTGTGCTGCCCTGCGGCGCAACCTGCCGGTGGGAAAGGGACTGACGATGAGCAGCATAATCAGCATTAAAAACTTGCACTATACCTACCCAGGAGATGAAGCGGAAAGCCTTTGCGGAGTTAGTCTTGAAATTGAAAAGGGCAGCTTTGTTGCGGTGCTCGGCCATAACGGCTCGGGCAAAAGCACGCTTGCAAAGCATTTAAACGCCATCCTTACCCCGACGGAGGGCGAGGTGCTTGTTGACGGAATAAGAACCTCCGACGAGGACAGGCTCCTTGATATCCGCCGTACCGTCGGCATGGTTTTTCAAAATCCCGATAACCAGATCGTCGCAAACGTCGTTGAGGATGATGTTGCTTTCGCACCGGAAAATCTCGGCGTCGAGCCTAAGGAGATACGCCGCCGCGTGGACAATGCGCTCAAGCAGGTGGATATGTACGAGTTCCGGCAGCATGCGCCGCACCTGCTCTCCGGCGGTCAGAAGCAGCGCGTTGCAATTGCCGGCGTTATCGCAATGGAGCCGGAGGTCATCGTGCTCGATGAGCCCACTGCGATGCTCGACCCGAAGGGCAGGGCGGAGGTCATAAGCACAGTAACAAAGCTTTGCCGCGAAAAGGGCATAACGGTCGTCCTCATAACGCATCATATGTCCGAGTGTATCGGAGCCGACAGAGTTATAGTCATGTCAAACGGCAATGTGATCGCAGACGACAGCCCTGAGAACGTTTTCTCTCAGGTCGAGCTTATGAAGAGCGAGGGGCTGACCGTTCCGGCAACGACGGAGCTTATGTTTGAGCTTAACAAAAACGGCTGGGATCTGCCGCTGACCGCGCTCGGAGTTTCCGACTGCGCAAAGGAAATCGCAAAGGAATTAAAGTAATATGTCAGAGATAAAAGTAAGCGGCCTGAGCCATGTTTACAGCGCGGACACGCCCTTTGAAAAAATAGCGATAGACAATGTCAATGTGGAAATACCGCACGGGCAGCTCGTCGGACTTATCGGCCACACAGGCTCGGGCAAGAGCACGTTCATTCAGCATTTAAACGGCCTGCTCGTTCCAAGCTCGGGCACGGTGCTGGTCGACAGCGTGAATATAAACGGCGATAAAGCAGCCGCGCGCGATGTGCGCTTCAAGGTCGGCCTTGTTTTCCAATACCCGGAGTATCAGCTTTTTGAGGAGACAGTGTATGCCGATATCGCATTCGGCCCGAAGAATATGAAGCTCACGGAGAGCGAGATCGACGAGCGCGTGCGCGAAGCGGCGGCGCTTGTCGGCGTTGGCGAGGAGCTTTTCGAGCGCTCGCCGCTGGAGCTGTCAGGCGGTCAGAAGCGCAGAGTTGCCATAGCCGGCGTTATCGCCATGCGTCCGGGTGTGCTCATCCTCGATGAGCCGACGGCCGGACTTGACCCTGCCGGCTGCCAGAGAATACTCGAAACGATCTGCGACTACAGAGAAAAGACAGGCTCGACCGTTGTCATCGTCAGCCACAGCATGGATGACGTTGCACGCATAGCCGACAGGCTCATTGTCTTTAACCACGGCAGCATCCGCTTTGACGGAACGCCGGAAGAGGTGTTTTCAAACCCGAAGGAGCTTTCGGATATCGGTCTTTCCGTCCCGGCGCCGACGCAGATAGCGTCCGCGCTGCGCGAGCAGGGCGTTGAGATAGAAGGCTCTGTCTACACCACCGAGCAGCTGCTTGCCGCACTCCTGAAGCTGAAAAAGGAGGTCGGACGCAATGCTTAAAGACATAACCCTCGGCCAGTATTTCCCCGGCGACACCGTTGCTCACAGGCTCGATCCGCGCACCAAGCTCCTGCTTGTTATAATATATATAGTAGGGCTTTTCAATGCCGTCGGCTGGGCAAGCTATGCGTTTGTCATTCTGATAACGGCGCTTAGCATGGCGATATCGAAGATAAAGCCAAAGTCCGCGCTCAAGGGACTTAAGCCGCTTATTATAATCATTATCCTCACCGCTGTGCTGAATATTTTCTACACCGGCGGAACGCCTATAATTGAGGGCTGGATCATAACCTGGGAGGGCATCGCGCGCGCCGTTATGATGTCGCTGCGCATTATCCTCCTGATCGTCGGAACGTTTATGCTGACGTACACGACAAGCCCCATCGCGCTCACCGACGGACTTGAGATAATGCTCAATCCGCTCAAGAAGATCAAGATCCCAGTTCACGAGATGAGCATGATGATGAGCATGGCGCTCAGATTCATCCCGACGCTCATTGAGGAAACGGACAAGATAATGTCCGCGCAGAAAGCGCGCGGCGCGGATTTTGACAGCGGCAATCTGTTTCAGCGCGCAAAGGCGCTGCTGCCGATACTCGTACCTCTGTTCGTTTCGGCATTCCGCCGCGCAGACGAGCTTGCCGTTGCGATGGAAAGCCGCTGCTATCACGGCGGCGAGGGCAGAACACGCATGAAGCAGCTCAGAATGCAGGGAATAGACGCATGGGCGCTGCTGCTTGGCGCTGCGTTCCTCGCGGTGATCTTCGTCATGAAGCGCTTCGGACTTTGAGGAAAGGATATGAGAAACATAGCCTTGCGCCTGCGTTATGACGGCAGCCACTATCACGGCTGGCAGGTGCAGAAAAACGACGTTTCCGTGTGCAGCACGGTTCAGGATGCGCTCGCCAAGATCTGCGAGCACCCCGTGAAGCTAACAGGCTGCGGCCGCACCGACGCCGGAGTTCATGCGCTGCGCTACTGCGCAAACTTCCGCACCGATTGCCGCATCCCGATCGACAGATTTGCGCTGGCGGCAAACTCGCGTCTTCCGGACGATATCGCAGTCGTTGATGCGGTCGAGGTCGATGAGAGGTTCAACTCGATATCCTCCTGCATAAAAAAAGAGTATATTTATAAAATACACAACTCCAACATCCGCGACCCCTTCCTTGAAAAGCGCGCCTGCTTTTATCCGCAGGAGCTTGACATGGAAAGAATGCAGACGGCATCCGCCGCATTTGAGGGAACGCATGATTTTGCCGCCGTGCGCTCGCTCGGGACGCAGACAAAGACGACCGTCAGAACGGTGTACAGCTGCACGGCGGAAAAAACGGATGACCTTATAACCGTGTCCGTCTGCGCAAACGGCTTTTTGTACAACATGTGCCGCGCAATAGTCGGAACACTGGTGTACGCGTCCTACGGGAAGATAGAACCCGAGGACATTCCCAAGCTCCTGGAACTTGGCGACCGAAGGCTCACAGGGCCGACGATGCCGCCGCAGGGCTTGTATCTTAACAGAGTGTGGTATGAAGGTCCGGCCGGTATCATGATGCTGAAGGACTGATTACTAAATGAAAAGAACCCTGAGCTTAGTGCTTATCCTGTGCGCATTCCTTTGCGCCTGCACAGGGAAAACGGAGTTTTCCGAGTCGTTTATCTGCGGCGAGGCCGAGGCCTACGCCGTGTGCGAAGAAGGATTGCTGACGGCAAGTGCCGGCAGCGTGAAATGCTTTGACGGCGCAGGAGAGCAGACGCTTGATCGCGAGCTTGAAGTAAAGCCGGCGCGCATTGTAAAAAACGGCCCGATCGCAGCTGCGTATGCCCGTGGCGGCACAAGCATTGTTTTTCCCGACGGCGGTGTTATCGAAACCGATAACGGCATAAGGGATGTGCAGCTCTCTGCCGGCGGATACCTTGCCGTGTGCACACAGCAGCCCGGATATATGGGCAGCGTGACGGTTTATTCGCCCGAGCGTGAGCGCGCGTACAAATGGTATTGCGCAAGCCAAAGACTCATTTCCGCCGCCGTTTCGCCGGACGGGAAGTGCCTTGCGGCGCTCACCGACGAGGGGATACGCCTGTTCTCGCTCGACAGCGAAAAAGAGCGAGCATCGTTTTCAGCGCAGGGGCTGCGCGCGATCACATGGCTTGGCGACAGGGTGTGCGGCATAGGCAATAGCGCAGTCTATGTGTGTAATGATAAGGGCAAAAGTGCCGGCAAGCTTGAATTTGACGGCAAAACGCTCGGCAAATTCGGGGTACTTGACAAAAAGCTCATAATAGAGGTGAGGGAGCACGCTTCCGGAGGATCGGGAGAGGTGTATATCCTCGATGACGACCTGAAGGTCAAGGACAGAATATCCGTCGATGGTGAGGTATGGAGCCTCGACTGCCGAAACGGAAAAACAGCCGTGCTCACGCAAAACGGTGTGAGCGTATATGACGGGGCAAAGCTTTTGGCCTGCAGAAAAGCTCAGGGAGCCGAAGAAGCCCTGTTGACCGACAGCGGCGAGATCATCGCCGTGGGAGGTGGCAGCGCATGGGTAACAGAGAAATGAAGAACGGATGAGATTTGTAATTGAACTGAGTCTGCTGCTAATAATATTTTATTGTACATGGCGCGGCTATAAGCGCGGAGCGGTCAACGCCGCGATAAGCCTGCTTGCCGTGATCATCGCCGTGACCGGCGGACTTGCGATATCCTCGTCGGCAGCGCCGTCGGCGGCGTATCCTCTGCGTCCGCTTCTTGCTGGGTATTTGGATTCGCAGCTCGAGGCCGAGGCCGCGCGCAGCGCCGGGATCGACGAAACGCGCATCGAGGATACGATAAAGGAACGGCCTGAGCTGCTTACGCCGTATGCCGAAAGCTGCCTTGAAAGCCTCGGCTTTAATGAAAAACGCGCGGAAAGCTATTGCGCAAACGCGCAGAAGGTGTATTCGTCATACGAGATAGACGCGACTACCGCCGCGGCTCACGCCGGGAGCGAGGCCGTCGCCTACGCGATATGCTCGGTGATATTCTTTTTGCTGATAATGCTTTTCATATCGCTTATAAAACAGATATTCGGTCTGCGCTTCCGGATAACGGACAACGTGGACGCCGACCTCTACGGAGGCGCCGCATTCGGCTTTGCGCGCGGCTGCATATATTGCATATGCCTGTGCTGGCTGCTGAGCTTCTGCGGAAATATGATAGGTAAAACAACATTGGACGATGGCCTGTTCAGTAGATTTTTCCTCCTGCTGAGCAATGCGGCCGACAAACTATTTTAATGATTGGGGGATAAAAAATGCAGGCAAAAATGTGCTCACGCTGCGGCAAAAACGTCGCGGTGGTGTTTATTACGAAGCTTGAGGGCGGAGTTCAGAAAAATGAGGGACTGTGCCTTAAATGCGCAAGGGAGCTTCACATAAAGCCCGTTGACGATATGATCGAAAAAATGGGCATATCCGATGAGGATCTTGATAATCTCAGCGGTGAGATGATGAACGCTCTCAACGGAGTCGAAAGCCTTATGGATATGAGCATCGACCCCGACAATGAGGCAAACGACGATTCCGATGATGACGGTAAGACCGCAACATTCCCGTTTCTCAACAGACTGTTCGGAAACGGCAATAACACTCCTGCCGAGAGCAATAATGCAGCTGCGCAGCAGCCGCCCAAGGAGGGTGGAAAGCCGCCGAAGCGCAAATTCTTGGACAATTACTGCATAAATCTTACCGACAGAGCCAGAGCCGGAAAGTTAGATAACATGATAGGCCGCGAGGAGGAGCTGGAGCGAGTTATCCAGATCCTCAACCGCCGCCAGAAGAATAACCCCTGCCTTATCGGCGAGCCGGGCGTCGGCAAAACCGCCGTTGCGGAGGGGCTTGCCCAGCGCATAGCGCTCGATCAGGTGCCTTATAAGCTCCGCGGCAAGGAGGTGTATCTTCTTGACCTTACGGCGCTGGTCGCGGGAACGCAGTTCAGAGGCCAGTTTGAAAGCCGAATGAAGGGCCTTATCGAGGAGATACGCAAGCAGGGCAATATAATCCTCGTTATCGACGAGGTGCATAACATCGTCGGCGCAGGCGACGCCGAGGGCAGCATGAACGCTGCGAACATCCTCAAGCCGGCGCTCTCGAGAGGCGAGATTCAGGTCATCGGTGCAACTACCTTCACCGAGTACCGCAAGCATATCGAAAAGGACTCCGCGCTCGAGCGTAGGTTCCAGCCGGTCACCATAAACGAGCCGTCCGTTGCCGACAGCATCGAGATACTCAAGGGCATCCGCCGCTATTACGAGGATTACCACGGAGTTAAGATATCCGACGAGATGTGCGCCGAGGCGGTGAAAATGTCCGAGCGCTATATTACCGACCGTTTCCTGCCGGATAAGGCAATTGACCTTATCGACGAGGCGTGCTCGGATGTAAACCTCAAGGATAAGAACATCGTTCGCCGCGCAGAGCTGCAAAAGGATCTTGACGATTTGAAGTTCGAGCGCGAAACGCTCATGAGCGCCGATGCGCCCAACGGCGAGGAGCTTACCGACGAAGCGCTCGATAAACGCTATGAGCGCATAGCCGAGCTTCGCAGCAAGGAGATGCAGCGCGAGCAGGAGCTTGCGTCGCTTGAGCTTGAGGGCGTTCCCGAGCTTACGATAGATAACCTTGCTCGCATAATCGAGCTGTGGACGAAGATCCCGGCATCGTCTATCCGCGAGGATGAGTTTGAGCGCCTTGCCGAGCTTGATAAGCGCCTGAAAGCGCATATCGTCGGTCAGGACGAGGCGGTAAACGCCGTGTGCGCGGCAATAAAGCGCTCGCGCGTAGGACTCAAGGCAAAGCGCAAGCCGACAAGCTTTATCTTTGTCGGCGGAACCGGCGTCGGCAAAACCGAGCTTGTAAAGCGCCTTGCAGCCGATCTTTTCGACTCGCCCGAGTCGCTTATAAGACTCGATATGTCCGAGTTTATGGAAAAGTTCAGCGTATCGCGCATTATCGGCTCGCCTCCGGGCTATGTCGGCTACGACGAGGCAGGCCAGCTCACCGAGAAGATCCGCCGCAAGCCATATTCGGTCGTGCTGTTTGACGAGATAGAAAAGGCGCATCCCGATGTGCTGAATATTCTTCTCCAGATCCTTGACGACGGCAGAATAACCGATGCTCAGGGAAGAACGGTGAACTTTGAGAATACCGTAATAGTTATGACCACGAACGCAGGCTCCAACAGAAAGGGCGGCGCGATGGGCTTTGGCGGTACGGTGAACGATATGGGGCGTGAGCGTGCGCTCAAGGCTCTGGGCGAGTTCCTGCGTCCGGAGTTTATAAACCGTGTTGACGAGATCGTGTATTTCAACAGTCTTACGGAGGAAAACTTCCGCAGCATAGCCAAGCTAATGCTCGAGGAAACGCGCGATGCCATAGCCGAGCGCGGCATAAGCATGACATGGAACACTGCGCTTATCGATTATCTTGTTCGCAAGAGCTATTCCGTCACCTACGGTGCGCGTAATCTGCGCCGTACGATCCAGAAGGACGTTGAGGACGCAATAGCGCAGAAGATAATCGACTGCCGCGGCGAGAATGCCGGACACATCTCGGTTTCGGCCGATGATAACGGCGTTATTGTGGAGGTCGGCGAATGATAAGGTTTGAAAGCGACTATCTTGAAGGCGCGGTGCCGGAGATAATGAGCCGCCTTATTGAAACAAACTATGAGCAGACCGCAGGCTACGGCACTGACCCGTATTGCCGCGCGGCGCGCGAAAAGATAAAGCTCGAGTGCAATGCCTTTGACGCGGATATACATTTCCTCGTCGGCGGAACTCAGGCAAATCTTACGGTCATTGCGGCTGCGCTGCGTCCTCATCAGGGCGTCATGGCGGCCGAAACCGCGCATATCGAGGCACACGAGACCGGTGCAATAGAGGCGACCGGTCACAAGGTCATAACCCTCGCGACAACAGACGGTAAGATAAACGCTGCCGACGTGAAGAATTATGTCCTGCGCCACAGAGCAGATGAATCGTTTGAGCATATCGTCCAGCCGGCGATGGTGTATATCTCTCAGCCGACCGAGACCGGCACGGTGTATTCGCTGCCGGAGCTTGAGGAGCTTAGCTCCGTGTGCCGCGAGCTGGGGCTTATCCTGTTTGCAGACGGTGCGCGCCTATCCTGCGCGCTTGCCTGCGAGGGAACGCCCACGCTGAGTGATCTTGCGCGGCTGTGCGACGTGTTCTACATCGGCGGAACAAAGCACGGTGCCCTCTTCGGCGAGGCAGTCGTCATAAAAAACGATGCGATAAAAAAGGACTTTCGCTATATCATAAAGCAGCACGGCGGCATGTTCGCCAAGGGCAGGCTATTGGGTCTGCAATTTGACACGCTGTTTACGGACGGACTGTATTATAAAATCGGCAGGCGCGAGGTCGCGCAGACTGCGAAGCTGCGCGCCGCATTCGAGGCAAAGGGCATTGAGTTTGCCTACCCCTCGCCGACAAATCAGCTGTTTCCGATACTGAGCAAGCCGCAGCTTGACGCTCTGCGCGAAAAATACAGCTTTTCCGTGCAGTCTCTGCTGCCCGACGGCGGCGCGGTAGTTCGCTTCTGCACGAGCTGGGCAAGCAAGGAGAGCGACGTTGATGCGCTCATTGCCGATATTAAGAACTTCTGAGGTGTGCTATGGGTAAAATAGAGATAATCCAAGGCGATATCACAAAGCAGACGGTCGATGCCATCGTCAACGCGGCAAACTGCTCTCTGCTCGGCGGCGGCGGAGTGGACGGCGCGATACACAGAGCGGCAGGTCCGGAGCTTCTTTCCGAGTGCAGGACCCTCGGCGGCTGCAAAACGGGCGAGGCGAAAATCACAAAGGGCTATAAGCTGCCGGCAAGGTTCGTTATCCATACGCCCGGTCCGGTGTGGCACGGCGGAAATAACGGTGAGGCGGACAAGCTGCGCTCGTGCTATCGCAATTGCCTTGTGCTGGCATCGAATAACGGCTGCAAAACGGTCGATTTTCCGTCCATATCCACGGGCGTTTATCATTTCCCGCTTGAAAAGGCATCCGAGATAGCGATAAAAACGATCTCCGAATATCTTTTTGAGCACCCGGAGATCGAGCGCGTGCGCATGGTGTGCTTTGATGAGCGCACTAAGGGCTTTTACGAAAAGGCGCTGGAGAAGCTTAAATGAAGAGACTGTTCAGACTTCAATATAACGCCCCCGTCACTCTGACCTTTGCGCTCGTGTCTCTCGCGGCGCTGCTGCTCGGAAAGCTCACAAACGGTTGGACCGATACATATCTTTTCAGCGTCTGGCACTCGTCGCTGTCGGATATACTCACATATCCGCGCTTTTTCCTGCATGTTCTCGGCCATGTTGACTACGACCATTACATAGGCAATATGATGATGATCCTTGTCGTCGGCCCGGGGCTTGAGGAGAAGTACGGCAGCCGCAATCTTTTGAGCGCTATCGTAATTACGGCGCTGGTGTCGGGGCTTGTGTATTGGTTCCTGTTTCCCGGATCAATGCTAATGGGCGCGTCGGGCATAGTTTTTATGATGATAGTCATGGCCTCGCTTGCCGGTATGCGCGACGGATGCATCCCGATAACGCTTATCCTCGTGCTCATCCTTTACCTCGGCAGCGAGATAGTGGACGGCGTGATGCTTAAAGACAATGTTTCGCAGCTTACGCATATAATCGGCGGCGTCTGCGGTGCGGTGCTGGGGCTTAGAAGGCGATGAAAGAAAAAATTCTTATATCCGCATGCCTGCTGGGCTTTGACTGCAAGTATGACGGCGGCAATAACCGCATGGCGGATACCGATATAGAGGCGCTGCGCGAAAGGTTCGAGCTTATCCCCGTGTGCCCGGAGTGCTGCGGCGGACTTCCAACGCCGCGCACACCGTCCGAGCGCCTTGGAGACAGGGTCGTTTCAAAAACCGGAGCGGATGTGTCCGAGCAGTTTAAAAAAGGCGCTCGGGCAGCGCTCGGTCTTGCGCGGCACTTCGGCATAAAAACTGCCATACTCAAGGCGAACAGCCCATCCTGCGGCAGCGGGACGATATACGACGGCTCGTTTACCGGCACACTCGTTCCCGGCGACGGAGTCACGGCCGAGCTTTTAAAAAAGCACGGCGTAATAGTTACAGACGAAAATGCACTTCTTTGAAAGAGGTGCATTTTTCATATTTTCGGCTCATATGCTTGTACAAAAAAAGGAGGCAGGCATATGTCATACGAGGAAAAACAGCAGCCGTCGGCAAAGACGCACAGCATAAGCATGGAAAACAGAACAAAGCTCAATGTCACCGGCGTCGAGGATGTAGAGAGCTTTGACGAAAACGCGATCATCATGAACACAAGCCAGGGCGACCTCATCGTGCGCGGCACCGGGCTGCATATAGGCAGGATAAGCCTCGACGTCGGACAGCTTAGCGTCGAGGGCAGCATAAGCGAGTTGAGCTACGAGGACAAAGCGCCCTCGGGCGGCTTCTGGCAGAAGCTTTTCGGCTGAATGCACGTTGACGTTTCGCTCCAGCTCGCGCAGCTGGCAGTGTCGGTGCTGACGGGCTTTGCGCTCGGCGTTTTGTATGACGTTCTGCGCGCCATGCGAAGGGTGTTTAAAATCAATGCCGCGCTCGATGCGCTGTATTGTGCGGTGCTGCTGCTTGCGTTGTTTACGCTCGGCATGGATATCGGGCAGGGAGGGGTGCATGTGTTCATGTTCTGCGCCGCCGCTGCCGGATGCGTGGTGTATATGTCGCTTCTGAGCCGCGCTCTGCTGCCGCTTTTTGAGAAAATCACCGCCTTTGCCGCCAAAGCCGCGTCTCCTGTGTGCAAGTTAATAAATAAATTTGCAAACTGCGCCAAAAAATGCTTTTCAAAAGCCTTAAACTGGTATACAATAAAAAAACAAAGCAGGAAAAGGAGAACCGGAGAGCAGAATGAAAAAATCGACGACGATCGTCGGTCTGGCATTGACGATGCTTGCCGTATATGCTATTCTGAACCTGGTAAGTCTCAAGCGCGATCTTGCCGACGCAATGGAGCAGACAAGCGCGCTTCAGGCGGAAATTCAGCAGGCTCAGGCAGAAGGCGCAGAGCTTGAGGAGAAAATGCAGGCCCTCGATACCGACGAGGGGATAGAAAGTCTGGCAAAATACCGGCTGAGACTGATCGGCTCGGACGAAAAGATATTTAGAGATATAAGGGGATAAAATATGCAGCCTGAAGTGGGAGCGGTGCTCGAAGGCAAGGTAAGCGGCGTAACGAAATTCGGCGCTTTTGTAAATCTGCCCGGAGACAAGAGCGGTCTCGTGCATATTTCAGAGATCGCAAACACTTTTGTAAGCGACGTTGCGCAGTATGTCAGCGTCGGTCAGACTGTCAAGGTCAAGGTCATCGGCATAAACGGAGATAAGATAAATCTCTCAATAAAGCGCGCCGAGGAATCGAAGGAGGCTCCGCGCCGCCGCGCGCCGCAGCAGCGCTCCGAGCAGCAAAGCAGGCCGCCCAAGCAGCCGCAGCAGCCGTCCGGGCAGGTCGCAGCGCCCACGGAGGATCAGGCGTTTGAGGATAAGCTCAAGCAGTTTATGAAGGATTCCGACAGCCGTATTGCGGACAATCGCATGTATGCCGACCGCGGCCGTTCCCGAAGAAGAAAGTAACTAATCAGCCGCATTAGGCCGGCTGACATAATAAAACATAAGCTGACAAGAGCCGAACCTCTATCGCCTGTCGGTGCGCCCTTTCGGCTATTTTCTCCTTTTTTGTCTTGATGGGCGCCAGCCCACCTGC
>ERZ779737.1817-NODE-1817-length-15613-cov-3.042422_pt1 | contig 15613 bp, 25 predicted proteins | sample MGYA00511889_ERZ779737 | MGnify/ENA primary metagenome ERZ779737 (study PRJEB29588, sample SAMEA2163575) | human gut metagenome | biome: human gut; feature: human-associated habitat; material: faeces | place: Denmark | collected 2008/2010 ...
ACCACCGAGGAACTGCGCATAAAAGCGGAATTGGACTGATTTTCTTTATGGGTGCTTAGAGCGTTTAAACGCTCTAAGCAGACACAAGGAAAATGAAAGGAGTGAAACATGGACAAAGCGACCGCCCGCGTTTTGTTTTTGATTTTGACGGAACATTGGTTCGACGAAATCAAGAGCGGACGCAAGACGCACGAATACCGCGAAGCGCGGGATTACTGGAATAAGCGGCTGACGGGCAAGCGTTACACGCACGTCGCGTTGCGCCGCGGATACGGCAAAGGCGCGGAAGTGATGATTTTCAAAATCAACGCTTTGACACGCAAACAAAACATACCGAACGACCTGAATTTACCGGACGTATGGGACATTGAACTGGGAGAACGTATATCCAATGACAAAAGAAGAAATCAAAAAACTGGCTGACAATATGCTGAAAAACGGACTGACCGCGCCGGACTGCGCGAAAATCGGGTGCTTTCGGGCGTGTTTTTACCCATTTAAGGATTTTGAAACCGAAGACAGTTGGTACGACCGCGACAACGGCAGTTTCGACGATCGCTTTTCAACGATATACGGCGGCTGGCGTTGGCACTTTGAAACGGCGGAACAGCTGAAAGCCTTTTGTGAAGCTGTCGGACAAGCGTGAAAGGAAAGAAAATGTCAGAAAGCAATACGATCATAGAAAGAATACGCAAACTTTTGAAAATCACAGTCGCAAACGGAGCTTCAGAGAACGAAGCAGAAATTGCCTTGCGAAAGGCAAATAAGCTGATTGAAGAATATCAAATTTATTCTGATCAGCTTGATGAAGGCTCTTCTTATAACGAGGTTTCTTTCAATACTCATAAAAGGCAGCCAGAACAATTCAAACCTGTTATTCATCAAATTTCTTTGTTCTTTGGAGTATTCGTCATTTTAAAAGGACGAGATACATATTCCTTTTATGGAAAACGCGAATTTTGCGAACTTGCCAAAGAGATGGCCGAACGTGCTGAGTTTGAATGCGAAATGTCCTTAACGTATTATCGAGAATCGGAAGAATACAAGAAACAAAGATATTATAAAGCCCCCTTGGCAGTATCAAATGCCTATAAAAAGGGATTTTATAATGCTGTTCTTGAAAAACTTTGCTTTGAAAATGAAGCGCGTTCCAAAAGTATTTTTTCTACGACAGGACGTAATCTTGTTCTGAATATACAGGCTGACTTGCGCCGAAATTATGAAGAAGAACATAACATTCACCTTCAGAAACATGATTTAAAAATAAATATAACGGTCAGTAAAGCAAGTTTAGCCGGACGTTCAGAGGGACAAAAATTCCGCATCAATCAAGAATTATGCAAAAGCGAAAAAATAAAGCGAATTGCTTAAGGGGGGAAATCATGGACGATATAAAAAATCTGGAAACAATCAAGAGTTTTCTTAAAGAATACAAAACGCAGTACCGGCGAGGCAATGCAATGCCGATCTACTTTACAATAATGGACTACTACACTTGTTTCGTTCAAGATCGTTGCGGCGAACCGCACCTGTACGAAGACGGAGAATTTCTGAACTATGAGCGTTACAGCGACAAACATAACATATCCATAACAGAAGAAGATTTTATGGATCTGCCCGACGTCGTTTACGGGTATACGGAAGAACGCAGTTATCAACGCGGAGTCTTCTTGACCGAAAGCGATGCCGAAGAACACCTGCAAAAGAATTATTACCACTACAGCCCGAAAGCCCACACGTTTGTTGATACAGCTTTTCGCGCCCCGAAATTAGAAGCCTTTTTAAAAGCATTGATCGAATTTTTCGGCATTTCCGGCGAAGAAAAAGAAAAGCCTTTGTTCGGTCGGTATAAAACCGCTTCCGATTACGCCACAGAAAGGAAGCAATTATGAAAGTCGTTGTTTTTAACGTAGAAGGAAAATGGTTCGGAAAAATCAGATCCGGAGAAAAAAAACACGAATACAGACTGGCAACGCCTTACTGGGAAAGCCGCCTGCGCTTTGCTGATGTCGCCGAGTTCCGCTTGGGGTATCCGGCTAATACCGATACGGATAAAATCATGGCTTTTGAGATTGCCTGCATCACAAAAATCAACGGTAAAAATACGGATTTAGCCGTTGATGCGGAAGTGTTCGACATCAAACTGGGTAAAAGATTAGGGTGATCACGATGAGTGTACAGGCGGAAATCAATTACATTGAACTTTGCACCGTCATTGAAGAAACAATTTCTCTTCTTTACAAAGACGGTTATGTCAACGGCGCATTAACACCCGAAAAATGCAAAGATATGGCTGAAAAGCTGGGCGATGCTTGGGATTATTTTCGTTCTGATATTGAATACGGAGGTTGTCATGACCGCGGATAAACGCCCTCTTTTAGCCAAAATCCACATCGCCAAAGCACAGCTGAACCTTGACGACGACCAATACCGCGACATCGTTCGCCGCATAACAGGAAAGGACAGCGCGTCAAAATGCCGGTATTCCCAACTGGTCGATTTGATCAACGAATTTAAAGCATTAGGCTGGAAAACACCGAAGAAAAAGGCGTTTCGTCGCACGCCTTTTGACCCGATTAAAAAAATCTATGTCCTTTGGGGCGAATTGCAGGCTTTGGGAGCGGTTCAATCAACCGACAAAACCGCACTTGATGCGTTTGTGAAAAAATACACGGGCATCGACAGCGTTCAGTGGCTCTTGCCCGACCAGCAACGGAAAATCATCGAAATCCTGAAACAGTGGATTAAACGTATCGGGGGTTAATAATGAAAAAAAACGGAATAACGTTGCCGACGTCAATGTTTGAAATCGCCGAAACGGTAGGATTTGACGCTGCCGTTGTCCTTATGGACAATTTCGGCGGCATCGGATCGTTTTATATTCCGCGCGTTGCGTTGGAACGCCATAAAATAGCGCGGCTGATCGGCTTTGAAAATTATAAAAAATTGTGCAAGAATTTCGGCGGTCAGCGTTTGTTTATTCCGCGCGGGGCGTACCGGCGTTTAAAGAAATCGCTGATAATCGAAGCGGACGGCAATATCTCCAACCGTCAACTCTGCCGCATTTTGGGCGTAACGGAACGTTACGTTCTGAAAGTCAAAGCCGAATTGAAAGAAGACAAAAAACAAGGCGAATTGTTTTAAATTTCAGATGGTAAGTGTTTGTTTCCTTGTAAGGACTCCACGGCTTTTGTTTTATTTTTTATCGCCAATGTTTCCCTGTACTCTTCGGCTTCAGGCTCTTTTATAAATTCAATTTGTGCAAAATTTTTATGTACTTCTTTTTCGATTTCATCAAGAGAAACTCGGAAAAATTCACGGCGGTCATTAACCATATTTACTTTTTTATCGGCAAACGCTTTATGCAATGAGGTTTCCAAAGCCGGCGCATCTTCCGAATAAATCAAGGCATGCACATCAAATTTAAACGGAACCGATGCGTCGCCCAATTCATTTACGCGCTCCAAAGGATCAAGTCGCCGTGTCATGCCGATTTTATATACGCTTTCGCCGAAAGAACCAATGTTTGAAATAACATAAATATGTCCGGCACGTGTCAACTGTGCTTGTGCTAAAGCGCGTTCTTTTTTAGCGGTTGCTTCTTCAAGCTGTCGTTTTAACGCTTCGATCTCCGCTTTATATTTTTCTGCCTCCGCTCCGGAAAAACCGGAAGCTTCCTCTTCTTTCTTTTTAAGGGCTTTTTGTGTTGAAGATATTTCTTTTTCAGCTTCTTGCTGAGCTTTTTCTATTTCTTTTTGCCGCCTTTCCTCTTCCTTTTGCAATTCGCGAATCCGGCGTTGTTCTTCTTTTTCATCTTGTTTCTTCTTAGCTTCTTCATAAGTCAGACGTAACTCGTCCAGTTTTAACCTGAAATAAGCATCTGTAATTGATATGCCGGCATTTTCGACGGTTTCGTTTATCTGCTCAAACGCTTTAAAAATACGCTCTTCCATTATTTTTATATTATTCCAGCGTACTTTTGAAATAATCGCGTCGCATTCACCGTTAAAAGCACGTAAGGCAAGTTTCATCCATTTTTTTGCCCACCGTTCGGCTTTTTTCGCGCTGCCGTCAAGTGTCAGGCTATTGTTATATAAAACGGCTTTTTTTTCCTGAACCATCTTTTTTTGGCGGTTATAATTGTTTTGAAGGGCTGATTTGTATTTTTCAGAAGAATCAAAATTAAAAAACGGTTCGTATAAACCGACAGAGTTAAGTTCGGCTTTGCCTTCCAAAAAAGAAAGTTCTTTGTTCAGCTCTTCATAAGTGTGGTATTTGCTTTTATAAGTGTTTTGGAGATCGCGTATCTCTTTTTTGATTTGTTCCAATAAGATATTTTGTTTTGATTTTTCTTTTTCGATATCAATGACATCTTTATATTTTTCGTAAAGTTTATTGTGCTTCGCCGCGCAAAAAACAGATAAAGCGATAAAGAAAAGAAGGGCGATTATCAATATGACTTCATCGTTCATAAAGGAGATTCTCCGCTTGACAACAGATAGATATGTAAGGTTGTGTCTGTAAATATTTTAATCCGAAAAATAAGTCTGCGTCAATCTGCGGGGATATTTTCCCTCTTGTGCTTTTTCCGTCGTTGTTTTATTTTCAAAAACAAAAGCAAATCCGCCGTTTGCAGTGAACTGTTCAGAATATTTTCATCTCAGTTGTTTTCCTAAAATCAATCCTGACACGGATTGATTTTTTTTATGGGAAAAACATGGACATTGCAGATCAGGCGCAAGCCGAAATCGACAGAATGAACGTCAGGGTTTTAAGAACGTCGTCCAAAAAAGCGACGCTCGTTTCAGCAGAATTTTGCGTCGAATGCGGGGAGCCGATTCCCGAAGCCCGCCGTTTGGCAGTCCCCGGTTGCCGTTTATGCATTGATTGCCAGACGGAACGGGAGTGCGGCTGATGGCGGCGTTTATCGGATTTATCAAGGATTACTGGGGCGTGATCGTCGGCGTTGCCGGATTTTTCTTCGGCTGGGTCAAGTTTACGGCGGCCAAGACGTATGCTTCAAAAGAAGACGTTTCAAAGCTGGAACACCGCGTTTCGGCGGTTGAACAATCGGTCAAAGGATTGGCGACGCAAAAAGATATGCATGATCTGACGTTAAAGCTGGAACGTCTGACGGGCAAAATAGACAAGATTGAAGCAATCTCAGAACGCATGGAAAACACCGTGCGGCGACAGGAAGATTTTTTGATGAACCGGGGGAATTTATGAATACGTCATATAAAGAAATCGTCGCGCAAGACCGCCGCTTGGCCATGCTTCGTTTTTTGTCGGAAGACAACGACTATAAAATAAACGATTCCGTCATGCAGCAGGCTTTGGAACAACTGGGGCATTCGGTCAGCCGTGAAGCGATACGGGCGGATTTTGATTTTCTGGCTGAAATCGGATTGATCGAAGTTGAAACGTATTTTGACGGCAAGGTACAGGTTGCCAAAATCACGGGGCGCGGGCTGGACGTTGCGGCGGGACGCACCGTCGTAACGGGCGTTAAACGCCCCAGACCGGAGTAATCAAATGGGACGGCGTTCAAGCATAGACCGTCTGCCCGCCGCCGTTCGCGACAAAATCGGCGCGCTGCGGCAGGAAGGGCGAACAATTGACGAGATTATGGCAAAGCTGGACGAATTAAACGTTGACGTCAGCCGTTCCGCCGTCGGCCGTCATTGCAAACGTTTGGAAAGCATACAGGCATCAATTCGCCAAAGCAGGACGATTGCCGAAGCGATTGTCAAGGATTACGGCGACGAAGATAAAGAGAACAAAGTCGCCCGCGCAAACATCGAAGTGCTGCACAGCATTTTATTTCGCATGATGGGATCCGAAGACGGCGAACCCGTCACGCTTGACGCAAAGGACGCGATGTTTCTGGCGACGTCTTTGGAAAAACTGACGAAAGCGGAAAAAACCGACTTTGAAAAGGAAATGAAACTGCGCGACAAAATCAGGGAAAAAGCGGAAAAGAACCTTGAAAAAACGGCGCAGAAAAAGGGATTTTCCCCCGAAGTCATCGAAACGATCCGCCGCGAAATCTTAGGAGGGCTGTAATGGACAAAGGTTTTCTGCCCTATCAGCGCGAATTGACGGATTGCGTATTTAAATACCCCGTGACCGTCGTCGAAAAATCACGCCGAACGGGATACACTTGGGCGGCGGCGGGAATCTCCGTTTTGATTTCGGCGGCGGAAAACAACCCGTCGGATACGTATTACATGGGCTATGATTTGGAAATGGCGCGCGAATTTATCGAGGTCGCGGGCGAATGGGCAAAACGCTTTTCCATGCTTTCTTCCGCCGTTGAAGAGTACGTTTTTGAAGATCCGGAATCCCCCGAAAAGAACATCAAAGCCTTTCGCATAACGTTTGCAAACGGCCGCAAGATTGTCGCGCTGCCCTCCGTTCCGAGGGCTTTGCGCGGCAAACAGGGCTTTGTTTTAATTGACGAAGCGGCATTCCACGATGATTTGGCCGAAGTTTTAAAGGCGGCTTTCGCCCTTTTGATTTGGGGCGGCAAAGTTTTAATCCTTTCAACGCATGACGGCGAAGACAATCCGTTCAACGAACTGATTAACGACATCAGAGCGGGCAAAAAGCCTTACAAACTATTGCGCTGCACGTTCGACGACGCTTTAAAGGACGGGCTTTATCAAAGGATTTGCAAGAAAACGGGCAAAGAATGGAGCGCGGACGCCGAACGAAAATGGCGGCAGGATATTATTGATTTTTACGGCGACGACGCGGAAGAAGAATTGTTTTGCGTGCCTTCCAGAGGTTCGGGAACGTACCTGACTCGCGCTTTGATCGAACGGGCAATGGCCGCCGACATTCCCGTGTTGCGTCTGGCGCAAAAAGACGATTTTGCCGCGTTGCCCCCGGAAATACGCGAAAAAAGTATTGACGACTGGCTTTCGGACAACGTGGAAAGCCTGTTAAACGCCGTTCCGGACGACGGGCTGACGTCGTTCGGGTTCGACTTCGGGCGTTCGGGCGATTTGTCGGTCTTGTGGATTTTACGGGAAGAAAAAGACCTCAGCCTGAAAACGCCTTTTGTCATAGAACTTTCAAACATACCGTTTGACCAGCAGCGTCAAATCCTGTTTTACGTTATCGACCGTCTGCCGCGTTTTCACGCGGGCGCGATGGACGCCAGAGGCAACGGGTCGTATTTGGCCGAAGCGTGCTGGCAAAAATACGGTTCGGGAAAAATCGACAAGGTCATGCTGTCGCAGGGCTGGTATCGGGACAATATGCCGGCGTTAAAGGCGCGATTTGAGGACGCGACGCTTTTAATCCCGAAGGACGCCGATATTTTAAGCGACCTGCGCGCTTTAAAGGTCGTCAAGGGAATAGCGTGCGTTCCCGAAAAACGAATAACGGGCAAAAACGGGTTAAAGCGTCACGGCGATGCGGCGGTTGCTTTGGCTTTTGCCGTTGCGGCGTCAAGAACCGATCCGGTTGAATACGATTATATGACGTATGACGCCGATGACGACGGATTTAATTTCAACGAAGGGACATATTAAGATGGCTGTTTTATTAGACCGGTTCGGCAAACCCGTCAAAACGTCAAATTTAACGAAAGAAGACGCGTCCTGTCTGATTGCGGGCGTTCGGACGCATGAATCGGGGTATCCGTCTTTCGGGTTGACGCCGAAAAAACTGTCAAGCCTGCTTAAATCCGCCGACGAAGGCGATATGGACGCTTATTTGGATCTGGCCGAAGAAATGGAAGAAAAGGAACCGCAGTACCTTTCCGTTTTAGGGACGCGCAAACGCGCCGTGTCGCAGCTGGACGTCAGCGTCGAGGCCGCGGGCAGCTCTGCGGAAGAGGAAAAACACGCCGATTTCGTCCGCGAATTTATCGCTCGCGACACGCTTTCCGACGAACTGTTCGACCTGATGGACGCGGTCGGCAAAGGCTTTTCGGTTTCGGAAATCGTTTGGGAATGTTCGGAAAAACAATGGAAGCCCGTCAAAATTCAGCACGTCAATCCGAAATGGTTTTCTTTGGACAAGGATATGCGGACGCTGTTGTTAAAAACGCAGGACGGCAAAGTTCCGCTTGAACCGTTTAAATATATTCAGTGCGTCATGAACGCGAAGTCGGGGCTTCCTCTTCGCGGCGGTCTGGCGCGCGTCGTGTCCTGGTATTATATGTTTAAAAACTTTGACGTTAAAAGCTGGGTTACCTTTTTAGAGGTTTACGGCCAGCCTTTGCGCGTCGGCAAATACGGGGCGAACGCGACGCAAAAGGACAAAGAAACGCTGATGCGCGCCGTTTACAACATCGGCGCGGACACGGCGGCGTGCATTCCCGAAAGCATGATGATCGAATTCGTTACGGCGCAAAATTCCGGTTCGGCGGAACTGTATCAGCAGTTTGCGCAGTATGTCGATTTAATGATTTCAAAAATCGTTTTAGGACAAACGACAACGACGGACGCCGTATCGGGCGGGCACGCGGTTTCAAAGGAACATAACGAAGTCCGCCGCGACATCATGCGATCCGACGCCAAGCAGCTGGCCGCCGTTTTAAAGCGCGATTTGATTATCCCGATGATTGATTTGAATTTCGGGACGCAGAAAAATTATCCGAACATACGCATCGGAAATTTCGACGACGAGGATTTAACGGCACTGTCCGACACCTTGTCAAAGCTGGTGCCGCTGGGGCTTCAGGTATCCGCGTCACAGGTGCGTTCAAAAATCGGTCTTGACGCGCCGAAGGACGAAAACGACGTTTTGAAATACGCCGCACCGTCCTTTGCTCCGGCGCTTAATCAGGCGAAAAAATCTTTAAACGAAACCGAAAAGACTGAACCGGATCCCGTCGATGAAGCCGTCAAGGAAATGGAGGCTGAATGGGAACGCGTTTTAACGCCCGTTATTCAACCGGTTGAACGGCTTTTAGAGGAGTGTCAAAGCTATGACGAGGCTTTTCAACGCCTTGCCGAAGCATATCCGGACATGGACGCCGCCGCTTTGACGGAATATCTGGCGCAAGCTCTGTTTAGGGCAAACTTAACAGGGCGTTTAAATCATGGTTAAATCTGATTTTTCCCCTTTGCCGCCTGCTGAGGCAATCCGTTTTTTTCAAAAAAAGGGATATAAATTCGGTTTTGACTGGCGCGATGTTTGGAAAGAAGAACACGCGGTTGCCTTTACGGTTGCCAAAGCGATGCAGATTGACATTTTGCAAGATATTCGCGCCGCTTTGCTGGACGCTTTGGAAAACGGCACGACGTTCGATCAGTTTAAAAAAGACTTGATTCCCGTTTTGCAAAAAAAGGGCTGGTGGGGCAAAAAGGAAAAAACCGATCCGAAAACGGGATTGACGGAAAAGGTAACGCTCGGCACGCCGCGCCGCCTGTCAATCATTTACGACACGAACATCCGCACGGCGTATGCGGCGGGAGAATGGGCGGCGATTGAAGAAAACGCAAAAGACGCGCCTTATTTGCGTTATGTTTGCGTTTTGGACGAACGCACGCGGGCGCAACACCGCCAATGGCACGATTTGATTTTGCGTTATGACGATCCGTTCTGGGCGACGCATTATCCGCCGAACGGCTGGAAATGCCGCTGTTCGGTTATTCAATATTCCGATAACGATTTAAAGCGGCGCGGTTTTGTACCGTCAAAAAGCCCGCAGATTCGTTATACCGAATGGGAAAACAAACGAACGGGGAAAATCGAACAAATCCCCGAAGGCATTGCGCCGGGTTTTGATTATAACGTCGGCAAAGCCAGATATCGCGCATTTACGCCTGAACCTGACGGCAATCCGCCGCAGACGTTTCAAAATCGCGCTGCCGAACTGCCGCCTTTGCCCGAAGCCTCGCCGATGCCGGAAAATTCCGTTTTGCCCGAAGGATTGAGCGATACGGAATACGCCCGCGCTTTTTTGTCCGAATTCGGCGCGGATATCGGAAAACCCGTCGTTTATACCGATGTTGTCGGAGAACCGCTTGTTATCGACGAAGGGCTGTTTTTGAATAAGAAAACCATGAAATTTAAAGCTAATAAATTAGGTCGCGGCATCTATATGCGTTTATTGGCTAAAGCGATTAAAGATCCCGATGAAATCTGGTTAATGTGGGGAAATGATACGGAAAAAAGACCTTTGCGCCGCCGTTACATTAAAATTTTTGAGAATACGGACGGCAGTCACTGTTTGACCGTATTTGAAAAAGACAAAGAACAATGGCGCGGTGTAACGACATTCCCTGCTCAATTATATGAAGGGAAACAGATTAAGGATGAATATGTAAATGAACAGCGTAACGGATTTCTTGCCTATAAGAAAAGGCAGGTCAAGTAGCGACCTGCCTTAAAATGCATTGATTGGGATGGCTGCTACATAGCCCTACAATACATTCCGCATATTTATCATTATGGCATCGAAAAGGAAAAAAATCAAGCAAGGAGGTTTTAAATGAACTTACCGATACAATGGACGCCGGAACGCATTGTCAAACAGCATCAGGCTGCCCGTCCCAATGCGACACTGGGACGGGAACTGCCCCGGTTAGACGCCTGTTTGAAAAAATGGGTTGCCACAAAAGACACGAACGCCGCAGGCAAAACGTTACTTCTATGCTTTGCGCTTGTCGGACGGTTTAAAAGCCCGACTGCCGAATTGATCGGAAAACGCATTATTGCCGCTTTTGACGGCCGTGAACAAGAATTGGCTTCGGCCGTTGACCGCGCCGCATGGAATATTTAAGGAAAAAGATAAATGACGTTTGAAGAAGCATTAAAAGCCATGCGCGAAGGGGAATTTGTCATATTCGACGGCCGTTCCTATCCTTTGTGCCTGATTGATAATCGGGTTTGCGAATTAACTCATCACGGCTTTGAACCGCTGGACAGCATGAATACCTGCAACATTATGCGCTGTGATTGGCGGATTTTCGGCGTTGAAGACGATAAACGGATTCCTGTCGGTATTCGTCATTTTTCGGTAATCAAAGGGAATAAGGATTGAATGACATATTATGTTTTATGGATATGCGGAAAAAACAAACAAGGAGAATACGATTCACGCCAAACAACGGCCTGTTCATACGCGCAGGCGTGCAGGCTTATCCCTTCTCTTTGCGATATGTTTTTTTCCGAGGTTTTACGAGCGGAAATAAGAAGAAACGATTTTGATGAACATCTGCGCGCAAATTCAAGAAAGGAGGTTTAAAATGATGGAAGCCGTACAAATGCCCGTCTGTACCTGTCCGGGGGTCATTGATTTGTTTTATCCGAGCCTTTTCCTTTTTTTCGGATTTGTCCTGTGGCTGATGTTTAAACACGCATAAAAAACAAAGACCGAAAATAAAGCCGCGTAAAGCGGCTTTGTCATTTTTCGGCTATCGTTTTGCGTTATTAAAACCAAAACGCACACAGCCCCGTTTAATGCCCGTTTAACGTCAATGTTTTTATATGTATTTACAGGCGCGGAAACACTTTTTGATTTTCTTTTGACATTTTTCCAAATCGGGGCAATATAAAAAACGGCGGGAATCCTGACGGTTTGCAGTGAACTGTTCAGAATATTTTTAAAAATCCCGTCCCCCTAAACTGGGGGCATGAAAAACGAAACCGAAAAATTTGAATTGGCCTGTGCCGAAACCTCTGCCGTCCTGATCGGGACGGAAGGCGAAAACAACATACCGAACGTTATCCGTTTGATGCCCGTGGGCGAAATTGTCGGACGCGACGGGCGGCGTTTTTATCTGAATGATCCCGACGCCGTTATCGAACAAACGCTGGCCTATAAGAAAAATACCGACCTGCTAATCGATTACAACCATCAATCCGAATATTCGGAACAAAACGGCCGACCCGCGCCTGCGGCAGGCTGGATGACAGATTTCTTTACGGCCGACGGACATTTGTGCGCCGCCGTACAGTGGACGGACAAAGCTGCGGAACACATTAAAAAACGCGAATTTCGATACATCTCGCCCGTGTTTTACCACACGGACGGCAATGTCCGTTGCATCGTTTCGGCCGCTTTGACAAACACGCCGAATTTTGACCTGAAAGCCTTAAACCAAATAAAGGAGATGAACATGGACAAGGAAAAAGCCCTTTGTCAGGCATTGGACGCGCCTGACGAAGACAAAGCCCTGTTGCGCATCAGCGAACTGAAAGCCGCGCAAAAGGAATTAAACGACATCGCCGCCGCCTTTAACTGCGAAGCCAAAGCCGAAGCGGTTATCAAAGCCGTAAACGAAACAAAAGCGGATCCCGCCAAGTTCGTTGAGATCGACAAAGTGACCGAGCTGACCCGCGAATTAAACGAAATCAAAGCCGAACGCGCCGAAGAAAAGGCGGAAAACGCGGTCAACGCCGCGATCCGCGACGGCCGTCTGCCGCCGGTTTTAAAGGAAAACGCCAAAGAAATCTGCAAAAAAATGGGCGAAACGGCGTTGAACGAATTCGTTTCAAAAATGCCCAAAGTGTCCGCGCCGTCTTCGGCAGCGGGCGAACCGCCCAAACCCGCCTGTGACGCTTTGAGCGAAGACGAAAAGGAAATCTGCGAAATCATGGGCATTTCATCGGAAACTTTTAAGAAAGGAAAATAATATGCCGCAGGTAGATACAAAAGAACGGGACGGCATTCTGATCGTCCACCCCGTTAAAGCCGACACAAAGGTATGCGCCGGAGAGATCGGCTGTTTGGACGCTGACGGATATTTGGTTCCCGCATCTGTTGCGACAGGCCTGAAAGCCGTCGGTCGCATCGAAGAAACCGTTACCGGGGGAACGACGGACGGCGAAGAAAAAGCGTTAGTCAAAAAGGGCGTGTTTTTGCTGAAAAACAGCTCTGCCGACAAAGTGACCCGCGCGCATATTGAAAGCGATTGTTATCTGTCGGGCGCGGCCGAAGTCGCCGCAACGGACGGTAAAGGCAGCGGTTCTGCACCGACGCGCTCCAAAGCCGGAAAAGTCATTGACGTCGAAGGCGATTTCGTCGCCGTCAGATTTGATTAAACGGAGGAAATATGAAAATTACGACTGAAAAACTGGCGGCATTGAACACCGCGTTAAAAGGAACGTTCAAACAGGCTTTTGAAGAAACGCCCAGCGATTATGAAAAAGTCGCGACAACGATTCCGTCGTCGAAAAAATCGAACACTTACGACTGGATCGGCCAGACGATCAATATCCGCGAATGGGCGGGCGACCGCGTCATTCAAAACCTGACCGAATACGATTACACGATTAAAAACAAAAAGTTTGAAGGAACCGTCGCGGTCAAAAAAGACGACATCGAAGATGACGAAGTCGGCAAATACAACATCATTATGAAAGAACTGGCCTACGGCGCGAAAACGCACCCTGACAGCCTGATTTTCGGCGAACTTTTGAAAAACGGCACGTCGACGGTGTGTTACGACGGCCAGTATTTCTTCGACACCGATCACGACGTCGGCGGCGAAAGCGTTTCCAACTTCACGACGGGCAGCGGCGCGGCGTGGTATCTGTTGAACACCGCCCGACCGTTGAAACCGCTGATCTGGCAACCGCGCACGCCCGCAAATCTGGTAACAATCGACAACGAAGAAGCCGAACCCGTCTTTAAACGCGGAGAAATCCTTTACGGCGTCGATTTTCGCGGAAACGCCGGATACGGGTTCTGGCAGATGGCGTACTGTTCCAAACAGGACTTGACGACGGCGAATTTCAACACGGTTTATGCCGCGATGATGAGCATGAAACAGCCGAACGGCAAACCGTTAAACAACCGCCCGACGCTGCTGGTCGTTCCGCCTTCTTTGCGCGCGGCGGCAAAAACAGTCATTGAATCCGAAAAGCTGGCGGACGGCACGACCAACCCGAACAAGGGCGTCGTTGAAATCCTTGTCAGCCCGTGGCTGGCCTGAAGAAAGGGGGAACAATGACGAAATACGTTGAAATCATTTCAGCCGTTGACGGTTTCAGGCGCGGCGGCGTCGCCCACCCGAACGTTAAAACGGTTCACCGCGTTGATGCCTTTAGCAAAGAACAGCTGGAGCAGATCAAGAACGAACCGCGCCTGTCCGTCCGTTTTTTCGAGGTTGAGGAGAAAAAGCCCGAAACCGAACCGACGGAGCAGAAACAGGACGAAAACGGGAAAGAAGCCCCGAAATCCGACAAAAGCAACGGCAAAAAGGGCAAATAAATGAAAGCGTACGCGGATATTCAAAACATGAAAGAACGTTTCGGCGTTTTAGAGCTGTTACAGCTGACCGACGCGGCGGGCGAAGACCTGAGCGCGGAGGAAACGGCGGTTGTTGAAACGGCCTTAAACGATGCGACAGCCTTTATGAACGGATATATCCGCGTGCGCCATACGCTGCCTTTATCGTCCGTTCCGCCCGTTTTGACGCGCCTGTGCTGCGAAATCGCACGGTTTTACCTGTATAAAACAGCCGTCACCGACGTTGTCAAAGACGCTTATGACGCCGCCGTCAAGGTTTTGCGCGATATTGCCAAAGGCGATTTGCTTTTAAGCGACCCCGAAGGAACGCCGCCCGAACAGGGCGCGCCGCTGGTCATTGTCGGCGGCGCAGAGCGTCTGTTTAACCAAAACAGCATGAAGGGATTTTAAAATGCCGCAGTTGCACTTTGATTTAAAGGATCTGTTTAACGTCGGCGACGACTTAAAACGTTTAGGCGGCAGTACCGGCCTGTTTCTGAAACGCGTCGCACGAATGTTGACGGCTTCAACGAAGGAACGCTTTGTCGATGAAACGGATCCCGAAGGTAACAAATGGAAAAAAGGCGTTAAAAACGGCGGGCAGACATTAACGCTCAGCGGACTTTTGCGCCGCAGCATTACGAACAAAAGCGACGATAAAACCGCTGAAATCGGCACAAACCGCATTTATGCCGGCATTCACCAGTTCGGCGGCGTAATTACGGCGAAAAAAGCAAAATATCTGCGCTTTAAAATCAACGGGCGCGAAGTTTTTGCAAAATCCGTCGTCATTCCGGCGCGTCCGTTTCTGGGCGTTTCCGAAACGGACAAAGAAGCCGTTAAAGACGAATTAAACACGCTTTTAACGGAGACTTTAAAATGATCGGAAAAATCGAAAACGCCGTTATTCAGAAAATTAAATCGGCTGATTTGGGCTATCGCCTGAAACTGGTCGAAAGCTATAAGGCGCAGTTCGATGACGATCTTGTCAAACTGGTCAAAACGTCCGCGCCTGCGGTTTGGGTTGCCTTTACGGGCGAAGACAACACGCAGAACACCGCCAAAGGCATGGAATGCACAGCGTCGTTTTCAATCATCATTCTGACCCGCAACGTCAGAAACGAACGTTCGGCGCGTTTCGGCGACAAACAAGGCGAAGTCGGGACGTATCAGATATTACAGGATATTAAAGCTCTTTTGCACGGCAGCGACATCGGACTGAACATCGTTCCGTTTGAACATAAGAGAACAGTCCCGTTGTTAAATACGGCTGTTTCCGGATTTTTCGCTTCGGTCTTCGCGCTCGAATTTGAAACGTCCTACGTCATGGCGGCGGCCGATAAGACGGGCGGCGATTTAGCGGAGTTTTTAAGGCTTCATGCCGATTGGGAACTGCCCGAATTTGATGATCCCGTT
>ERZ779737.1831-NODE-1831-length-15518-cov-3.062924_pt1 | contig 15518 bp, 20 predicted proteins | sample MGYA00511889_ERZ779737 | MGnify/ENA primary metagenome ERZ779737 (study PRJEB29588, sample SAMEA2163575) | human gut metagenome | biome: human gut; feature: human-associated habitat; material: faeces | place: Denmark | collected 2008/2010 ...
GTATTTTTTGAATAAAGTTGATTATGGTAATGAGAATGATAATTCATCTGTTATTTATACCAAACTAAATAATCATAAATTCCTATTTATGGGAGATGCAGGGGCAGAAGTAGAAAAAGATATAATAGAAAAATATAATTTAAAAGATATAGATGTTTTAAAAGTTGGACATCATGGTAGTGGGACAAGTTCATCAGAAGAATTTATAAATAATATTGTTCCTAAATATTCAATTATTAGTGTAGGTAAAAACAATAAATATGGACACCCAAATAAAGAGGTATTAAATAGATTAGAAAATACAAAAATATATAGAACAGACAAGCAAGGAAGTATTATGTTTAAAATAAAGAATGACAAATTAAAAATTGAAACATGTGTCCCATAGAAAGGATAATGAGAAGATGAATGAAATAAAAGAGTATACAGAAAAGTTATTTGAAGATATAAAACATATAGATGAAAATGGAAATGAATATTGGTTAGCAAGAGAATTACAAAATGTGTTAGGATACAATCAATGGAGAAGTATAAATGATTTAATTGAAAGAGCTAAAGTTGCATGTAAAGAGAGTAAACGCAATATAGATGACCATTTTGCGTTGAATCGCAAAATGGTTTGTATAGGTTCTAAGGCAAAAAGAAAAGTTCTAGATTATAAATTATCCAGATATGCTTGTTATTTAATCGTAATGAATGGTAATCCTAAAAAACAAATAATAGCTCTAGGACAGACCTATTTCGCTATTCAGACAAGAAAACAGGAACTAAATGAAAAAGCGTATAGTGAACTTACTGAAGATGAAAAAAGATTTTATCAAAGAGATTTAACTAGAAAAGGTAATTATTCTTTAAATATTGCTGCTAGAAATGCAGGTGTTAAAAATTTTGATAAGTTCCATAACTCAGGATATAAAGGTTTATATAATGGAGAAACAGCGAATGATATTGCTAAAAGGAAAAAACTTAGATATAGGGAAGATATTTTAGATAATATGGGAAGCGATGAATTAATAGCAAATTTATTTAGAATATCTCAAACTGAACAAAAATTAAGAAATGAAAATATTAGTTTAGAAAATGAAGCCAATGAAACTCATTATGAAGTTGGAAAAGAAATTAGAAATACAATTAAGAAACTTGGTGGAACAATGCCAGAAGAACTTCCGACACCAGATAAAAGTTTAAAAGAATTAGATAAAGAAAATAAATTTGAAAATAATTTAATAAAGTAAAAGAATATGAAACATTGTAATTCTACATATCATAGAGAAAAAAACATATTTTATGTGATAAAATATACTTGTAAGGGGAGATATAATGAATAATCTTGGTCAAAAAATAAAAGAGCAGAGAATAAAAAAAGGACTAACCCAACAAGAGTTTGCAGAATTATTATATGTGTCAGATAAAACCATATCTAGTTATGAATGTAACAGGACTGTTCCTGATATTAATATGTTATTTAAAATATCTAATATTTTAGATATTAATCTCTACAATTTAATAGATAACAATTTTAATAGTTTGGATAATTTAGAAATAGAAGTTAAACTAAAAGTAAATATTTCAGACTTTAATAGAATAAAAGGTATTATAAAAAATCAAAATAGCAACATAACCAAAATTAAACAAATTGATAAATACTATATTCCAAAATATAGGAACTTTAATTATGAATGGCTTAGAGTTAGAAATGAAGAAAATAAATGTATATTAACATACAAGAAAAAAAAAATTAATAATTGCTGTAAAGAATATGAAGTATTAATTGATAATGTTAATAGTTTTGAAACTATTCTAAAATGCTTAGACTTTCAGAATAAAGGAATTATTACTAAAACAAGAGAAAAAATCATGTATAATGATAAATATGAATTTTCATTCGATAATGTTGATAATATGGGTAATTTTGTTGAAATAGAAGTTAAAAAAATAGCAAAAGATAATGAAAGTGAAATTAAAGAATTAATAGAGTTATTAAAAAGTTTGAAAATTGATATAAATTTAATAGAAAGTAAAAGATATTTTGATTATTTATAGGTGGTATAATGAAGAAAAGTGAATTAATAAACTTAAGAAAGATGTATGTTTCCGAGTTAGATAGATTGAATAGAATAAAAGAATTATTAAATGAAGAAACATGCAAAGAGTTAATTAATTTATCCAAATTAAATGTTGATGAATATAAAAGTATTGATAATTTAAAAGTATTAATAGATGTATTAAATAAAATAAAAATAACTCAAACTAATGATATATATGTATGTACAGGTACTTTTATTACAGACTGTGATATATGTTATCAAGATACAACATGGTATACAAGAGCAGTTCCGTTTGATGCCGATTATGCAGAATATAGATGTTATTCTGATATAGAAAATAATCACACGATAAGAGCATATACCAAACCTGAATTTTTGAGAAGTTATAATCCTCAAATTATTACTTCAGAATTTGAAAGTAAACATATTGTATTGAATCCTTATAACTCGAATGAAAATGATAATGGTTTTAATGAAGTAAAAAATGAATTTTTTATGAATTGTATTGATTTTGGTCAAGCAAAAAGCAAAAGATTAATTTTGGAAAAATATAAGAGAATGTAAAGCGCGTTCTTTTTTTTCTTTATAAATTAAGGATTAAATTCGACTTACTAATTGACAATCACCACATGGAGATTATGATCATATGGGGAAAGCAATTAATTTAGTTAATAATTTTAAGGTTGAAAAAGTAATATTTAATTGTGGTAATTTTAATGAATTAGAACAAGAACTAATTAAAGTTTTAAATAAAAAGAAAATACCATATTACTCGTGTATTAGTAAATTAAATATTGATAAGTATAAATTACAGTTTTTAAATAATAATGATTATGGAAATGAGAATGATAATTCATCAGTTATTTATACAGAGCTTAATAATCATAAATTTCTATTTATGGGGGATGCTGGAGTAGGAGTAGAACAAGATTTGTTAGAAAAATATAATATACAAAATATAGGTGTCTTAAAAGTTGGTCATCACGGTAGTAAGACAAGTAGTAGTAAAGAATTTATAGATGAAATTAGTCCTGAATTTTCCATTATTAGTGTTGGCAAAAATAACAGGTATGGTCATCAAAATAAAGAAGTTTTAGATATATTAAGTAAAAGTAAAATTTATAGAACAGATCAATATGGAAGTGTTATGGTTAAGATTAAAAATAATAAGTTAGAAATTGAAATGTGTGCATCATAGAAAGGAGTAATATGAATTATTATAACGAGATAAAAAATGAATTAATAAATAATGAAATAAATAGAAAAGTCAAAAACTACTCAATTAATAAAAACGATTTGAATGTTTACTATAAAGTGAGTAAATTATTATTGGATGCAGGTGATCAATATGGAGAAAGCATTATTAAAGAGTATTCATTAAAATTAACAGAAGAATTGGGGTCAGGATATAGTCAAAGAAATTTAAGAAATATGAGACAATTTTATAAAGTATCTCAAAAATGGCAGACACTGTCTGCCAAATTAAGATGGAGTCATATTGTGAAATTCTTTGGTTTGATGATAATAAATTTCAATATTATGTTAAGATAGTTGAATTGAATAATCTATCAATTAGACAATTAAGAGAAAAAATAAAATCCAATGAGTATGAAAGACCACCAGAATATACTAAAAACAAATTAATAAATAAGGATGAATCTAATGTGGTAGATTTTATAAAGAATCCAATCAAAATTAAGAATAGTAGTAAGTATGATATTTTTTCAGAAAAAATTTTACAAAAATTAATATTAGAAGATGTTGAAAATTTCTTAGATGAGTTAGGGAATGGCTTTACATTTATTAAAAGTGAATCTCCAATTAAGTTAGATAATAGATATAATTATATAGATTTGCTATTATATAATATAAAATAGAATTATTATGTAGTTGTAGAATTACAGGTTACTGAGTTTAAAGCAGTGTATATTGCACAAGTACAAAAATATATGAATTACATAGATAAAAATATCAAAGAAACAACTAATGATAATACAATAGGAATACTTATAGGTAAAAAAGAAAATGAATATGTAATTAAATATTGTTCAGATGATAGAATTATTCCTAGAAAATTTGAATCGGTATGATATAATAATTATGAGGTGATTATATGAGTGATGAAAAAATAATTAAATTACAACATTTTTTTGAAATAGATATAAGAATTAAAAAAGGAATGTATAATATGGCTCCTTCAAATATTCAATATTTTGATGAATCTACTATACAAAAATATACGGATGAACTAAATGATTTGTTAATATATATTTTTTGCGAATTAAAATGTGTTGCCATAGATATATTTGGAAAAAATTCAAATGTTTTAACAAGAATATGTTATTTAGAAAATGTTATAAAAAATAATTTTTATTCATGTTGCTTTGATATAGATAAATTAAAAAAGTTTTATAAAAATTTTATAAGTAATATGGAAATTGATTTTGTTAATAGTGTAAAAGATGAATGCGTTGGGTATACATTTGGTGGCACAGCATCTGCAGAAATGGCTGTCTCAATAAATGAAATGTTACATTTTATTCATTCATATGTTGTTAATAACGAAAATATTTTACAGGCAATGCATTTATTAAAGCAAAAAAATAACGAGTATAATTATCCTATAAAGTTAAGAGGAATTAAAGTTCCTATATTTGAACAATTGTTTGAACAATTTCCAATTGATTTGGATGTTGGGTGGACAGATATGGTATCTATAAATGAAAAAAAACTAATAATGATGGTTAGAGATAGAGGACATGCTTTATCGATTGAAATTACATTAAGCAATGATGTTGCAAGAATAGAATATTTTATTCCAAAACTATGTAATATCGAGATGATTAATAGATTGCCTGGAATTAATACAGTAAATAAGAATAGTATAGGGGCAACGGGTGTAGTTGAAGTACCAATCAATGCATTATCAGAGACATTATTTGATTTTATTTCTAAAGTACCAATGGATAGTGATATGATTTTAGAAACTGGTAGAAGTTTTTAGAATTACATTTTTTATAGTTCTTTTTCTTTGTAAATAAAGGTTTAAATTCGACTTACTAATTGACAATCAGCACACGGGGACTACGACCATATGGGAGAAACAATTAATTTAGTTAATAATTTTAAGGTTGAAAAAGTAATATTTAATTGTGGTAATTTTAATGAATTAGAACAAGAACTAATTAAAGTTTTAAATAAAAAGAAAATACCATATTACTCGTGTATTAGTAAATTAAATATTGATAAGTATAAATTACAGTTTTTAAATAATAATGATTATGGAAATGAGAATGATAATTCATCAGTTATTTATACAGAGCTTAATAATCATAAATTTCTATTTATGGGGGATGCTGGAGTAGGAGTAGAACAAGATTTGTTAGAAAAATATAATATACAAAATATAGATGTCTTAAAAGTTGGTCATCACGGTAGTAAGACAAGTTCTAGCAAAAGTTTTATTGATGAGATAATTCCTAAATATTCAATAATATCAGTTGGGAAGAATAATCGTTATGGACATCCAAATGATAGTGTATTAGAAACTTTAGAAGATAGTAAAATATATAGAACAGATCAAGATGGAAGTATAATGTTTAGGATAAAAAATAATAGATTGAAAATTGAGACCTTGCAGTCCATAGAAAAGTGACACCACTGGTGTCACAATTGTAAAGAAAGGAGAAAGAATGAATTATTATAATGAAATAAAGAAAGAACTTATAGATAATGAGTTAAATAAAAAAGTAAAGGATTATAGTAAAAATCCAAAAATACTATAATGTTGGTAAGCTTCTATTAGAGGCAGGAAATAATTATTGTGATGGAATAATCAAAGAATATTCAAAAAAACTAACAAATAAAATTGGAAAAAAAATATAGTGTAAGATACTTATTTGATATTAGAAAACTATACTTATTTGTAAAAGTGCACCCACTGGGTGCACAATTGACTATGTCTCACTATAGACTTCTTTTTCCATTAAATGATGATAATGAGATAAATTATTATATAAATCAAATTATTAAAAGAAATCTTTCTAAAAGAGAATTAGAAGTAATAATTAAATCTAATGAATATGGGAGATTACCAGAATATGCCAAAAACAAATTTACAAAAAAAGAAAAATCAAGTGTAGTAGACTTTGGAAAAGTCCTATTCAAATTAAGAATAATTGGAATAATGAGAATGATAACTCTAATGTAATATATTTTAATTATAATAATTATAAATTCCTTTTTGTGAAAGATGAAAGAATAGAGAAAGAAAAAGATATATTAGAAAAATATAATTTAAAAAAGATTAATCAAGATAAAACTATTGGAATAATAATATTTAAGAAAGAAAATAAAGTGCGAACATTTTTGACTTATCCACCATAATATATAGTGTAAGCCACATACACAGATGTATGTGTTTATATAGATTGAAGAGTTCTTAAATAGAACTCTTCTATTTTACATTTCTTTTAAAAATATAAAATAATAAATATTTATATATATATTTATTACTTTATAATGGTATAATAAAAATAGGAGAGTGATCTTTATGAAAAATAAAAAAACAATGAAACTAATTTTATATACTTTAATTGTTATTCTTATTATATCAATAGGAGTATGTGCGTATCTAATAATTACCGACATTATAAAGAAAGAACAAAGAAAAAATACAACTAATTTTACTCCTGAAAAAGAAGAATGTAGCGTTGTAACCGAAGACCTTAATCAAATCCATCCGCTTGATGGTTGTACTACTAGCACCTTTACTGTTAACAAAGTAACACTTGATGGAGTAGATATGAAATTAGAAGCTACATTTATAAAAGGTAAAGATGATATTTTCACCATTAACTTAAAATTAGACGATAAAGGTATATCTGCCGCTAATTTTTCTAATTCAGCCCTTAATTTCTACCGTAGTCAAGTTAGCATTATCAATGATTCTTTATTACTTATTCAATCTGATACTGGTGACCAAATGGATACCCAAAATATAACTATTATCAACAATCAAAAAGAAGTTTTACTAAATGAAAGACAAGTAAAAATAACCGAGAAAGAGGAAAACGAATTTATCATCCATAGATATAATTTCTTAAGCATGGTATGTGAAGATGAGGAGAATAAAGACAAAATATTTGAAGTGGATTTTACTTATAAATTAGAAGATAATAAAATAAAACTAAAAGAATTAAAAAATATAACATGTAACGAATACGTAACTAATGGTGAATAATTAACAAAGTTCAAAAATTTTTGAACTTTTTTTAATATAAAATTATTAATAACTAAATAAATATTTTAACTTATTGTAATTTAGAGCGTTTTTATGATAAACTTAATATTAAGAAAAGCGGTGATTATATGTCAAATATAACTTTAATCTACCATTTAGATCAAGAGTTTATTAACAACAAAATTAATGAAATAAAAGAAAATTTAAAAATAGAAGATATCAGCATAATAAAATACACCTACGATAATAATATGGATAGTATTATTGAAGATGCAAATACTAAAAATCTTTTTGGTGATAAAAAATTAATAATCGTAGAAAATAGTACCTTCATAAATGAATCCGACAAACTAGACATATCACCACTAGAAACTTATTTAGATAATTTTAATAAAGATACATATCTAATATTCACACTAATTAGTGAATCGGTTGATACAAGAAGAAAAATATTTAAAAAAATTAAGGAAGTAGGTAATATCATCGCCTATGAAAAGATAGATAATAAATTCTTTATTAACTATATTAGTGACATACTAAAACAAAATAACAAAAAAATGGAACCAAGATTGATAGAAGAATTTTTAAATAAAGTTGGCTACGACTTAGGTAATATTAAAAACGAATTAGAAAAATTATTCATCCTAACAAACAACGAGAAAATAGAAGAAGAAGATATAAAATCCATAAACACAAATAATAAAGAAGAATCACTCTTTAGCTTAATAGATAGTATTGTCAATAAAGAAATATCTAAAAGTATAAAATTATATCGCTATTTTATAGATAAAAATGAAGAAGTAATTAAAATAATAGCTATGCTTGCTAATAAATATCGTCTAATTTATCAAACAAAACTATTATACCAAGAGGGAAAAAACAAATATGACATTAGTAAAATATTAGGGGTACATAGCTACGCAATCTCCTTGGCCATTACCACGAGTTTTAAATATACTGACTCAGAATTAATTAGAATATTAAAAGAATTATATAACCTAGATTTAGATATTAAAATAGGGAAAGTAAATGATAAATTTGCTTTAGAGATGTTTATCTTAAAAAATAGTAAGGATTAATTAATCCTTACTATTCAGGCCGTTGACAAAGTCGGTTTTTTAAACCGGCTTTGTCATACGGCTTTTTATAATTCCCACTTTAATATATAAAAAGAGCAATTTTTAGATTCTTAAAACCTAAAATTACTCTAAATTTGATAAACTACTCCCACTATTACAAAACTAAATTTTCTAATTTTTTAAAATAAGCAGTTTGTCAACAGTCTGAAATGTTACTACAGTTTAAGTAGTAACATTTTTATTATGTTTGACCATTAAGGTCAAACAAAAAACTACCGGCTATGCCGGTATGAATGCAAAAGCGGTAGCGTCGTAGTAATCATTTAATTCTCCTTTTGATATAATGAAAATGGTCGGCTAACCAAAATCAATCAAAAGGAGGATTAAATGAAAAAACTAAAAACAGGTAGAGAAGTAGATGAAAGCAGTTTGTTTCACACTAAATGGAATTGTATGTATCACATTGTTTTTATACCAAAATATCGTAGAAAAAGTATTTATGGAAAACTGCGACGAGATATTGGCACATACTTACGACGATTATGTGATTATAAAAATGTGGAAATAATAGAAGCAAATGCGTGTATTGATCATATACATATGCTAGTAAAAATTCCACCTACATTGAGTATATCACAATTTATGGGCTTTCTAAAAGGTAAGAGTGCATTAATGATATTTGATAATCATTCAAATTTGAAATATAAATATGGTCAAAGAACATTTTGGGCAAAAGGTTACTACGTAAGTACTGTAGGATTAAATAAGCAAACAATAAAAAACTATATAAAGAATCAAGAAATAGAAGATAAAATATCTGATGAAAGAAATATAAAAGAATATCAAGACCCTTTTAAGGGTGTATAGGTATAGAAGGCAGTTGGCCGACTAAAAAAGACTTCATGTGGAGTCTGCCAGTATCATACCCTTATAGGGTTGATTAAAAACCACTAGTTGAACTAGTGGATTTTTATTTTATAAAATCGTTGGATTTAAATTTATTTATTATTTTTTGTTCACTGACATTACCATTTATTCTAGTTGCTTTGGATAATTCCTCTCCATTTTTTATAAAAACGGTTGTTGGGGTTGCATTATAATTAATTAAATTGGAAAATGCACTACTTTCTTCAGCGGTAAATGTATCTGTTTCTACATAATAGGTATTAATTTTATATTCTTCACTTATTTTTTTAATTTTGGGAATATACATTTGACAATAAGGACATTCTGTTTTTGAAATTACCAAAACAAAGGTATCATCGTTTTCCCACTTGTTAAAAAATTCTTCATAATTTAATTTGGTAAAATAATCTTTTTTAATAATATTATATGTTAAAACAGTGACGATACTGACAATAATTATAGTAATAATAATAATCCAAATAATTTTGTTTTTTTTCTTCATTTTAACACCTCATTATAATATTAGCACTTTTTTCCAAAAAAAGCAAAAAAAAACTTTCTTTTTTTTGAAATTATGGTATACTTAATTATATATAGTAGAGGTGTATATATTAATATTTGAATGGTTGGAGGTGGCTAATTATTTATATGAAATATTTATTTATGAATTTTATATTGTTTTTCTTTCTTTCTTCATCTGTATTTGCTAAATGTAGTGATAGTGAATTAAAAATTTTAAATGATGTTGCTTCTAAGGTGAAGATAACTTATCAATATAATGAAGAATATGAAAAATTAGCAGAGCCTATATATGGTAATTTTAGTTTGTTTATTACTGGTGTTACTAATGATATATATGTATATGATTATAACTCATTAACTAATTATTTTATTGCAGATGCGGAGGCTGGTGTTATTACTATTAAAGATATAGATGGAGGAGATAGAAAACTTTATATTATGTCTAATAATAGTAATTGTAAGGGTAAATTAATTAATACAAAGAATGTTAATGTACCTAAATTTAATTATTTTGCCGTTAGCAAGTATTGTGAAGGTATTGATGGAAAAGAGTTTGTGTATTGTGATAAATGGTATCAATATGATATTAATAAAGCTAATTTTCTTAAAGAACTAGAAATATATAAAGCTAAGGAAACTACTAATGATAATCCTGTGGATCCGACTCCAAATGATAATAATGATACTACTGATAATTGGGTTAAAGTTTTACTTAGAGAACATTATATAATTTTTACATGTGTAGTCGTATTAATTGTTATTTTATTTGTATATTTCATTTCTAAAAGAAGAAGGGGAGATTTATAATGAAAAAGAGTTATATAAGTTTCCTTTTAGGATTATTAATTATTTGTATTACTAAAGTTAATGCATTAGAGGGAGATTTAATCCAAAGTTTAGATATTACGGACAATGGTAATGGCACTAAAACTATAACTGGTCTTGTTGCTTCGCATAAATCAGATAATACTGATTATACTTTTTATGCATGTAATTCTGCTGGCGTATGTCAACGATTAGATAGATATGATACTGAAACTAGGACTGGAATGAATGAGGAAGTGACTGCAGGAGAAACTTATAATTATGATAATGTAGGAGTTAATCAAACTATTCCTAGTTCTTATAATACAATTGTTATTAAAGATAAGAATGGGAAGATTGTTAGTCAAGGTGAAATGATTGATAAACATAGTACCAATGCTGGAATTAAAATAATTGGTACTCAATGTGATTTGAGAAATGCTACTGGTAATAGAAGTGGTTTGGGGTTAAATAGTGATTTATCTGGTTTTGAAACTGGTGCTAATTATAATATTGTATCAATAAAGGAAAATGTAATGACTGATAAAGGTGATATTGCTACGATGTATTGTGTTGGGGTATCTAATAAGCCAAAAACTGTCAATGGATATAATGTTTATTCTCCTGGTGTTGATGCTACTAGGTGCGTATTTGATTCTTGTGGCACCTTAATAAATAGTAGTAGTAGCTTAAATCCTCCTAAAGAAGATGATGGAGGTGGCGAATGTAGTAATGGATATGGTAGTTTAGGTAGATGCAGTAATACTATGGATGGAAGTATTAATACTTGTGGTGGAATTGTAAACGGCACTTGTACTGGAAGTTATACCACGGCTAATGTATTTAGTCCGCCTAGCAGTTTAAATGGTTGTACTTTAATTGAAGATAGTGAGTGTAAATCTGCGACATGTGGTTATTCTCAATCCGCTGTGTTAAATTTGACTGTAAATTTAGATAATAGTAAAACGTATTTGGCTGGAACTTACTTTAAGAATCCATCTTTGATTTCTACTATATCAGTCTTAAACACAATTACTTCAGGGACTTGTCCTTCTTGGAAATATTTATGTAATAAGAATGGAAAATTTGAAAGTGAAGCAGAATGTGAAGATAGGTACGGAGAGTATGGTGGATGTTCGTGTAGAGTTAATTATACAAGGGAATTAATAGGGTATTTTGATAAAAATGGCAATCAGTGTACCCCGTCAGGTACTGGTCTTTTTGGCTCTAATAGTGGTATTGTTGGTGGGAATAGTGATTGTAAAGCTCAATATGATACTACTATGGATGGATATATGTGTTCTTATAAATTTGAGACTTCATTTACTCCTAATTGTGATGCTGTTGGTCGATGTAACGAAGAGATGAGTGCACAAGGTTTGTTTAGTTATTCGTCTGTTGGAAAAACATTTGGGGAAGGAACTGTTAAATTTGAAACTGATAGTAATAATACTAATAGTGAATCTAAGTATGAATTGCATTTTCAAGGGACAAATATTCAAAACAAAGCATATGTGTTTAAAAAAAATGGTAAAGTATTTTATAATTTAGATAATGTTAATACAAATGATTATAATGTTTATGATAATGTGCATTTTGTACCGCTTGATTTTCCTACAAAGAGTTATTATGTAGATATTATATCTTCTAATTTGATGGCTGATACTGGTACTTCTAGTTTTAGAATCAATCTAAATACTAATAAAAAATGTACTGTTGATGTTGTAAATAAGTTTTATCCTTCTTATAATCCAAATGATAAAAATAATCCTATATGTGAAAAGGAGCCTTGTGGATATGGTTTTATTTATAGGCCTATTAATTTAAATGTTCCTTTTCCTAATAGTTATCTTACTGGTTGTGTTGGTGAGGGATGCCGTCAAATAGGAGATAATTGGTATACTTGGATAAACAATGTTGATAATCAAAAATCTTTAGCAGCTGCTTATAGTAAGCTTGAATATTCTGTTTATTTGAATAATGAACTTATGAGTAAAATTAGAACTTATAATAAAAAAATGGTTAATGATAGTAATGGATATTTAGATTTGAGTATAAATGTCGATGGAAGTAGCCAGTTTTTCAAAAGTAATGAGGTCGGTATTTGTAACTTAGTTAATGGTAATGATAACAATGCAACATTGTGCTCTAAAAATCCAGGATATTTTGGCCTTGGTATTGCTGAAAAGTGGGGGAGGTAGTTAGTAATGAAGTGGTCTTATGCTGGTGTGGCAGTTATTGTTGCTGGATTGATAGGATTTTCTATACTGTTACTTTTTCAAAATTTAACTACTAAGAATGAAGAAGAATATTATAATTTAAAAGAGGTTTGTGAGGCTTCAATGATAGATGCTATTGATATAGCATACTATCGCGATACGGGGAAACTTAAAATGATTGAACAGAAGTTTGTTGAAAGTTTTATTAGAAGATTTTCAAATGTTGCCTCTTTTAATGCTAGTGGTTATAAGATAGAATTTTATGATATTATGGAAATACCGCCTAAGGTTAGCATTATTATAAAAACTTCAACTGGTCAAGTTAATGTAGGTGGAAGTGCTGAAGAGTTTGAAATTGCCAATCAATTAGATGCAATTTTAGAAACTAAATATAAATATGAAGGAGGAGAAGTGAATGAATAATTTTAGTAATTCGTTAAAGAGGTTTTTTGGTAATAAGAATACAGTGACAATAATAGGGGTGCTTATATGTATATTGGTATTATATGTTGGCTATAATTATCGTATCAAACAAGCTACTACACCAGTTAGAGTTCCTTATGCTAATCAAACTATTCAACCTAGAACTTTAATTACTGCTGATATGATATCTTACACTGAGGTATTACCTAGTACATTAAAGGGTAAATATATTTTGAATGCTAATTTGATTATTAATAAGTATTCTAACTATAATACTATAATTCCAGCGGGAAGTATGTTTTATAGTGATGCGGTAATTAATGAAAGAGATTTGCCTGATTCAGCGTTTGGGGCTATTCCTCAAGGATATACTGTTGTTAGTTTTCCAGTAACAATGGCGTCAACATATGGTAATTCAATGTATCCTGGTAATTATATTAATTTATATTTTAAGGCAATAAATGAGGATACTAAAAAATTGGTATTTGGTAAATTAATTAGTAATATTGAAATTTTAGATGTTAAAGATAGTTCTGGTAATCACGTTTTTGAAAATACTAGTGAGTCTAGAACACCAGCTTATATTTTATTTGCTGTTCCAGAAGAACAACACGTATTAATTAGAAAAGCTATGTATTTAACTAGAATTTCAGCAGAGCTTATACCTGTTCCTAACACTGCTACTTTAACTGAGGAAGATACAGTTGTTTTGGATAGTCAAGCTTTAGCTCAATTTATTATTGAAAGAACCGAAAGATATGAACTAGAGGATATTAATATTAGTAATGGCGATAATAATAATGCTGATAATAATCAAGAGTAAAGAGGGATAATTATGGATAATGTTTTTTCACAAATTGATTTTGGTCCATTACAACAATTAATTGTTAATGATGATGTAACGGATATTTCCTATAGCAATAATGGTCAAATATGGCTAAAAACGTTATCTAAAGGTGTTTTTAGGGTTGAATGTGCAGCGATTAATAATGCTTTTATGGAAAAGTTGGCGTTTCAGTGTTCAAATGCTATGGGTAAAAGTTTTAATATGGCTAATCCTTTTTTGGACGCTGAATCAGCAGAACTTCGTATGAATTTTGTTCACGATTCAATTGCTAAAAATGGAATTGCGGTTCTAATTAGAAAAACGCCTGCTAAAATTAGATTGCAAAAAGATAAAATTATTCAAGAGGATTATATTAGATTAGATATTCATGACTTTTTACTAAAGTGCGTTGAAGGTCATTGTAATATATTAGTAAGTGGTGAAACTGGTAGTGGAAAGACAGAATTTGTTAAATATTTAGCTGCTCACACTAAAAATAATGAGAAAATTATCACAATTGAAGATACTTTGGAACTTCATTTGGATAAGATATTTCCTCATCGTGATATAGTGGCGATGAAGACTAATAATATAGCCAGTTATTCCGATGTGCTTGTAACTTGTATGAGACAAAATCCTAGGTGGATATTATTGTCAGAAGTTCGTAGTGCTGAAGCAGTAATGGCCGTTAGAAATTCAATATCGTCTGGTCACAATATTTTGTCTACAATACATGCTGATAGAGCATCTTCAATACCTAGTCGTATGTATAGTCTACTTGAAACCAATTTGGAAATTGATCAGTTTTTGAGAAGTATTCATAGGTATGTCCAGTTAGGTGTACATATAAAAGGGTATTATAGTACAAAATATCAAAGATTTCATCGTGAAGTTGCTGAAGTTGTGGAATTTTATGTAACTAGTGATACTAATGAGGCTAAATGTAATACTTTGTATAAGAAAACTCCTGATGGTAAAGAGATTATTAATAATCCTAGTGAATATTTAATTTCTTATTTAGAAAGTCAAGGAATAATAATACCAAAAGATATTTTGGTAAAAGAGGTATTACATGAGTCAAATGATGAAGATAATTTCTTAGAAGATGTGTTTGATGATAATAATGAATAAAAGTTTTATGTTGAAAGTGGGTGATTTATGGAATTTTTAATTATAGGTGTAGTTATATTGTTTGTATTTATGTATAGAACTCATAAGGGTGAAAGTGTGTATAAGTTTATTGTACAACAAGTCGGTGTTGCTTATGAGAAATTTGCTCCATATTCTTTTAAAGTTATGAGGGAAAAAGCTAAGGAATTGGGGCAAGAATATACGGTAAGACAATATACTATGCAAGTAATAATATTTGCAACAATTGCTGGATTGGTTGGATATTTATATAATTATAATTTGTTTATTACCATTATATATATTGTATTAGCAGTATCG
>ERZ779737.1837-NODE-1837-length-15491-cov-9.804353_pt1 | contig 15491 bp, 8 predicted proteins | sample MGYA00511889_ERZ779737 | MGnify/ENA primary metagenome ERZ779737 (study PRJEB29588, sample SAMEA2163575) | human gut metagenome | biome: human gut; feature: human-associated habitat; material: faeces | place: Denmark | collected 2008/2010 ...
GTGCAAGTGTGGCTCGTGAGCGACACTTGCATTCTATATTTGTATTGTTTGTCTGTTTAGTTTCGATTTTCTCCCCCTTTTATCTTTTTGCTTATTCAATACTTGCAGCTACTCCTCGGGAACGGATAATTTTGTTCCCTTCATATTTGCACGTACGTTACATTTATTTTTCTGTACGTTACATTTTCACATTTCCGTTTGCCGCTATACTTTTTTGTATGTCGTTAAAATCTGGACTTTTGTAGCATCTCTACAGCTTCAAAAATGATTTTTGTAAATCACTTATATATAGGATTTTATTATTTTTTACGTTACCTATTCGAAAGATAATGTTACATAATTTAAACTGCTATTAATACTAAAAAATATAATGTAACGTACATAAAAGAAAATGTAACAAGCGTGAATAATCGTTTAAAAATCATTTAATAGATTTGTGGCAGAAAAAAGAGCTTTGTATGGTTGAAGTGTGATTTCTGTAACAATATTATAGTAATCATCTTCATGTTCAGAGTAGCTCTTCAGGTGAATTATTTAATTATTAATAGTATTTAGCAATAACAATGTGATTATGGAAAAACACTATGATGATGGTTAGCATGCTGTTTGTAAGTAATAGCTGTAGAAAAATGAGAATGTAATTATTAACATCTTAAACTAATGGTAATGAAAAATGTAAGATTTAGTATTCAAAAAATTCCTTACCTGTTCCTTTTGATGCTTTTCAGTTGCGTTACAGCAATGGCCCAGCAGGGAATAACGGTGAAGGGAACCGTTTTCGACAGTACTGGTGAAACGGTTATTGGGGCTTCGGTCGTAGTTAAAGGTAATACATCAATAGGTACGATTTCAGATATAGACGGTAATTTTGTGTTGACCGTGCCCAGTGAAAACACTACTCTTGTAGTTTCGTTCGTAGGTATGAAGTCACAGGAAGTTAAGGCTACTTCAACTAATTTGATTAAAGTTACTTTGGAAGATGATTCACAACAGTTGGAAGAAGTAGTTGTGGTTGGCTATGGACAGCAGAAGAAAGCATCAGTGGTTGGAGCTATTACACAGACGACTGGTAAAGTTTTGGAACGTGCTGCTGGTGTGAGTGACATTGGAGCAGCATTAACAGGTAATTTGCCTGGTGTTGTGACTACTACAGGTACAGGTATGCCTGGTGAAGAAGATCCGAAAATAACTATCCGTGGTGCCAGTTCTTGGAATAATAATGAAGATCCTTTGGTGTTGGTTGATGGTATCGAGCGTCCTATGAGTTCGGTGGATATTACATCTGTACAATCTATTTCTGTATTGAAGGATGCTTCAGCTACTGCTGTTTATGGTGTAAAGGGTGCTAATGGTGTGATCTTGATTACTACTAAACGCGGTTCGGAAGGTAGTGCTAAAATTGATGTTGGTTTTAATGCAACTTTGAAGTCACCTTCTAAACTTCCTAATAAATATGATTCTTATGATGCTTTGATGTTTCGTAATGTCGCTATCGAGCATGAGTTAGCATTGACACCTCAGTCATGGGCTGACATTCGTCCTCAAGCTTTTATAGAGAATTATCGTAATCAGACTACAGTGGAGCAACGTGAACGTTATCCTAACGTTGATTGGCAGAAGGCTCTGTTTAAAGATAATACAATGTCTTACAATGCTAATATTAATATTAGCGGTGGTACAAAGTTTGTAAAGTATTTTGCTTCGGCTGATTATGTGCATGAAGGTGACCTTTTTCGTGTTTATGATAATGGGCGTGGTTATAATTCTGGTTATGGTTATGATCGTATTAATGTACGAAGCAATCTTGATTTTAATATAACAAAAACTACTGTGTTGAAAATTAATTTGGCTGGTTCGAATGGTATCCGTAAGGCTCCTTGGACTAATGCAAGTCAATCAGAATGGCAGATTGGGCAGCAATGGTCTGGAGTTTATAATATTCCACCTGATGTTTTTTTACCACAATATTCGGATGGAAGTTGGGGTATGTATCCGAAAGTATCAAATACAACTAACTCGGTGCAGAATATTTCTATTGGAGGTACCATGCAGACTACTTCGACTCGCATTAATACAGACTTTACTTTGGAACAAGATCTTTCGTTTATAACAAAAGGGCTCACAGCTCGTGCAACTATTTCATGGGATAACGAGTTTGTAGAAAACAACCGTGGTATTAACGATTTGAATAACGATTCTCAGTCTAAATGGATTGATCCTGAGACAGGTCAAGTAGTATGGAAGAATTCATATGATACTAATCAGGGATTTGACTGGACACAAGGGGTTAATTGGTCTACACAACCAGGTTCGGTGGATAACGGACAAACAGTACGTAATCTTTATTATCAGGCACAATTGAGTTGGGCACGCAGCTTTAATAGACACAATCTGACGGGGATGGGATTGTTTAGCCGTCAGGAGAATGCGCGAGGAAGTGTGATGCCTACCTATCGTGAGGATTGGGCATTCCGTGTGACCTATAATTGGGCAGACCGTTATTTTGTTGAGTATAATGGTGCTTATAACGGTTCTGAAAAATTCAGTCCTGAGAATCGTTTTGCATTTTTTAATTCTGGGGCAATAGGTTGGATGATTAGCGAAGAACCCTTTATGCGTTTTTTACGTGAAAAGCATATTCTTGATATGATGAAGATTCGTGCTTCTTATGGCGAGATTGGATCTGACCAGTTGGGTGATCCTTTCGATGAATCACGTCGTTGGTTGTATATGGATTCATGGAAATATGGTGGCCATACACGTATAGATTTGAATCATGCCGAGAGTATCTACACTTGGTGGTATGAGTCTGCTATCGGAAACGAGAACATCCAATGGGAAGTTGTAAAGAAACTGAACTTGGGTGTTGATTATTCATTCCTTGATGGCTTGTTTGCTGGTAGTTTGGAGTTCTTCCGTGATACTCGTTCTAATATATTTGTTTTTGGTGGTGATCGTTCTATACCTTCTTATTTTGGTGGAACCCCTCCTTCGATTAATAAAGGTAAGATTCGTACTACTGGTTATGAGTTAGAATTGCGTGTGAATAAAATGTTTGCTAATGGATTACGTCTTTGGGGTAACTTTAATATGACTCATGCTCGTAATAAAGTTCTTGTTAAAGATGATCAGGCATTACGTCCTGCTTATCAAAAAGCAGCAGGTCATAGTGTAAATCAGTATTATTCTTACATTGATGCAGGTTTTATTCAGAACTACGATCAATTATATGGTAGTCCAATTCACGATTCCAGTGATTCACAAAAGTTAGTGGGTGATTATTACATTGTAGATTATAATGGTGATGGTGTAATTGACAGTAAGGATTCGGTTCCTTGGGGCTATACGAGTGCACCTGAGAATACCTTCAATGCTACAGTAGGATTTGAATGGAAAGGATTTAGTGCTTTTGCTCAATTCTACGGTGTGACTAATGTTACTCGTGATGTGGGTCTTACCAGCTTGGCAAGCAATTTGAATACAGTATATGATACGGGTACCTGGTGGTCGAAGAACACGCCGGATGCAGATGTTGTAGTTCCTCGCTGGAATTCTAAGCCTACTTATTATGACGGTACGCAGTATTTGTATGATGGATCATATATACGTTTGAAAAATGTCGAGGTGGCATATACTTGGACCAAAGGATGGGTAAAGAAACTTGGCATTGATAACTTGAAAATCTACCTCAATGGTAACAATTTGTGGCTGTGGACTCGTATGCCTGATGACCGTGAAGCTAACCTTTCTGGTGCAGGTTATTTGGGTGCTTATCCTACCGTGAAACGTTATAACTTGGGTATCAAATTCACATTATAAGATTATATAAGATGAAAAGAAGATATACATATATATATACTGCACTTCTGTCGCTCGCATTGGGATGTGGCATGACTGCGTGTGAGGCTTATCTGGACAAAAGTCCTGAAGCTACAGTCAAACAAGAGGATGCCTTTAAGGATTTTCGTAATTTTCAAGGATTTGTTGAAGAAATCTATAATTGTATTCCTGATAAAGAAAAGTGTAACTATTGTACTTCCTGGAACTGGGGAGATGACGAACTTTTCAATTCGTTGGGTAATGCACATATGACTAATCAGGTTGATTTAGGGAATTTTCGTTCTTGGGAAACCAATGGACAGTGTTGGTTGAAAACTGGTACCAACAATCCTACTTCTACTGATAGTTTTCAACATTCTTTGTGGGGGCATGCTTGGTATTGTATTCGTAAGTGTAATATCGGTCTTGCTAATTTGGACAAAATGGTTGGTACGGAGGAAGAGCGTAACCTTATTGCTGGTCAGCTTTATTTTTTCCGTGCGTGGTGGCATTTTGAAATGATGGCATATTGGGGAGGTCTGCCTTATGTTGATCAAGTACTTGATGCAACTCAGGAACTTACTTTGCCTCGTCTGTCTTATCAGGAATGTGCTGATAAAGCGGCTGCTGATTTCCAACGTGCCGCAGAGTTACTTCCTATTGATTGGGATACAACTGCACCTGGTCTGGTTACGGTTGGAAAGAACCAGCTTCGTATCAATAAGATTATGGCATTAGGTTATCTTGGAAAGAATTATTTGTGGGCAGGTAGTCCGTTGATGAAGAATGGTGCACAGTTGGGTGGAACTCAAACCTATAATTATGATGAGGCATATTGTCAGAAAGCTGCTGAAGCATTTGGTGAATTGCTGAATTTGGTGGAAAGTGGACAAACACAGTACGCGTTGGCTGGGTATAATTATTCGAATATTTATGACCATGAAAAGAGTGGTAGTGGGACTTGTTTTTCAGATATATTTTATACTCGTCGTCAGAATTGGCAGATGCCTGGATCTGTAGAAGCTATTTTCCGTGGCCCATCAGGAAGTTCTGGCTCTGCCGATGGTAATAATACCAATTGGAATATGTCTAAGTTATGGGGACCGAAAGTTGCAGGTTTAGTAGAGCACGATGTTATCATTCATCTTCCGACCGCAAATTTGGTAGCTATGTACGGTATGGCCAATGGTTTGCCCTTAGATGATCCGAACTCAGGTTTTGATCCTACTCATCCTTTTAAAAACCGTGATCCACGTTTTTATCATGATATCGTGTTCGATGGTTTCCATTATGTGCTGGCTGAAGATAAACTGAATGATGCTCAGAAGCCATATGCTTACCTAAACCTTTCAAGTAGTGGTGGTGAGATGCGTTCTGACGACTTAGGTAGTCGTACTGGATATTTCTTCCAAAAGCTGATTCCCCATACTTGTAATGTAGGTGATAAGGAATATGATTGGGGTAGTGCTTTGCATTCATATCTTCCTTATATGCGTTTGGCTGATGTCTATCTGATGTATGCAGAATCTTGTGCTGCTTTTGGTGGTGCTTCGGGGAAGAGTTCTAATTTCTCTAAGACTGCACTTGATGCCGTGAATACCATTCGTGAACGTTGTGGAGCAGGTACTGTAGGCGATTCTTATGTTGCTGATAAAAATAAGTTTATGGACGAGATTCGTCGTGAACGTGCTGTTGAACTTTCAATGGAAGGCTTCCGCTTTAATGACCTACAACGCTGGTTATTACTTAGTGAATCGCCTTATACAGAGAAATATGCAGTGGAATTTGACCGTGTGGAAAGTGATGATTTCTATAAGAATAATGATCCTGCTGATGCTGAAGTGGCAAATTTCCGTCATGTCTTACTTGTAAAGCGTGTATTCGGAACAAAGCATTATTGGTTCCCATTTCCCGATGATGATGTTTATCTTTATCCCGAGTTTAATCAGAATCCGGGGTGGTAATGTGGAAATGAACTTGAAAAACACTATATGTATAATCATAAATGAGTAAACTAATGAAATATATACAAACTAGATTCATTCTCTGCGCCATGATTGTCGCTTCTCCGCTTTGGGCAGAAGCGCAGATTACTTTGGGGAATGAAACCGATTCATTGGCTATAGAACAAGATCAGATGGTACAGGTGGCTTTTCGAAAAGTAGCTCAAAAAGACCTGTTGGGTGGAGTTTCTGTTGTCAATATGGAGGAACTGACTGAAAAAAATTATAATACTTACAGTTTGGACAACATGCAAGGTTATGTAGGAGGTTGGAATGGTAATTCTCTTTGGGGCATGGATGCGGACAATGCAGGTTATTTGGTATTGGTCGATGGAGTACCTCGTGATGCCAATAATGTGATGCCTTCTGAAATTGCCCAGATTTCTTTTCTGAAGGGAGCGCAAGCTGTAGTGCTTTATGGTAGCAAAGCTGCCAAAGGGGCTATTTGTATTACTACCAAGCGTGGAAAGACAGAAGGGCTTGATGTAACTGTACGTGCTAATACAGGCTTTAATGTAGCTAAGAGTTTTCCTGAATATTTGGGCGCTGCTGAGTATATGACACTTTATAATGAAGCACGTACCAATGATGGGTTGGAGCCACGATATCGATATACGGATGTTCAGATTTATAATCATGCTTCTGGTTTGAATCCCTATCGTTATCCAGATATCAATTATTACTCGTCGGATTATGTAAAGAAAGCATATAATCGTTCTGAGGTAACTGCTGAAATCTCGGGCGGTGGTACACGGGCTCATTTTTACAGTAACGTAAGCTACTATCGTAACGGGGATTACTTAAATTTTGGTGAGGCAAAAAACAATATGACCGATCGTTTTAATGTGCGTGGTAATGTAGATGTCAATATCAATAGTTTTATCAACGCATATATTAACGCAAATGCAACTTTTTATAATTCAAAAAGTGCTAAAGGAGATTATTGGAGTGCCGCTGCGACTGCCCGTCCTAATTTCCCGGAATATGCAGCTCCGTTGATTCCGTTGGACATGATAGATCCAAATGCTACAGCGGCGTGGGAATTGTTGAGTACTTCGGGAAATATTATTGATGGTAAATATTTTTTAGGTGGTACACAAGCAAATCCAACCAACGCTTTTGCTGATGTTTACGCGGCAGGAAGCAGTAAGTGGACAAGCCGTCAATTCCAGTTTGATACAGGTGTGGATATTGATCTTAACAAATTGTTGAAAGGCCTTTCGTTCAAGGCTATGTTTGCAGTTGACTATGCCACCTCATATACGACTTCGTTTGACAACAATTATGCCATTTTTGTTCCTACTTGGTCTAATTACAATGGTAAAGATGTGATTGTAGGGTTGACCAAAGAGGGATTGGATGAACGTCCTGCCACGCAGAATATCAGTGGAAGTTCTGACAAACAGACAATTGCATTTACTGGTCAATTTAATTATCAGAATACATTCCATAAAGATCACAATGTGTCGGCAATGTTTATTGTTAATGGCTATCAACAGACTATTTCGGCGCAATATCATCGTATTAGCAATGCTAATCTGGCGTTGCAGGCAGGGTATAACTACAAGCAGCGTTACTATGCAGACTTTGGTGCTGCATTGATTCACTCGGCTAAGTTGGCTCCGGGTCATCGTAATGCATTATCACCTTCGTTGACTTTGGGATGGCGCTTGAGTGAGGAAGAATTTTTAAAAGATTCTCCTGTTGTAGATGATATGATGTTGAGCATTTCGGGTAGTATTTTGAATCAAGATATTGATTTGGTGGTAGACGGCAACGAATTTTATCTTTATGAAGGAGTTTGGACGCAGGCTGATGGCTATGGTTGGTATGATGGTTCTGCTGGAAAATATACATTTTCGACCAAGGGGCAGAATGATGACTTAAGTTTTATTAAGCGTAAGGAGTTGTCAGTTAATCTTCGTACTTCTTTGTGGAACAAATTAGTTACGGCAGATGCTTCATTTTTTATAAATTCAACAGAAGGTTATCCTATCATGAGTCCAACGTTCTATCCATCGTATCTGAGTACAGGTTACCCTGCTGCTTCATTTTTGCCGATATTGAATTATAATAATAATCGTCGTGTCGGTTTTGATTTCAGTGTGAATCTTAATCAACGTATTGGTGAAGTGGATTGGTCATTAGGTATATCTGGCACTTATTACGATACTAAAGCTACGAAGCATGATGAAATCTATGATGATGCATACCGTTATCGTGAGGGTAAACCTGTTGATGGTATATGGGGGTACCAAAGTGCCGGTCTGTTCCAAAGCCAAGAAGAAATTAACAGCTGGGCTGACCAATCTAAACTTGGACAAATTCGTCCTGGTGACATTAAGTATATTGATCAAAATGGTGATAATATTATCGATGAAAAAGATGAAGTTTATTTGGGTAAAGGTGGTTGGTATGGTTCACCCTTTACATTGGGTATTAACCTTACTGCTAAGTGGAAGGACTTTACTTTCTTTGCATTGGCTACCGGAGGTTTTGGAAGTTACGGTGTGAAAAATAGTTCTTACTATTGGGTAGATGGTGAAGACAAATATTCAGCTGTTGTACGTGATCGTTGGACAGAAGAAACTGCTGCTACCGCTACTTATCCACGTTTGTCTACACTTGATGCAAGTCAAAACTTCCGTACTTCGGATTTTTGGATGTATAAAGCTAACAGATTCGATTTAGCTAAAATTCAAGTTACTTACGATTTACCTAAGAAACTTTTGCGTGGTTCATTTGTTAAGGCGCTTTCAGCTTATGTTAGTGGAGCTAATCTGCTTACTATCTCTAAGGAACGTGAGCACATGGAATTGAATGTTGGTAGTGCTCCTCAAAGCAGATATTATAATATTGGTGTGAAAGCAGTATTTTAACCTAAAAAAAGAATGAGATGAAACTAAAAAATATTTTGTTATCTACAGCGCTTTTGGCTACTCTTTCAGCTTGTGAAGACATGTTTGAGCCTGCTCAAGAGAATAACCGTGGTATTGAAGAAATGTTTTCTGATCCTAATTATGCTTCGGGTTTATTGGGGTATGGCTATGCGATGCTTCCTTATGATAATTCTAGTGTAAGTGATGTGGCGACGGATGATGCGGTGACGAATGATTTGACTAGTAATTATTCGAAGATGGCACTTGGTGCTTGGTCTTCAAGTAACAATCCTATGGAACAATGGCAAGCTCGTCGGGCGACCATTCAGTATCTCAATACTTTTTTAAGTATTGTAGATCAAGTGCAATGGTCGGCTACAACATCTACTAATCAAATGTACATTGATAAATTACGCGGTGAAGCGTATGCATTGCGTGCGTTGAACAATTTTTATTTATTGCAAGCTCATGGTGGATGGACAGCAGATGGGCAGTTATTGGGTGTACCGATAGTATTTGAACCAGAAGATAAGGATTCTGAATTTAACTTGCCTCGTAATACTTTTAGCGATTGTGTAAACTATATTTTTGAGGATCTGGATAAAGCTATTGATCTTTTACCACTGGATTATGCCAATATTAGCAGTAATGCAGAACTGCCTGTTAAGTATCAACAGATTGGAGCTGAGATGGGGGGGTACAACCTCGTTTTCGGTACCTATCAGCGTGGGCGTATCACGAAGCGAATTGCTGAAGCTTTTAAAGCACAGGTAGCTTTATTGGCTGCTAGTCCCGCTTATCGTGATGGTTCAGGAGTAACTTCGGAGATGGCTGCTAACTATGCTGCTACTGTGCTCAATCGTATTGGGGGCATTAGTGGCATTGATCCGAGGGGAAATACTTGGTATATGAATACAGACGAATTGGACAACATGGGATCGGGTGAAGTGACTGCCGAAATTTTGTGGCGTGGGAATCGAACTAATGGTGATGCAGACTGGGACATGGGTATAACACAGGAGAAGAATAACTTTCCCCCCACTCTTTACGGAAGCGGGCGTATTAACCCTACACAGAATCTAGTCGATGCATTTCCTATGGCAAACGGTTTCCCAATTACTGATGTCAATAGCGGTTACTCGGCAAATAATCCTTATGCAAATCGTGATCCGCGTTTGACAGAATATATTCTTTATAATGAGAGTGAATACAAGGGAAAGAAGATTATTACTGGGTTGTATGCTGATAGTGAGAATAAAACAGACGATGGATTGAATCGTATCGGTACGTCTACTCGTACAGGTTATTATTTGCGCAAGTTGTTACGCGAAGATTGTAGTGCTGATCCAAGCTCGCTCAATACTAAATATCATTTCCCTGTGCGTATTCGTTACACTGAAATTTTCTTGGCTTATGCCGAAGCAGCTAACGATGCTTGGGGACCTACTGGAAATGGAGGAAACACTTATAGTGCTTATGATGTTATCAAGGCTTTACGCGCTCGTGCTGGTGTAGGAACTGATAATGGTGATGCTTATCTGGAAAGTATTAAAAACGACAAGGATAAGATGACAGAACTGATTCGTAACGAACGTCGTATTGAATTGTGCTTTGAAAACAAACGTTTTTGGGATATCCGTCGCTGGAATTTACCACTCAATGAAACAGCTAAGGGTGTACGTATTGAACAAGGAAACAATGGTTTGATTTACACATTGATTGATGTGGAAATTCGTAACTATCAAGACTATATGCATTATGGGCCTATACCCTATTCGGAAATGTTGAAGTGGGATAATCTACAACAGAATAAGGGTTGGTAAAGATGTTGAATTTTAAAATGCAGATAATGAAAATGAAAATAAATAGAGTTATATCACTGATGATGTCGGGTGCATTGGCGTTTTTCTTTTCTGCCTGTGAAAATGCGGACAGAACGTTTCCCGACTATGAAGGAGGTACAAGTGTATATTTTGCATATCAATATCCGGTACGTACCATTGTGCTGGGTAATGATGAAATAGTGGATAATACGCTTGATAATCAGCATAAGTGTGCCATCTATGCTACTATGGGGGGAGCTTACGGTGGACGAGATATTACTGTCGACATTGCTGTGGACAACACACTGTGTGATAATCTGACTTTCGAGGATGGTTCCCCAGTGTTACCCATGCCGGAGAACTATTATCAGCTGGGTGGTAACCAAATTAAGTATAATGGAGATCATTGGGGATGTGTTGAAGTGCAACTTACAGATGCTTTTTTTGCAGACGAGAAAGCTTTAAGTAATAATTATGTAATTCCTGTAGTGATGAAAAGTCAGACGGGGGCAGATCGTATTCTGACTGGTACTCCGCTGATTGAAGGTGATCAACCCGTACGTACCAATTCTGCTTATTGGAGTGTGAAACCGATGGACTATGTTCTTTATTGTGTGAAGTATATGAATCCTTGGCATGGTTCTTATCTACGTCGTGGTGTAGATCAGATTAATGTTGATGGTGTGACGAGTACAAATATCCGTCATGAGCAATATGTGGAAAAGGATGAAGTGTGTGGTGTCACTACCCGATCGCTTACTACTGCCGTTTTTCCAGTTACTATACAAGATAACAATGGTGTCGCTGTAACATGTGACTTGTTGCTGACCTTTAATGGCAATGAATGTACTATTGTTTCTGGTACTGATGGACTTAAAGCTTCTGGAACCGGAAAGTTTGTGGAAGATGGAGAAAAAAAATCATGGGGGAATAAAGATCGTGATGCCATCTATTTGGATTATCAGATAGACTATGGTTTTAAACAGGTTGCTACCAAAGATACATTGGTGTTGCAAACTCGTGGTACCAATAAGTTAGAGGTATTTACTCCTAATTATAATGCTAACTAGTTATCTTTTGGATAAAAGAAAGTTTTTATATTTAATTGTATGCTAGTATGAAAAACAAATCTTTATTAATAAATTCATTGGCAATCTTGTCTTTGTTCACTGCTTGTGCTGACGATGCAATTGTTGACTTACGCACTGAAAAACCGGCAAGTATTGTTCAGTATGAATATTTGAATGCCTACGATGTTTTGAAAACGTATGTAGACCGTTCTGTGAATCCTAATTTTAAGTTGGGAATTGCGTTGGGGGCTAACGATTTTATGGCAGGTACGCAGGTGCGTAGTTTGGCCGTTTCCAATTTCGATGAAATGACAGCTGGTAATGAAATGAAATATGCTTCCTGTGTATCAGATAATGGTGCGATGAATTTTTCCACAGTTTCGAATTTTGTAACAGCTGCTCAAACAGCCGGTATGACTATTTACGGACATACATTGGCATGGCATTCCCAGCAGAATAACAAGTATCTGAATTCATTACTTGCGGATAAAGAAGTTGAAGGAGATGGTAGCGTTACTAATAAATATGCTTATCAGTCAGACTTTGAGGATGGTAATCCAATAGGTGGTTGGGGCAATAATTCTACACGTGAAGTGGTAGATGGAGGACCAGATGGATCGAAATGCTTAAAAATGAATAATCCAAGTGCGGTTAATCCTTGGGAAGCTCAGGCTGCGATTGATGTATCTTTTGAAGGTGGTCAGGTTTATTTCTTGAGTTTTAAAGTTAAAGGTAGTATTGAAGGGTCTATTAGTGCAGCTTTTCAACATAGTGCTGATTATAGTGGCAAAGGAGATTTCCCTTCTATGAATATTACAACGGATTGGACTGAAGTTTTAGTTTCTACTACTGCACAAGATGGAGCTGACCGTTTTCTTTTTAATTATGGAGCTTATGCAGGTTCTATCTATATAGATGATTTGTCAATTTATTATGAAAGTAATAGTGGTGAGGTTTCTATTCCTGTACCTGTTATTGAGGATGATTATTCTAGCGGAAATCCAATTGGTGGATGGGGAGCAGGATTAACTATGTCTGTGGCTGATGGGGTTTGTGTCGTTGAGAATACTTCTGCTGCACAATCTTGGGAAAAACAATTATGTTATGAGGTAACTACGCCTTTTACTAATGGTACGGTTTATTTTTTACGTCTTAAAATTAAGGGTACACAAGATAATAGTATTGGAGTTAGTTTCCAAAATCCTGATGGATATATCGGTTGTGGTGATTTCCCTGCTTTGAATGTAACTACTGATTGGCAAGAACTAACAGTTTCTACGGTTTGTACAGGAGAAGGTGCAACGCGCTTATTGTTCAATGTAGGTGCCTATGAAGGAACTTTGTATTTGGACGATATATGTTTGTACTATGAGAAATCTGCGAATGCTATACCTCTAACTCCTGAAGAGAAGAAAGATACCCTTACTTGGGCTATGGACAACTGGATTAGGGGGATGATGGAAGCTACTGGCGGTTATGTGACAACTTGGGAAGCCGTAAATGAACCAATCTCTGGTGCCGATTCCGATGGAGATGGTTATTATGATCTGCAATCAGCATCAAACGGGGATGCCTCTGCTAACTTCTATTGGCAAGATTATCTGGGTAACGAAGATTACGTACGTATCGTAGTCGCTAAAGCCCGTCAATACTTCCAGGAATATGGTGGCAATCCTTCCGACTTGAAGCTCTTTATCAACGATTACAATCTGGAATCGTGGTGGGACGGCAATAAGAAGGCTAAGAGTCTGGTGCATTGGATTGAGACTTGGGAGTCTGATGGTGTGACAAAGATTGATGGTATCGGTACGCAGATGCACGTTAGTTACATCTTGAACGAGGCTGATCAGAAGGCTCAGGAAGATGCAATTGTTAACATGTTCCAAATATTGGCTGCCAGCGGCAAACTGATTAAGATCTCGGAATTGGATATGGGTATTTGTGAAAAAACTTTTGCAACAGGGCTCAAAACCGAGGAGGTAACTTTTGAGCAACAACAAAAAATGGCAGAGTTCTATACATTCATTATCCGCAAATATTTTGAGATTATTCCTGTCGAACAACAGTATGGCATTACTCAGTGGTGTGCTACTGACAGTAAGGATGAAAAGAATGTTTGGAGACAAGGAGAGCCTGTGGGCCTTTGGGATTTGAACTACAATCGTAAGCCGACTTATGAAGGATTCCTGAAAGGTTTATCTGGAGAAGAATAACACAAGTTTTATTTGATAAGAGTTAAGGGAAATTCTTTCGTTTTGAAATTTGAAAGATTAATTACTTCTTATAATAGCCTGCATTATCTGCGAAGATAGTGCAGGTTTTTTTATTACTAATCGGCAAATGATTTTTTCTATGATACAATTTATTTTCTTCCCCTATTATCCACAATATTTTCCCCAGTTAGCTCTTCGTACTGCAACAGTTAATGCAGTAACGCTGCATAATTGGTGTAGCAACACTGTAACAGTTAGTGCAGTCGAAGTGCATAGTTGGCAAAAAAACGATGTGCAATAAGCAAATCGGATACTGAATAACCATAATTTAATCAATTTTTGCTTGTGATGTTACGTGAACGAAAGTCTATGTAACATATCAATAAGGTCTGTTCGCTAAAAAGGAACTATATTTGTAACAACAGAAATTTTTTATAACCGTTTTTTTATTATGAAGAACTATAAAACGCTATTACTACTATTTTTCCTTTTGGCTTTGCCATTATATGTGGGGGGAACTGTTACGTCAGAACGAACTTCGGAGAAGGGACGTGAGACAACGTTGTTGAATCGCTTATGGAAATATAAGCAGGGAGATGTGGCGGGTGCGGCTCAGCCACAATATAACGATGCCGATTGGGAACCTATCGGATTGCCTCATTCGTTCAGCATCCCTTATTTTCTATCGAAAGATTTTTATGTAGGCTATGGCTGGTATAGGAAACACCTTCAGCTGGAAAGAGAAGACTTGGCGAAGCGGCTTTTTCTGGAATTCGATGGCGTTTTTCAGGAAGCAGAAGTTTATGTCAATGGACGGTTGGCTGGAAGCCATGCAGGTGGATATACAGGATTCAGTATCGACTTTACTCCGTATGCAATGGAGGGAGACAATGTGATAGCCGTCAGAGTGAATAATCTTTGGCAAGCTACCCTGGCTCCACGGGGTGGTGAGCATGTGTTTAGTGGAGGTATTTATCGGAATGTCCGTTTGGTGAAAAAACATCCGGTTCATTTGGATTGGTACGGTACGGCTGTTACTACTCCGACGCTGGAGAAGAATGCTGGTAAATCGTCGTCAGTAAGGGTAAAAGCTTGTGTGAAGAACACTGATGACCGAATGGGAGACTATACCTTATATATAATAGTAAAGGACTCTTTGGGACAGAAGGTTGCAGAGTGCTCAAAAACGAAACGCATTGAGGCTGGCAAGGAGACGCTTTATGACGTACAAACTCCGGAAATAGTTTCTCCGGCTCTTTGGTCTCCGGCTTCTCCAGCTCTTTATACATTGGTCAGCAAGTTGTATGACGGTAAACGCTTGCTGGATTCGGAAGAAATCACGTTTGGTTTCCGATGGTTTAAGTGGACTTCGGATAAGGGATTTTTCCTGAATGGGGAGCATTATTATTTCAGAGGAGCAAATGTACACCAGGATCAGGCTGGATGGGGTGATGCTGTGACCGATGCTGCAGCCCGTAGGGATGTGCGGTTGATGAAAGAAGCGGGTTTTGATATGATTCGTGGTTCACACTATCCGCATTCTCCGGCTTTCACGGATGCTTGCGACCGTGAAGGCATGTTGTTCTGGTCTGAAGCTCCTTTCTGGAGTACAGCAGGTCCGAAGGTAGACGGTGGTTGGAAATCTCTGTTGTTGTGGCTTCGGCCAGCATATTGAGGACCAACT
>ERZ779737.1838-NODE-1838-length-15483-cov-5.330892_pt1 | contig 15483 bp, 15 predicted proteins | sample MGYA00511889_ERZ779737 | MGnify/ENA primary metagenome ERZ779737 (study PRJEB29588, sample SAMEA2163575) | human gut metagenome | biome: human gut; feature: human-associated habitat; material: faeces | place: Denmark | collected 2008/2010 ...
CACTAGTTTTTTCAGAAAAAATTAACGGATAACTAAAAATTATCTATCACTTTTGGAGAAAGACACTAAAATTTAAAATTTTGTCTCGGATGTTTTGCAGTAAGTATATCCCTTTGCTTTGAAAGAGCAACATGTGTGTAAATTTCTGTTACGGTAATTGAACTATGTCCGAGCATTTCTTGAATGTATCTAATATCTACATCTGCTTCAAGCAGGCTTGTAGCAAACGTGTGTCGAAACATATGAGGTGTTATATGCAAGTCAATTGAGGCAAGAGAGCAGTACTTTTTAATCATGCGTCTAATAGCTTGGTCTGAAATAGGGGTTGCATTAGAATTGACAAAGAAATATCCGCTTTTGCTTATTTCAGTCTTATATTCATTCTCATATTTTTCGAGTAACATTATGACATCCTTGTTTCCAAGCTGTATCATTCGCTCTTTTGAACCCTTTCCAAATATGCGGATTGTGGCATCATGTAATTCAACATCTGTACTTTTTAAATTACATAGTTCTGAAATTCGCATTCCGGTAGAAAATAATGTTTCACATATTGCAATGTCAAGCAGGATACGCTTTTTTCGATAAGGGGTGTGGGCAAGAGAAAATTCATTATACATGGTTGCAAGTAATGTTTCTATTATGTAAAGAGGGATTGTCTTAGGTAGTATTACTGGTTCGCGAAATTTTGTTTTTATTTTGTTAAAAGGGTTTTGTTCAATGAAATCTTTATATTCAAGAAAGTGATAAAAAGATTTTATGGATGCAAGCTTTCTTTTCGCTGTTTTGGGTTTGAAATTTTGGTGAAGGTAGCTTATGTATTTTTCAATATCCGATATAGATATGGATGTAGCATAAATATAAGAATTGTCGAAAAAAGAAATAAACTGACATAAATCGGTGCGATATGCTTTTAGTGTTTTTGGGTCAAGTCTTTTTTGTGTTTTGCAATAGTCTAGATAGTTTTCTGTGATAGCAAATAAAGTATTCATTTGTGAGTGTCTCCCTTACTAAATATTATATATACATTGATATATCGGAATAACATGAACTTGACCGGATTAATAGCCGCTAGCTCCGGTTACCTATAAATAATTTGCTTTGCATGTGTTTGATAGAAAAAATTAGAACATAAACTTTCACAGGGCTTTCCGATTACTCGGAAAGCCCCTTTATCATACCCGCAATTAAATGATAACAGTAAAAAGGTAATTAACTTAAGCAAGTTTCATGTAAATGCTGTATCTTGTGAAAATCATTATTATCTCGGAAGAAGACAGTAGCTTATGAGGAAGAAGCTTATGCGAAAGGAGCCTCATAGCTGACATCGATTTCACTCCATTGTATCCAGATAGAAGTTCTGGCAGCTCCGTTAGAGATAAAAGAGTGGATTTCACACAGCGACCAGAGCTTTGTCTCCGGGTTCTGCTGGCGGATTTTCATACTGTGCGACTCCTGGGACAGATTATACACCAAATCATCAAGTACCGTTCGTGTAGATACAGTGGTGTTGTTATAGGTCTGGGATTCAATGGAGGTAGAAGTATTCTGATAAGTCAGAATTAAATTTCCTAATGGAATATTCAGGGTACTGCCGGAAGCGGAGAGGTCTACATGCTATTCATCAAGAGACTTAAATAAATTTGGTTTTTCACCGGTATCACCTTTCTCGCCCTGTGGTCCCTGTATTCCCGCAGGACCTTGTTCGCCGGCAGGACCGCGTTCCCCTGTTCCCCCCTCGGTTGCCCTTTGGACCCGGAGGACCTTGGATGGTTACATAATTGCCGCAGGAACCACAGCCGCTGCAGCAATTAGAGGATTTATTATTTGAACAGTTCATAATAAAATTTGCATAAATTTGTAGTTACTTACATATTATGCAGAAAAACAGGATATGCGAAAATGCACCAATTGAAAGCAGGACTAGCATACACTAGCATACAATTCCCACACGCCCTTCTATCTCCATTTCACTAAAATGTACCATATGAATTTTCATTCGTTTCCATCGGCAACGTGAACTTTACAGAAAAACCGCCATAGGGACTATGCTCAACAACCGTTGTTCCAAAGTGTGCGGATACAATTTGCTTTACAATAAGCAGCCCTAAACCATGGCGTTGCTCGGTTGTGTTTTCATCGCAGACCATATAATGCGGGGAATGATTCAGTTTGCAAATCTGTTCCTCGGTAGCTCCTACACCGTCATCGGAAACCGTTACCGTACAGCTACCGTTTTCGGCAGTAACATTGACATAGATTTTGCAGCCCTGTTCATTATGGTTGATACTGTTTTGAATCAGATTGCTGACAGCCCGTTTCATCAAATCCTTATCCGCATTTACGCTACAGACCGTCAAGGTATCCGCAGTCATCCATTCAATCGGATATTTATCATCAATATCCATATTCATAAAATCTACAACCACCTGACGAACAATTGCAATCATATTTTGCTGTTTAGGATTTATCGGCTGCATATCGTACTCCAGCTTGGAAGCCAGATTAAGGTCATTAATTAGGTTTTGCATACGCTCGCTTTGCTTCACAATAACAACAGCCTTTTTGCGTTTCTCCTCCGTAAGCGTTGCATCATTTGTTAACTGACCGGCATAGCCCATAATCATTGATAACGGAGTTCGAATATCATGAGAGACACCTGCAATCCAATTCGCTCTGGCGGTGTCTTTTTTCTTAAGCTGGAATTTCTGTTCCTGTAAAATATCGGAAGTACGATTAATATTAGCGGAAATCTCAGAAAGTAAGCCGCGTTCTTTAAGGCATACAGGCTCTCCGAGTGATAAATCCTGAATCCCCCTTGTAATGGGCTTTACTGATTTTAAAAGTCTGGTGTTTGCGATTATATAAATCAGAAATATCGCAGTAACGTTGATTGCCAATACAATAAGAGCCGTTTTGGGTAAATTGGCAATTAACTGATAATCCCAGCTTGCCCACATATGCTTCCAAAAGCTGTCTCTGGGATAACCCAGTACAACCAGACCGGATGGTGCTTCACCGGGAAAGGTTGGATAGCCGTCGATATAACCGCGTGTCAGACCCGCTATATCCGAGAGCGTATAGGATAAGGGGATAGTTTCCGGTAAATTGTCTGTTTGCCAGACAACCTGTCTGGTATCATTGTCTATTAATATGCCCCAGATGCCGGACGATTCTAATTCAGATGCCATTTCATCGGTTAGTGTATAGTGCCCATCATCCGTTAATAATAAAGCATCCGCAACCTGTTCTGCGGTTTTCCATGGTGTGGAATTTGGCATTTGACTCATAGTAAATACAACCAGGAGTACAATATTTAAAGTAATTAGCAAAATGGAGCTAAGAAGCAAAATGCCGACAAAGCGGCGGATTAGCTTTGGTACACTTTTCATAGGGATTTCCCTCCTACAATTAACTTGTAACCTAACCCCTTGACGGTTATCAGAGATACCGGACGAGAAGGATTTAATTCTATCTTTTCCCGAATGCGTCTTATGTGAGCCATCAGAGAATTTTCATAACCAAAAGGATTTTCACCCCATGCCGCTTCACACAGAGCATCAATGGTCACAATACGGCCTGCATTACGGTATAGAATAGACAGAATGTCATGCTCCTTGGCGGTAAGAGGGATGTGGGCTCCTTCTTTAATAACCTCTGCACGGGCAAAATCAATTTCGCTGTTCTGTAATTGTATCAGAGGATTTTCATCCTTATAGCTTCTGCGTAAAATAGCCATTAAGCGGAAAATAAGTTCCTTTGGCAAAAATGGTTTAACAACATAATCGTCCGCTCCGAGTCCGAATCCCCGAAGCTTATCCTCATTTTCACCCAGAGCCGTTAAAAATAATATTGGATATTCCCCATTCTGTTTTAGTTGTTTCATTAAAGAAAATCCATTGCCGTCAGGGAGCATAACATCCAGAATGGCAAGCTCCGGCTGAAAGCTATCTGCTAAAGAGAGAGCTTCTTTGACCGTCCTTGCAGTTGCGATACAGTGAAAGCCTTCCTCCTCCAGAATCGATACAACCATATCCAAAAGCTCCTGCTCATCATCCACAAGCATCAGGCGTTTCTGTTTCAAATATTCAAAATTCATACGGACACCCTCCTTCTGCTTAACAGTATAGCATAGAATTATGAAATTTCTTAACGTGTGAACAAATGTAAGGTAGATGTAAGGTGGAGAGAAGCTTGACGTAAGGTTGGTATTATAGAATAGAGCCGTAATGAGAAAGGAGCAAACAGATATGAACATTATTGAAACCAATCATTTAACAAAATCATATGCAGACTTTACGGCTGTATCCGAAATTAATATCCACATTCCGAAAGGAACCGTTTACGGCTTCCTTGGACCAAACGGAGCCGGAAAATCAACGACAATGAAAATGTTTCTTGGTTTAACCAGACCTACAAGCGGTTCATTTGTAATTGACGGTATGAAGTATCCGGAAAATCGTATGCAGATTTTAAAGGAAATAGGCTCATTTATTGAAGCACCTGCTTTTTATGGGAACTTAAGCGGAGAAGAAAATCTGGATATTGTCCGTAAGATACTGGGATTACCCAAAGCTGCCGTTGATGAGGCGTTGGAGCTGGTTGGCCTAACGCAATACAAAAACAGACTTGCAAGAAAATATTCCCTTGGTATGAAGCAAAGATTAGGTCTTGCAAGTGCATTAATCGGAAGACCGCCGATTCTGATTCTTGACGAGCCGACAAATGGACTTGACCCGGTTGGGATTCATGAAATCCGAACCCTTATCCGGTCATTACCACAGAAATTTGATTGTACGGTATTGGTGTCCTCGCATTTATTGTCGGAAATTGAACTGATGGCTGACAACATCGGAATTTTGAATCATGGACACCTGCTGTTTGAAGGTACACTCGATGAACTGAAATCAACGGCAATCACGCAAGGGTATCCGACCGACAATCTGGAGGACACATTTCTTGCATTCGTGGATGCAGATAACCGGCAGAGAGGTGGTACGAAATGAATTTTAAATTGGAATGTAAGAAGATGAAACGAACCGGACTTATAACCGCATTTCTCAGTGGCGGAGTGTTAGCGGCAATCGTTCCCATCGTGAATATGGCAGTTCGGGCAGAGAACTATTTAGGAATGGATGCATCACCGGTTTTGATTCTGATGGATGCAAATTGGCAGATGATGGCTATGCTGAATCTTCTTCTGGTTGTAGCGGGAGGGTGTCTTATGTATCACACAGAGTACGCGGAAAATGCCATGCAGAGAATGTGTACCTTACCGATAAAAGAAAGAAAGCTCTTTTTTAGTAAAGCCGCATTAATGGCAGGCTTGTGTGCAGTGGTATTATTAATCGAAGCAACCGGTATCCTGTTCTGCACGTATCGGTGGTTTGAGTTGTCGGCTGATATATGGATAGAAATAATGCAAAGCTTTGGATATGCCATGCTGCTGATACTTCCCGGTGCATTTGGAGCATTGCTGATTGCTTCTATGTGTAAAAATATGTGGGTGTCCCTTGGAATCGGTATTATATGCGTGTTTACGGCAATCCTGCTGCCGGTAAAGAATTTCTGGCTGTCCTTGTTTCCATTTGCACTCCCGTTTCAGACATTTGCAGGAACGGAGACAAACAGTATCTATAAGTTTATGCTTGCCGCAATAATAGAATGTCTTATTATCGGGCTTGCAGAGGTTTTATTCATAAAGATTAGGAGGTTAATGCAATGAAATTTTTATCTCTTATTGGTGTAGAATTTAAGAAAATCCGCCGCTCCAAAATCCTGCTGATTTTAGCGGCTGCCACAATAATTCTCTGGTTTCCGTCTATGCTTCATGCGGATATGAATTTTAAAATGCAGGCACAAAGCATTTTGCCGGAAAATAATTTTTTTATACAGGGCTTTATGGGTATGGCATGGTTTATGTTTCCTGCAAGTATGGTTGTGAGTACGGTTTTGCTGAACATGACGGAGCGAAGTAACAAAGGCATTCTGAAAATGTTATCCCTGCCAATCAACACGATGAAATTGTGTCTCGCAAAGTTTGTGGTTCTGCTTACCTTAGCAGCTGTTCAAATACTGATGACAATTGGCATGTATTATATAAGTGCAGGAATTGCATCAAAGATACAGAATTATAATTTTATGTTACAGCCATGGTTTGTGTTCAAGGAAGCAGGACTCATATTTGTGGCAGCCATACCAATGCTTGCATTTTTCTGGCTTTTAGCAGTATGGATTCAGACACCGATATTTTCTATTGGAATCGGGCTTGCCTCGATAGTTCCGTCAGTTCTGATGATAAATACAAAGCTATGGTTTGCATATCCGATGGCATATCCGTTTTTTGTAATAACGGCTGAATATGGAAAGATGGCATCCAATCTTACAACGACACAGGTTGAGCTGTTTCCATGGCTGCCGGTTGCAGTTGGTATAACTATCGTTTGTTTATTCATTTCCTGCCTTTGCTTTGGGCAGGCTGAAAGGAGATAATACGTATGAAAAATAAAATCTTAACCCTGATTAGCACGATTATGTTGTTTGTTCCTTGGACGATTCTGCCGCTTAGAACGTTTGAATGGGCATTGCAGTCACCGACAGCGGAGATTATGATTTTCTGCTATGCAACATTTATGATATTCAGCGGAATATTTACGGTCATTTCATATGCAGTTGCCGGTATCGCGGCATTTGGAATGATGCATTTGTAAATTGATTTTGTCTGTATAATCACATATAATAGTACCCAGTGAATACGATATGGTTTGCAATATATAGCAGGGAGAAAGACGAAATGAAAATAAAAAAGCCCACAATATTAATAGTGTTATCAATACCATTTCTGGTATGTCTCGTTTGGATGTTTTGGCATATTCATATCTATCTGCCGGGAAGCGTGACAGCAGAAGTGGTTTTTGCAGACACGGAAGGAACCTACGGACATGACGATTTAAAATATTACACCGAGGACGGAACACCGGTTGCATTTAGCTATATGTATAACGGAAGCAAATCCGGATTGACAAGTGGTAGTAAAGTAATGGTTAGCGGCGAGATTGTTTCTTACAAAGAAAGTTATAATGGAGAAGCAAACCGCAGTCTGCAAATCGTTCCGATATGGCTAGCATGGACAATGCCGATATTCACTGTATTTTTGATGGTGACTGTCTTGGCAGAAGGCATACATTATATCCGGCAGCAGAAGATATTGAAGACTATGGGCTATGAAAAGTCCGATAATACCTGTAAAAAGAATGTAGAAGAGCTGTTAAAACAAGTGGAGTGCGGTGAAGAACCGGAGACTATGACAGAAAATCTTCGTAAAAACCAAGCAGGTATTGCTACTGTAGAATTTTTGAAAGAAAATTTTGTAGGAAGTGATTATGGCGAGAAACAGGGAAAACCTACATTATACTACATAGAAGGAATTGATGTTACCAGTCTGCTTACGGCTGACAGAACGATTACTCTTCCGTATGGTGTGTATGAAATTAGCGTGTTGGGATACTCAGGCAGAGTCAGAATAAATGCCGGAAACTACAGATATTCAGAAGGCTACAAGGCTTCTAATATCTTGAAAGTGGTTTTAAATAAGGATTATCCGAAATTAAAAATCAAGGTAGGAAGAGCCGTTAACAGTGGAGCGGGCAGGTATTTGAAAATACAAAGAACCTAAATTTCCCCTTGACGTATTCATTTATTCATAGTAACATAACGGTGTTATGTTAAAAATATGTTGAGGTCATATTGAAGAGAACGTATAAAATAGGTGAGTTTGAGGTAGAAACATGAAGGATGAGCGGGAAACAAAGGAACGGCTGATTGCCTGTGCCAGAGAAGAATTTCTGGAAAAGGGCTATCAGGGTGCATCCTTACGCAGTATTTGTAAAAAGGCAGGAGTGACAACCGGTGCATTATATTTCTTCTTTCAGGATAAAGAGGACTTATTTGCGGCTATCGTGCAACCGACATTGAATCAGGTACGAACTATGGCAGAGCAGCATGTGAAGCAGGAGCTGATGGCACTTCAGAAGCTTCCGGGAGCAGATAAGGATAATATGCATGATGACAGGAATGCCACTGAACAGATACTTCATGTTCTGTATCAGAACTATGACATCTGCCAACTGTTGTTGACAAAGAGTCAGGGCAGTCGATATGAGAATTGCATTGATGAATTTGTGGACATTTTTGAAAACGGACAGAGAGCCTTGGCAGAGGAGCAGGCAAAGCAATTAGGAGTTCAGCCACCCGATGATTATATTCTTCACTGGGTAATTCATATCGAAATGGATGCCTATGTACATGTATTGCTTCATGAGAAAGATGAGAAGCAGGCATTAAAGCATATGGGACAGATTATAGAATATCTGGTATCCGGCTGGACGGCACTATTTCAAACCAAACAATAAAAGAAAGCGGCTATGTCTCATTTCGGGCATAGCCAAATTACATAACAAAACATAACGGTGTTATGTTACAGAAAAATAAGGAGGAAGAATCAATGTATGTGGAAGTATCAGATGTAAAGAAAAGTTATGGAGAAGGCGGCAGCTTTATTCAGGTGTTAAAAGGGGTATCCGTAGGGATTGAAAAAGGAAGTATGTGTGTCATACAGGGAACCAGCGGTTCCGGTAAATCGACACTGTTAAATTGTATTGGCGGACTGGATATCGTAGACTCCGGCTCCATACAGGTAGACGGTAAGGAAATGGTAGGCTTAAAGGCAGAAGCCTTATCCGATTACCGTCGGGACTATCTGGGATTTATTTTTCAGTTTTATAATCTGGTGCCGAACCTGACTGTTCGGGAAAACATACAGGTATGTGAATATCTGACAGAGAATCCGTTAAATATGGATGAGTTATTAGAGATTCTGGGCTTAACGGAGCATCAGAATAAATTCCCATCACAGTTGTCGGGTGGACAGCAGCAAAGATGTGCGATTGCAAGGGCATTGATTAAGAATCCGAAGCTTCTTCTTTGCGATGAACCAACCGGAGCCTTGGATTCCAAGACCTCCGGAGATATTCTGATACTGCTTGAAAAGATTAATGCACAGTATGGAACCACCATGCTGATTGTAACACATAACAATGCCATTAAGGACATGGTAGACCAAGTCATTATTTTAAAGGATGGTCTGATTAAAAAGAATTACCGTAATGAAACAAAGGTGCCGGCAGCGGAATTGGAGGACTTGTAAGATGCAGAAAGTATTGCGAAAGAGGATTTTACGTGACTTTAAGACAAATATTGTACGGTATCTGGCACTTGGCTTCCTAATTATCCTTAGTATGTATCTGGTAGTCAGTATGCTGGCAGCCGCAGAGACAATTATCCGGGGAAGTCAGAAGTCTGATAAGGAGTCAAATGTGGAAGATGGAGAATTTTCATTATTTGTACCGATGAAGGACTATGAATGGGAAAAGCTGGAAGATAAAGGGATTACTCTTGAGAAAATGTTCTTCATGGACTATTGCGTAGAGGATGATATAACACTGCGAGTATTCCAAAACCGGGAACAGATTAACCGGATGATTTTGATGGAAGGCGGTCTGGCAGAAAAAGAGGATGAAGTAGTTCTGGAACGCAGATATGCAGAGGTACATGACATTCAGTTAGGGGATGCTGTGAAAATCGGCGGCAGGGAATTTACCGTTACCGGAATCGGTACGGTACCGGACTATGATTCCATGCTGAAGTCCTTGGGAGATACCAGCTGCGATAGTCAGCATTTCGGACTGGCATTTGTAACCGCAGATACCTATACGGCTATGCAAAAAGAAGGAAAGGCTGCAAAGTCGGAGGAATACTATTATGCTTATCTCTTAAATGATAAGATGACAAATGATGAACTAAAGGAAGAACTGAAAAACTTGGAATTTTCATCGGATGATGTAAATAATAAATACTTTCAGGAATACTGGGACAGAACCCTTGGCAGGGAAGACGAGTTGCGGGATGGTATAAATGAACTGTTAGACGGAACAGAGGAGCTTCGGGACGGCTTACAGGAACTGGCAGACAATAACGAAGACTTAAAGGACGGAGCAGGGGCTGTGCTGGATGCTTATTTGTTGGAAGCCAATAAGGCATTAGGCGGATATGGAATTAAGACCTTAACCAGAGATAATTTTGAACAGGTGCTTGAAAGTCAAATCCGGTCGGAAAGCAATGCACTGCTAAAGATGTCCATGAACAACCTGTTGACAGAGCTAACGGAATTAAAGGAATATGCAGACGGTGTGGATGAATATGCAGATGGTGTGCAGGAAGCGGCAGACGGAGCGGAAGAAGTCCGGGACGGAGTACAGGAATTAAAGGATGATACGGATGAAATTATTGATGAGATATTTGATTCGGATGCGGGCAATCTGTTAGCCTTTATCAAGGCAAAGGATAATGTAAGAATACAGGCAGCCTCCGGAGACCAGGAGTTATACCGGAGCGTGGGAACGATAGCCGGATGTATAATTTTGGTTCTGATTTCGTATGTATTATCTGTATTCGTAGTACATTCCATTGACCGGGAAAGCTCTGTAATCGGAGCCTTGTATGCACTGGGAGTCAAGAAAAAGGATTTGATGAGGCATTATGTTACCCTGCCGACAATCATTGCTGCGGTATCCGGTATCATCGGAACTGCGATTGCCTACAGCAATGCCGGAGTGCGGGTACAAATGCAGGATTGCTATAACTACTATTCCCTTCCAAATCTGGATGTTATTGTAATGCCGTATTTGATTGTATACGGAATCATCGTTCCACCGGTTATCTGCTGGGCAGTCACCAGTCTGGTTATCAATAAGCGTTTGTCGCGTCAGGTACTGATGTTAATTAAGAACGAACAGAAGGTAAGTAAGGGTAAGGATATTAAACTAAAAAATATGAAATTCATGCGGCTCTTTAAGCTGCGTCAGATATTAAGGGAACGCAGAACCGCATTTACGGTAGTATTCGGAATGTTTGTCAGCCTGTTGATTGGAGTTATGTCACTGGAAATCTTTGTATATTGTGACAATGTGCGGATACAGTATCCGGAGGATACAAAGTATGAATATATGTATACCTACAAATATCCATCTGAAAATCCGCCGCAGGGAGGATATGAGGCCTATGCCAAGACGCTGAAAAAAGAAATTTACGGATATAATTTTGACGTAACATTGTTGGGAATTACAGAGGATAACCCATTCTTTGATACAGACCTTGCGGATTCCTCCAGTCAGGTAACGATTAGCTCCTCGATTTCCTATAAATACGGCTTACAGGTGGGAGATGTTATTACATTAAAGGATGAGGAAAATGATAAGTTCTATGCTTTTGAAATAAGTGATATTACACAGTATGCACCGGGTTTCATGGTATTTATGCCATATGATAAAGCCTTGGAATTGTTTGGAGAGCAGGATGATTACTATAATGTTGTGTTTGCAGACCATGAGCTGGATATTGAACCGGGACGGCTGTATTCTACAACGACGAAAGAAGATGTGGAAAAGGCAGCAGGTATCTTCGTAAACCAGATGAAGTCCTTGATTCTTACGCTTGGTGGTGTGTCAGCATTAATTTTTGCAATTGTATTATATCTGATGATGAAGGTAATGATTGACCGCTCCGCCTTTAGTATTGCATTAATTAAGATATTTGGTTATCGGCAAAAAGAGCTTAAGAAGATGTATCTGGACGGAAATTTCTACGTGGTAGCAATCGGAGCTTTGATTTCGGTACCTCTGGCAAAGCTTATTATGGATGCTGTATACGAACCGGCATTTGTACCGAATGTAGCCTGTGGAATCGATAAAGCATTTCCGATATGGGTCTACATCGTGGTATATGCAGTAATTTTTATACTGTATTTCATTATCAATCATTTATTGGTACGACGCATTAAACAAATGCTTCCGGCAGAAGTATTAAAGAATCGGGAATAAAATAAAATAGAAAAGAAGCCTCTTTCCGGTTTGGAAGGAGGCTCCTTTGTCAATAAAGGTGTTTTATTTTTTTATTATTTCTTGCTGTAGCATGCTTCCGCATAGTCTTCGTTAATATAAAGGGTACAGGTATAATTATCCAGATAATAGGTCTTAAGTGTATAATCGGCTCCTGTCATATAGCCGTGAATATCTGTTTCTGCCGGAGGTATATCATGGATGGCAGAAAAGCCGTTCATGGCATTGTTCAAGGTATAGCTGATATGATTTTCTTGCATTTTCTTAGAAAAATCGGCTGCCCATGCAACCATGGCATCCTGAGTACGTGGAGGGGTATCAAATAAATCCCATGATTCCATAAAAGGAACACATTCACCGATTCTAAGACCTACCTGATATTCATCTGCCAATTCCTTCCATGGTGCAATATAGGTATCATATACCTTATCCATATCCCAGCTTTCCCCATGTTCATCGACAAAGCCCGGCCACACCATTTCAGAGGCATCTACCTGATAATAATCGTTTGGAGCCAGAAAGCTTCGTGGTTCATAACAATGGAAATCAAGATTAATCCCTGCTTCCGCAATCTTGCTCCAGTAAGCATATTCGGTTTCTGTAAGTGTGTGGGTATCGGTTGATAAGGAAACACTACGCTCCGGCGTTACAGACCATATGGAATTTGCCAGCATAATGAACTGGTCTGCCATAGTATCATTGGCAGCACTGTCATTGTCTAAAGCACAATTCTCATTTTGTAATTCAAATGATAGATATTTAGCCGGTACATTACTGTATCGTTTTGCAAAGGCATTCAGCAGTTCGGCTTTTGCTTCATAGCTTTCGGCAGGTGCCAGATAATCCGGAGTAAACAGATTATCTATTCTTCCATCGGAAGTTACGCAGTTAATGCCGTCAATATCATCATCTAAGTATCCCTGAAAGCCAATGGAGATATGAAGACCATATTTCATGCCCCATCGAACCGCATTATCGAAATCCTCAATAATGGCTTTGTTTACAGAGGAACGGTCCTCGCTGTAGTCCGGATACGCTAATACCGGAAGAGCAAGCGAAAGTCTCATATAATTCATTCCCACGTCGGCGGCAGCGGCAAAATCGGCTTCCCGATAGTTCCATGTAAGGTCAGTAGAATATATGCTGTTATCTCCATCCGGATTTCCAAAAAGATTATAGTTTTCCATTATAGAACCAATCCATTCATCGGAGGAACCGCTGGCATTCACCTCCGGTACGGCTGCTGCATTGGCAATCTCGCTGTCTGTAATCGGATTTTCTGCTCCGATGGAATCAAGTGCTATGTATTCCGCCTCGTCCTCAAAGCTGTCATACAGACGCACCATGCGTAACAGCAAATCGGCTCTGGTCAGCTCGGTTTCCAGAAGCAGGGTTCCGGTTTCTAAGTCCTGCGGAAGAACGTATTGACCGCTGTAATGAGAAACCAGAGCAATCGAAAACATAACGGCGGTTGTTGAGTTGACTTCATTAGTTGTGATAGGGTCATTACCATGAGCGGCTTCCTGGCGGTTGTAAAATGAAAACTCACCGTTCTCGTTTTTAATAAAATTATCCCAATCAATACTGTGTGGATCCTTATGCCAGTCTCCCGGCAGCCATCTTCCGGTGCCGGCGTTATCATTTGCATTCGTTTTAGGAATACCGTCCTCGGAAAGATACGAACAAATATAATATGCAGCCTTGGCAACGTCGCTGTTACGGGCAGTACGGTCACTGCCGGATGCACATACATCCCATTTCGTTATAACTGGAGCCTCAGCCCCTCTCAATTCCAGAATCTTAGCTCCCATATCTTCAAGGTCAGCAGTAGTGGCAGGAGCGGTTGGATCATCCAGATAGTCTGCACTCACTAAGCCTAAGGTAACGCCACGCTGTACCTCAGGGTCTACCTGTGCGGGTTCCGGAGCTTCTGTAGTTACAGCTTCTGTGTTTTCTGTAGCTTCCGAAGATGCTTCTGTATTATTGCTTAAGCTGCATGCACTAAGTCCCAGCACAAGAGTTACAGACAATAAAATTGCCAGATATTTTCTCATATATAGTTTCCTCCTCTTTTCGTTATAGATGCTATAATTATACTATGAGTTATAGGGAAAGACAAGGAAAACAGCCCAAAAGTAATACATTCACTTGGAAATAACAGAAATTTTAGATATAATAAAGACGGTAACAGGGTTTATAATAAACTATAAAAATCATAAATACAGGAGGTTAAAAGAATGCTGTTTCTGGAATATCCGAAATGCTCCACCTGCCAAAAAGCAAAAAAATGGTTAGATGAGCATGAAATAAAGTATACGGACCGACATATTGTGGAGGAACATCCAACCTATGAAGAATTAAAGGATTGGTATCAGAGAAGCGGAATGCCGCTGAAAAAGTTTTTTAACACCAGTGGACTCTTATATAAGGAAATGAAGCTGAAGGACAAGCTGGCAGATATGAGTGAGGAGGAGCAGTTAAAGCTGCTTGCAACCAACGGAATGTTGGTAAAGCGTCCGCTGATTGTTGACGGAGCTACGATTTTAACCGGCTTTAAGGAAGCCGAATGGTCGGAAAAATTGTAATTTTTATAAAAAGGTAAAAGGATAGAAAAAAGGAGTGGAACGCATGAAAGTATTAATTTTGAACGGAAGTCCGAGATTAAACGGAAATACTACGATAGCAATTCGGGAAATGGAAAAGATTTTTGCGGAAAATGGTGTAGAGACAGAAACTGTACAGATAGGCATGAAGGATGTACGGGGCTGTATTGCCTGCGGACGCTGTGCAGAGCTTGGCAGGTGTGTATTTGATGATATAGTAAATGAGCTTGCTCCGAAATTCGAAGCAGCAGACGGTCTTGTGATTGCCAGTCCGGTGTATTATGCATCTGCAAATGCAACTTTGATTGCTTGTCTGGACCGCTTATTTTATAGTACACATTTCAATAAAGCAATGAAGGTTGGAGCAAGCGTGGTCTGTGCCAGACGTGGCGGCTGCTCCGCAACCTTTGATGAGTTGAACAAATATTTTACCATTTGCAATATGCCGATAGCCTCCAGCCAGTATTGGAACAGTATCCATGGCAGAGAGCCGGGACAGGCAGATATGGACGAGGAAGGTAAACAGACCATGCGGGTGCTTGCCAGAAATATGACCTTCTTAATGAAGAGCATTGCTCTCGGAAAAGAACAATTTGGGCTTCCGGAAACAGAGGAGCATGCATGGACACATTTTATTCGCTAACATACACTCTACGCATCGTAGAAACCGCATAAATTCACCATATTCTACGCAGCATGGGTGTCAATGAGAATATCCCCCAAACATAATAGAGACAGAAAGGAGGTTAGCCATGGACCAGATTAAAATTGGCAGGTTTATCGCCCAAGAGCGAAAGCAAAAGAACTATACACAGCGGCAGTTGGCAGACCGGCTGGGAATCAGCGACAAGACGATTTCTAAATGGGAGCGGGGAGTTTCCCATAGTTAAAGATACCACACCAAATATGATGAACCCACGCTTATA
>ERZ779737.1839-NODE-1839-length-15462-cov-5.900435_pt1 | contig 15462 bp, 10 predicted proteins | sample MGYA00511889_ERZ779737 | MGnify/ENA primary metagenome ERZ779737 (study PRJEB29588, sample SAMEA2163575) | human gut metagenome | biome: human gut; feature: human-associated habitat; material: faeces | place: Denmark | collected 2008/2010 ...
CTACGACTTCAGCAAGCTCACCAACATCGGGGCGATGGCCAAGGCCAAAGCAACGGTCGAAGAAGTCAAGGTCAAGACCAAGTTGCAAGGTTTCAACTCGATGTTCGCCGTGGCATCAATACCCTTTGTCAAACTATATTATACCGAGCTTATGCGGCAAATGGCCGAGCTGCCGCCAAACCGAAGATTGAAGATTGCGACAATATACAGCTATGCAGCCAATGAGGCCGAAGAAGACTTCGGCGGCGATGAAAACTCCGAGAACACCGACGGCCTCGACCAATCCAGCCGCGATTTCCTCGAAAAATGTATCGCCGATTACAACGAAATGTTCGGGACAAGCTACGACACCTCCGCCGAAAAATTTCAGAACTACTATAAAGACGTGTCCCTGCGCATGAAAAACCGCGAAATCGACTTGCTCATCGTGGTCAATATGTTCCTCACCGGATTCGATGCAACGACACTCAACACCCTATGGGTGGACAAGAACCTGCGCATGCACGGACTGATACAGGCATATTCGCGCACCAACCGTATACTCAACAGCATCAAGAGCTTCGGCAATATCGTATGCTTCCGCAATCTCGAACCGGCCACCAATGCCGCCCTCGAACTTTTCGGCGACAAAGAAGCCGGAGGACTGGTGCTCATCAAGACTTTCGACGAGTATTACAACGGATATGTGAAAAAGGACGGCACTGCCGTGAAAGGCTATAGGCCCATGGTGGAAGACGAACTTTTGACCGACTTCCCCCTTGGCAGCATCATCCTCGGCGAAAAAGCCGAAAAGGAATTCATACGCCTGTGGGGTGCCATCCTGCGCCTACGCAACATTTTGCAAAGCTTCGACCAATTCAAAGGCAAAGAAATCCTCACTAACGACCAATACAAAGACTATCAAGGTCTGTACCTTGACCTCTACGAAAAATACCGTCCCAAGCCTTCGGATGCCGTAGACGTCAACGATGACATCGTCTTCGAGATGGAACTCGTCAAGTCGGTCGAAATCAATATAGACTATATCCTGTTCCTTGTCGCACAAAAGAACGGCGACCCGAAGCACGATGCCGAGCTGGAAGTCGATATCAAAAAATCTATAGCCGCCACACCCGACCTCCGCGACAAAGAAGATCTGATTATGCAATTCGTGTCCAATGCTTCGGCCGGCACCGATGTCAACGATGAATGGTCGAGATACGTCCGCGAAAAACTCGATAAAGAAGTCGCCGAACTCATCGCCACCGAGAAGCTCAAACCCGAGAAAACTATAGAATTTCTGCAGCAGTCATTCCGTGACGGCGAAATCCGTGAGTCCGGCACCGGTATAGCCGATATTTTGCCGCCAATACCCTTGTTCGGGGTGGCGGGAGTCAATCGCGAGGCAAAGAAGGAGAAGGTAACCGAGAAACTTAAGGCGCTGTTCCATCGATTCTACGACCTTTGCGGCGGCGTATTCCCCGGCACGGATGCAAAATAGAACGCCGGCGAGATGCGCGATAAGGGCTAATGATTAGAAAAAACGGATGTTTTTTGGCTGAAAAGGAAAATTGTTAGTACTTTTGTGCAATAAAAGCTGCCGAGAACTCCGAAAGCTGCCGAAAGCTCCGAAAGCTCCGAGGGCTGCCGAGGATTTCGAGGATTTCGTGCGGATCGGGCGAACCTTCGGTGAGAAGCTGACCTTTGCGGACGTAGTCGCCTTCCTGCACGACGATGTGCTTGCCGTGCGGGATCAGGTGCTCGAACGCCGTTCCGTCCGGAGCCGTGATCGTGAGGCGCTTCTTTCCGCGCAACGTGTTCCCGAACGAAACGGTGCCTTCGGAACGCGCCATTTCCGCGGTGTCCTTCGGGCGGCGCGCTTCGAAAAGTTCGGCGACGCGCGGAAGACCACCGGTGATGTCCTGCGTCTTGGACGCGGAGCGCGGCGTTTTCGCGAGCAAAGCGCCCGGCAGAATTTCGTCGCCTTCGGAAACGACGACCTGCGCGCCGGTCGGGATTGCGTGTTCGGCGACGCATCGGCCGCCGGCGTAGACGAGCACGGACGGATTGAGATCGTCGCTGTGCTCGATGACGACCGTCTGCACCTGCCCCGTCGCCTCGTTCATTTCCGCGGAAACGGTAACGCCCGGAATCATGTCGCGGAATTTGAGCGTTCCCGCCTTTTCGGAAAGAATCGGAATGTTGTGCGGGTCCCACTTGGCGAGCAGCTCGCCGGTCTTGATTGTGCCGCCGTCGAGCACGGAAAGGAAGGTGCCGATGACGACTTCGTGTTCGTCAATGACCTTCGTGGGGTCTTTTTCGTCGAGGATTTCGACGGAGCCGGTCTTGTTGAGGACGACGGCGACGTTTTCCCCGGCTTCGACGTAGCGCAGGTTCTTGTAGCGGACGATGCCGCCGGTGGGCACGCGGATTTCCGGATTCTTCAGAATCTGGTTGGCGATCCCGCCGATGTGGAAGGTCCGCATCGTCAGCTGCGTTCCCGGTTCGCCGATGGACTGCGCGGCGATGATGCCGACGGAAGTGCCGCGTTCGACGAGGTGTCCCGTGGACGGGTCAAGCCCATAGGCTTTCGCGGGAATGCTGTTCACGCGCATGTGCGTGAGCGGGGACATGACCTTGACGCGTTCGATGCCGGAATCCTCGATTTTCTTCGCGACTTCGGAGGAAATCATTTCTCCGGCGCAAACGAAGATTTCGTCGGGATTCTGCGGATTGCGGACGTCTTCGCTGGCGCAGCGGCCCTCGATGCGTTCGTAGAGACGAACGATTTCGTCTTCGCCGTCGCGAATGGCTTTCTTCCAAATGCCGTCGCGGTTGCCGTCGTCGACTTCGGAAACGATGACGTCCATCGCGACGTCGCAGAGCTTGCGCGTCATGTAGCCGGCGTCGGCGGTCTTGAGCGCGGTGTCGGCGAGACCTTTGCGCGCGCCGTGCGTGGAGATGAAGTATTCGCCGATGGTGAGCCCGTCGCGGAACGAGGACAGAATCGGGCGTTCGATGATTTCGCCGTTCGGCTTCGCCATGAGGCCTCGGGCGCCGCAAAGCTGGCGGACCTGCTGCTTGTTCCCGCGGGCGCCGGAATCCATCATGACGTAGACCGGGTTGAGGATCCAGCGTCCGGAGTTGCGCGGGTCGGACGCGTCCTGCTTGAGAGAACGCGCGGGAACGGCGGACGCTTCGAGCGTCTTGAAGACGGACGCGGCGATTTCATTCGTCGCTTTCGTCCAAATGTTGACGGTCTTGTTGTAGCGTTCGCCCGCCGTGATGATGCCCTTTTTGTATTGGGCCTCGACGTCGTCGCATTCGCCCTGCGACTTTTCGATAATGGCTTTTTTCTCCTTCGGGAAAATCATGTCGCCGATCCCGATGGAAATGCCGGCGCGCGTCGCCATGCGGAAGCCCATCGCCTTGAGCGCGTCGACGACGGGACCGACGCCTTCCTTGCCGACCAAGCGGTAGGAGGAAAGGATGAGGTCTCCGATCTGTCCCTTTTTGACGGGGAAATTGATGAAGCCCATGCCTTCGTGCTCTTTGTCTTCGCCGGCTTCCGTGCGGAATTTCGGCCAAATCTGGTTGTAGACGATGCGGCCGATCGTCGTGCGGATGACTTTCTTTTCGGCGTTCCCGTAAATCGTCTTGCGTCCGTAGTCGGGATTGACGAAGTCGACCCAGTCATGGAAGTGGAGCGCGCCGTCGATTTCGGCGGTCTGCGCCTCTTCGACGGAAGCGATGACGGGAACGTGCTTCTGCCCGAGTTCCTCCGCGCTTTTCGGCGGCTGGAACGTCAGGTAGTAGGAGCCGAGCACGATGTCCTGCGAAGGCGTGATGATCGGCTTCCCGCTGGACGGGGAGAAAATGTTGTTCGTGGAAAGCATCAGGAGCTTGCACTCCATGATGGCTTCCGTGGAAAGCGGAACGTGAACCGCCATCTGGTCTCCGTCGAAGTCGGCGTTGAACGCCGTGCAGGTGAGCGGATGCAGGCGGATGGCGTCGCCCTCGATGAGCACGGGATCGAACGCCTGAATCGAAAGGCGGTGCAGCGTCGGCGCGCGGTTGAGCATGACCGGATGCCCCTTCGTCACCTCTTCGAGAATATCCCAGACTTCCGGCGGGCGCTTTTCGATCATTTTGCGCGCGCCGCGGACGGTGTGGACGAAGCCGAGTTCCTTCAGGCGGCGAATGATGAACGGCTCGAACAGCACGAGCGCCATCTTTTTCGGCAAGCCGCACTGGTTGAGCTTCAGATCCGGCCCGATGACGATGACGGAACGCCCGGAGTAGTCCACGCGCTTGCCGAGGAGGTTCTGACGGAAGCGGCCCTGCTTGCCCTTGAGCATGTCGCTCAGGGACTTCAGCGGACGATTTCCCGCTCCCGTGACGGCGCGGCCGTGACGTCCGTTGTCGAAGAGCGCGTCCACCGCTTCCTGCAGCATGCGCTTTTCGTTGTTGATGATGACGTCCGGCGTCTTGAGCTGGAGGAGGCTGCGCAGACGATTGTTGCGGTTGATGACGCGGCGGTAGAGGTCGTTCAGGTCGGACGTCGCGAAACGGCCGCCGTCGAGCGGGACGAGCGGACGCAGATCCGGCGGAATCACCGGCAGCACGGAAAGAATCATCCATTCGGGACGATTTCCGGACTCGATGAAGCCCTGGATGACCTTGAGCCGGCGCGCGAACTTGATTTTCGCCTGCTTGGAGCGCGTGTTCGCCATCTGCTCCTGCAGCTCCTGCACGATTTTCGGCAGATCCAGGGAAGCGAGCACGTCGCGGAGCGCTTCCGCGCCCATTTTCGCGACGAAGGCGTCTTCGCCGTATTCCTGCTGCGCCTGCGCGTATTCGTCTTCGGAAAGCAGCTGTTTCGTTTCGAACGGCGTCTTTCCGGGATCGACGATCAGGTACTTTTCATAATAGATGACGGATTCGAGCTGGCGCGCCGTCATGTCGAGCAGCAGCCCGAGGCGGGACGGCATCGACTTGAGAAACCAAATGTGCGAAACGGGAACGGCGAGCTCGATGTGACCCATGCGGCGGCGGCGCTCCCGCGCGACCGTGACCTCGACGCCGCAGCGGTCGCAGATCACGCCTTTGTACTTGATGCGTTTGTATTTGCCGCAGGCGCATTCGTAGTCGCGCACGGGACCGAAAATCCGCTGACAGAAAAGCCCGCCCGGCTCCGGCTTGAACGTGCGGTAATTGATCGTTTCCGGATTTTTGACTTCTCCGTGCGACCACTGGCGGATCACGTCGGGAGAAGCGAGCGAAATGGACACGTAGTCGAAATTCTGCTCCGCGGAATTGATTTCGGAATCTGCGTAATTAATCATTGTTCGGTAAAGGTTGGCTGATGTTTTTTCTTGTTCGGCGGGAACGGAAAATCTCCGCATCCGAAAAAACGGACGGGAAATCCCGTTCCCGCGACGAGGCTCAGAGCTGCTTCGTGGAGTCGCCGAGCTGCACGTTCAGCGCGAGCGCCTGAAGTTCCTTCATCAGGACGTTGAACGACTGCGGCGTTCCCGCGGAAAGCGAGTTGTCGCCCTTGACGATCTGCTCGTAGATTTTCGTGCGGCCGACCGTGTCGTCGGACTTCACGGTGAGCATTTCCTGCAGCACGTAAGCCGCGCCGTAAGCCTCGAGCGCCCAGACTTCCATTTCGCCGAGACGCTGTCCGCCGTATTGCGCCTTGCCGCCGAGAGGCTGCTGCGTGATGAGGCTGTAAGGCCCGACCGCGCGCGCGTGAATCTTGTCCGCGACGAGGTGATTCAGCTTCATCATGTAAATCACGCCGACGACGACGTCCTGGTCGAACGCCTCTCCGGTGAGACCGTTGTAGAGGAGCGTTTTTCCGCTGTGCGGCAGCCCCGCCTTGTCGAGGTAGCCGCGGATCGTCTCTTCGGGAACGCCGTCGAAGATCGGCGTCGCGACCTTGATGCCCGCGGGCAGCCCGTGGTCGGCGGCAGGCGGGAGCACCATTTCGTCGAAACCGCCCGTCTGAATCTGGAGACCGAGCTTTTTGCAGGCCCAGCCCAAGTGCGTTTCAAGAACCTGCCCGACGTTCATGCGGGAAGGAACGCCCAGAGGATTCAGGCAGATGTCGACCGGCGTGCCGTCCGGCAGGTAAGGCATGTCTTCCACGGGAACGATGCGGGCGACGACGCCCTTGTTCCCGTGACGGCCCGCCATTTTGTCGCCGACCTGAATCTTGCGCTTGACCGCGATGTAGACCTTGACGTTCTTGATCGCGCCGGAATCGTCTTCGCCCGCCTCGATGGACGCGTTCTTGCGGTCGCGCTCTTCTTCGAGATCGTTGAATTTGCGCAGGAATTCCTCGACGATGCGCATGATTTTGATGCGTACCGGCGACTGCGGCATGTCGATGTATTTCGGCACGGACGCGAGCTTGCGCAGCAGCGTCTTCGTGATTTTGCGGCCCGCGGGAATGATGACTTCCTTCGTGTCGCTGTTGATGACGTCGAGCGGAATTTTTTCGCCGAGCAGGATGTTGGAAAGCGATTCCGTGAGCTCGTCGCGGAGCTTGTCCGTCTGCGTGCGGAAATTCTCGTTCACGGACTTCATCATGCGCCGCTGGTCGGAGTGCGAAAGCTTTTCGGCTTCCTTGTCCGTGCGCGTCGAAACCTTCACGTCCATGATGATGCCGTAGGTGCCGGACGGCACTTTGAGCGAAGAGTCCTTCACGTCGGCGGCCTTTTCGCCGAAAATGGCGCGGAGGAGCTTTTCTTCCGGCGCAAGTTCGGTTTCGGATTTCGGCGTGATTTTCCCGACGAGAATGTCGCCCGGATGGACTTCCGCGCCGACGCGGATGACGCCGTCGCGTCCGAGATTTTTCAGCGCGTCTTCGCCGACGTTGGGAATGTCGCGCGTGATTTCTTCCGGCCCGAGCTTGGTTTCGCGGGCGGTGACTTCAAATTCTTCGATGTGAATCGAAGTGAAGACGTCGTCCTTGATGACGCGCTCGCTGAGCAGAATGGCGTCTTCGAAATTGTACCCGTTCCACGGCATGAACGCGACGAGGACGTTGCGGCCGAGCGCGAGCTCTCCGCCTTCGGTCGCGGCGCCGTCGGCGATGCACTGGCCTTTCTTGACCTTTTCGCCCTTTTTGACGGACGGACGCTGATTGAAGCACGTCGTTGCGTTGGAGCGCAGGAATTTGCGGAGCTCGTAGACTTGCGCGTCCGGCGAATCCGGATTCTTCCCGTCTTTCGTGATGATGATTTTGCGCGCGTCCACGGAAGCGACGATCCCGTCCTGTTCCGCAAGAACGACCGTCTTCGAGTCCTCCGCGATACGCTTTTCCAGGCCGGTCCCGACGAACGGCGCCTGCGGCTGCAGCAGAGGAACGCCTTGGCGCTGCATGTTCGAACCCATCAGCGCGCGGTTCGCGTCGTCGTGTTCGAGGAACGGAATCAGCCCCGCGGCAACGGAAACGACCTGCTTGGGAGAGACGTCCATCAGATCCACGTCTTCGGGATCGACGACGAGGACGTCTTCGCGGAAGCGCACGGTGACTTTGCCGAGAAGACGGCCTTTTTCGTCGACCTCGGAGTTCGCCTGCGCGACTTTATAGTTTTCTTCCTGATCCGCCGTGAAATACTTCACTTCATCCGTGACCTGCCCTTTCTTGACGATGCGATAAGGCGCTTCGATGAAGCCGAATTCGTTCACGCGGGCATATGTGGAGAGCGAATTGATCAGACCGATGTTCGGACCTTCCGGCGTTTCGATCGGGCAAATGCGCCCGTAGTGCGACGGGTGGACGTCGCGCACTTCGAAACCGGCGCGATCCCGGTTGAGCCCGCCCGGCCCGAGAGCGGACAGACGCCGCTTGTGCGTGAGCTCGGACAGCGGGTTGATCTGATCCATGAACTGCGAAAGCTGGCTGCGCGCGAAAAAGTCGCGCACGACCGTAGACAGCGCTTTCGGGTTGATCAGTTTTCCCGGAGTCACGGAATCGACGCTCTGGTCATACATCGACATGCGGTCCCGCACATGGCGTTCCGTGCGCGCGAGCCCAACGCGGCACTGATTCGCGAGCAGTTCGCCGACGTTGCGGACGCGGCGCGCCCCGAGGTGGTCGATGTCGTCGACGACGCCGTCCCCGCGCTTCAGGTTGCAGAGATACTTCGTCGCGCGCACCAGGTCTTCCGTCTGAATCGTCCGCGTCAAAATCGGCGTGTCAAGCTTGAGCTTCTGATTGATTTTGTAGCGTCCGACGCCGCCGAGGTCATAGCGCTTCGGGTCATGGAAAAGACGCTTCAGCAGCGAGCGCGCGTTCGGGATCGTCGGCGGTTCGCCCGGTCGGAGCACTTTGTAAATGTCTTTGAGCGCCTCTTCCTCGTTGCGCGTCGGGTCCTTCTTCAGCGCGCGGATGATGGCGCCGTCGTCGACGGACGTGTCGATGACGCGCACGGAATTGATGCCGATCTTTTCGATTTCCCGCAGAATGGTCTTCGTGATCGGCTCGAAAGCGCGGGCAAGCACCTTGCCTTTTTCGGAATCGATGATGTCTTCGACGAGCACGTATTTCGACACGCCGTCCATCTCGATCGCTTTTTTGATTTTAAGCGTTTCGAACTTGTAGAAAAGCTCGAGAATTTCCGCGTCGGTGCCGAAGCCCCATGCGCGCAGCAGCGTCGTGATGAGAAATTTGCGGCGGCGGCGGCGGCGGTCAAGGTAAACGTAAAGCAGGTCGTTCTGGTCGAACTGCACTTCGAGCCAGGTCCCGCGATCAGGAATGATGCGGAAGGCGTAAAGCGTTTTTCCGCTGGAATGGTCGCTCTGTTCGAAGCAGATGCCGGGCGAGCGGTGAAGCTGGCTGACGATGACGCGCTCCGCGCCGTTGATGATGAACGAGCCGCGGTCCGTGATCAGCGGCATTTCGCCCATGAAGATTTCCTCTTCCTTGACGTTGTCGCCTTCGCAAAGGCGCAGCTTGAGCAGCAAAGAAACCGAATAAGTGATTCCCTCGCGGATGCATTCGAGCTCCGTGTTTTTCGGCCCTTTCAGGTCATAGCTCACGTACTCGAGACGGCAACGGCTGTCGTAGCTCTCAATCGGAAAAACCTCCTTGAACACAGCCTGAAGGCCGACGTCTCGGCGCTTGTCGGGATCAACTCCGCGCTGAAGAAACTCCACGTAGGAATTGATCTGGTTTTCAATGAGGTTGGGCGGAGGGATGACCTCGCGCAACGTTCCAAAATTCTGACGCTCAGACATATCGTTTGGGAAATGAATGGATTGAGTGTGCTACAAGCGTGGACGGGAACTGTTTTTCCGGCGTTCCCGGCCGGTTTTTTCGGACGATGATTTTTCCGGCGGCGAAAGCGGCGCGGGAACGCGCCTATCGTCCGGCCTTCGCCGAGAGCGAAATTCGGGCAAAACCCGATTTCGCCTTATGCCGCGAATGCGGACAGCGTGTCCCGCTGTCCGCAAATCGTTGATCGGAAGAAAAAGAGCGAGGCAAAATTATTTGACCTCGACTTCGGCGCCAGCCGCTTTGAGCTTGGCTTCGATTTCTTTCGCTTCTTCTTTCGTGCAGCCTTCCTTGACGGCCTTGGGAGCGCTTTCGACGAGGTCTTTCGCCTCCTTGAGGCCGAGACCGGTGATCGCGCGGACTTCCTTAATGACGTTGATCGGGCTCGCGCCTTTCGCCTTCAGGATGACGTCGAACTCCGTCTTTTCCTCGGCAGCGGGAGCAGCCGCGCCGGGAGCGGCGACGACCGTGGCTGCGGCGGAAACGCCCCAGAGCTCTTCGAGTTCTTTGACCAGCGCGGCCAGTTCCTTGACGGGCTGAGCGCTGAGCCATTCGATGACTTGTTCTTTCGTGATGTCTGACATTGTGTTGTTTTTCCTTGAATGATTAGCGTCCGGAAACCGGACATTTAAGAGGGAATCCCCCTAACCTTGTTCCTTGGATTTTCCCGTTCCCGCCGGAAACTTTCCTTGCGGGAAAGCGCCTCCCGCGGGAACGAAAAAGTGATTTCGTTTTTCTGCGAAGCTGTTCTCCGGCCCTGCGCGGAATCATTCCGCCGCGGGAGCGCCGCCTTCTTCCTTTTCGTTCTTCGCCACGAGCACGCGGACGAACTGCGAAGCGGGAGCGGAGAGCAGGGAGAGGAACAGCGCGCGCGCTTCCGGAAGCGTCGGGAGCTTGGAGAGCTCTTCGATCGCCGCCTTGTCGAGCAGCTCGCCTTCGACGATGCCGGTCTTGATTTCAAGACGGGTCGTGTCCTTGAAAAACTTGATGAGCGCTTTCGCGACGGCGCTCGGATTCTCGCCGCCGACGACGATGGCCGTGTGCCCGGTCAGGTGTTCGGAGACGTCCGGCAGACCGGCGTCCTTCATCGCGATGTTGAGAATGCTGTTCTTGACGACGTGATATTCGCCGCCGAAATCGCGGATCGCGTTGCGGATCGTGGCGGCGTCGACGACCGTCACGTGCGTGAAGTCCGTCAAAAACAGATAGTTCGACTTCGCGAGATGCGCCGCGACTTCTTCCACCAGAAATTTCTTTTCAGATCTCATTGTTCAACCTCCCGCTGCTTAAGCGACATAGGGTTTGACGTCGATCTTGACGCCCGGGCTCATCGTGGAGCTGACCGTCAGAGACTTGATGAATTTCGCGCCCTTCAGCGCTTCGGGCTGAGCCTTGACGAGCGCGCGAATCGCCTCTTCGGCGTTTTCGGCGAGAGCCTTGGCGTCAAAGGACCGCTTACCCACGACGATGGAAATGTTCGCCGTCTTGTCCATCTTGAATTCGACGCGTCCGCCCTTGACCGCCTTAATCGTGGCGGGAATGTCGTCGGAAACCGTTCCCGATTTCGGATTCGGCATCAGTCCGCGGGGACCGAGCACGCGGGCGACCTTGCGGACTTCCTTCATCGCGGACACCGTGGAAACGGCGACGTCGAATCCCGTCCAGCCGCCGCTCACCTTCGCGATGAGATCGGCGAGTCCCGCTTCGTCCGCACCGGCGGCGAGCGCTTCTTCCGGCTTTTCCGTGAAGACGATCACGGAAACCTTTTTGCCGCTCCCGTTCGGGAGCGAAACCGTGCCGCGCACCATCTGGTCGGACTGCTTCGGGTCAACGCCGAGCCGGGCGCTGACTTCCACGGTTTCATCGAATTTGGCGACCGGCATTTTCTTGAGCACCTCGACCGCTTCCGCGACCGTGTAGCTTGCCGTCAGATCGCCGGCGGCAAGCGCCGCCTTGTATCTTTTGGATTGTTTTTTTGCCATAGCGACTTGTTTGTCTCCTGCTTGTCTGCAGTGTTTGTTGAAAAGTTTCGATTTTGGCAGACGCGGGAACGCGATGCAAGAAAAAATCCTCTCGCGTTCCCGCCGTCCGGGATTATCGGAATCAGCCGACGATGTCGATGCCCATGGAACGGGCCGTGCCTTCGATCATCTTCGCGGCCTGCTCGGCGTCCGCCGCATTCAGGTCTTTCTTCTTCATCTCGACGATTTCGAGAATCTGCTTGCGCGTCACCTTGCCGACTTTGTCTTTATTGGGAACGCCGGAGCCGCTTTCGATTTTCGCGGCCTTCTTCAGAAGGACAGAAGCCGGCGGAGTCTTGAGGATGAACGTGAAGGATTTGTCCTGATAAACCGTGATGACGACCGGCAGAATCAGCCCCGCCTGGTCTTTCGTGCGGGCGTTGTATTCCTTGCAGAACGCCATGATGTTGACGCCTTTCGCGCCGAGAGCCGGACCGACCGGAGGAGCCGGATTCGCCGCTCCCGCCGGAAGCTGCAGCCGAATTTCACCTACTACTTTTTTTGCCATTGATGTTCTTTCTTAAATTGTTGATGTCGTCGTGCACTTAACTTTCCGAGACGCGCTCGACCTGCCAGAACTCGAGCTCCACGGGCGTCAGACGCCCGAAAATCGAGACGGAGACCTGCATTTTTCCGCGTTCGACGTCGATCGCGTCAATCGTTCCCGTGAGGTTCATGAAGGGGCCGTCGTTGATCTTGACGTCTTCCCCGACGTTGAACTGCACTTTCGGCACGGTCTTGCCTTCCGCGGCGCGAACCTGCTCCTTGATCTGTTCGATTTCGGAAGGTTTCAGCGCAACGGGATGCTCACCGCCGATGAAATCGATGACGCCCTGCACGTTGCGGACGAAGAACCACGGCTGGTTAATCAGCTTTCCGTTCTCGTCGAACAGGCGCATGCGGAGAAAAATGTAGCCGGGATAAAGCTTGCGGACGCGCGTCGTACGTTTGCCGCCGCGCACTTCCGAAACATTTTCCGTCGGCATCAGCACCTCCGCGATGTAGTCGGCCATTCCCGGTTCGATTTGGACGAACTTGTCAAGGTATTTCTTCACGCGCTGCTCCATGTTGGAGAGCGTCTGAATCGCATACCAACGGAAACCGTCGCCTGCATCACTCGTGCTCATCTTGTGCGTTCGTATCTCTGGATGTTTTATGCGTGGGAAAAGAGCGCCCGAATCAGGCGCTCACAAGCGTAGTCAAAAACTGAATCAAATTCATCAGCGAAAAGTCGAAGAGGAAGATGACGAAAGTCAGCACGACGACGGCGACGCAAACCACCGCCGTGTACTGCACCCATTCCCGCGGCTTCGGCCAAACGGCCTTCTTGACGACCTCGGAATAAGTCTCGTTCCAGAAACGACGAAGCGTATCGAAGAATTTGATGATTTTTGAAAACATTTCTTTTAGTGGCAGGGCGGGAGGGGATCGAACCCCCAACTTGCGGTTTTGGAGACCGCTGCTCTACCAATTGAACTACCGCCCTGTTTGCAAGAAATTGTTCAGCGCAAGCCGGGGCGCGGGAACGCGTGTTCCCGCGAACCGACTTGCCCCCGACAACAAAAGCGCCTTACTTGACGACTTCCGTGATCTTGCCGGAACCGATCGTGCGGCCGCCTTCGCGGATAGCGAAACGCTGACCTTTTTCCATGGCGACGGGCTTGCCGAGCTCGATTTCGATCTCGATGTTGTCGCCGGGCATGACCATTTCCGTGCCTTCGGGCAGGCGGACGACGCCGGTGACGTCGGCCGTGCCGAAGAAGAACTGCGGACGATAGTTGGTGAAGAACGGCGTGTGGCGACCGCCTTCATCCTTCGTCAGAACGTAAATCTGCGCTTTCGCCTGCGTGTGCGGGTGGATGGAGCCCGGCTTCGCGAGCACCTGTCCGCGCTGCACCTGGTTCTTTTCGATGCCGCGGAGGAGAACGCCGACGTTGTCGCCGGCAAGACCTTCGTCGAGGCTCTTGCGGAACATTTCAACGCCCGTAACCGTGGACTTCAGCGTGTCCGCCAGACCGACGATTTCGACTTCTTCGCCGACCTTGACTTTGCCGCGCTCGATGCGGCCCGTGGCGACCGTGCCGCGGCCCGTGATCGAGAACACGTCTTCGACGGCCATCATGAACGGCTGGTCGATCGCGCGTTCCGGTTCCGGAATTTCGCTGTCGAGCACGTCCATGAGCTCGGAAACGGCGTTGTAGCCGAGGTCGCGCTTCTGGCCCGAAGAGGCGTCTTCGAGCGCCATCGTCGCGGAGCCGCGAACGATCTTCGCGTTGTCGCCGTCGAACTCATACTTGTTGAGAAGGTCGCGGATTTCCATTTCGACGAGCTCAAGCAGATCCGGGTCGTCGAGAAGGTCGCACTTGTTCAGCCAAACGACGATTTTCGGCACGCCGACCTGACGGGCGAGCAGGATGTGCTCACGCGTCTGCGGCATGGGTCCGTCAGCGGCGGAAACGACGAGAATCGCGCCGTCCATCTGCGCCGCGCCGGTGATCATGTTCTTGACGAAGTCCGCGTGCCCCGGGCAGTCGACGTGCGCGTAGTGGCGCTTTTCGGTTTCGTATTCGACGTGCGCCGCCGCAATCGTCACGGTCTTGGTCGCGTCGCGGACCGTTCCGCCCTTGGCGATATCCGCGTAAGCCTTGACGACGGCGAGACCCTTGCAGGCCTGGACGGCGAGGATAGCGGCCGTCGTGGTCGTCTTCCCGTGGTCGATGTGACCGATCGTGCCGACATTGACGTGCGGTTTCGTGCGAACGAAGGTTTCTTTAGCCATATTGTTTCGTGTTGTTTGTTGTTATTTGTTGTTGATGAAATGCGAACTGGAGCCCCCGAGCAGACTTGAACTGCCGACCTCGTCCTTACCAAGGACGCGCTCTACCGACTGAGCTACAAGGGCTTCAAGGGTCCCGTTCCTTTCGCGCGTGCGAAAAGAAAGGAACGAGCAGTTTGAACTTTCCCGCGGATTCGTCAAGTCCTTTTTTCATCTGAGAAAGAAAAAACGACGAAGAAGCGCCTTTCAGATCCGAAGGGCCTCGACGCGCAAAACGCGCCACGTGGCGACGACGCGTCCGTTTTCGCGGGAAAACCGATCCGCGTACTCGCGCAGCACGCGGCGCAGCGCTCCCGCGGGAACGCGCCGCGAATCGTCCGTCGTGCCGCTGTCGCGCAACGTCTTGAGCAGCTGAGCGGCGTCCGCATATTCGACGACCTCTGAGCTCGTTCCCGCGCGCAGCACCTCGAAACCCGCCGCGCGGAACGCCTCGAGCCACGCGTCGGCCGTGCGCCACTTCAGCGGCAGGCTCTCCGCGGGAACGAGCGAGTAAAGCTCGCGCAGCGACGGCGCGACGAAAAACCCGTGCAGCATCTTTCCGCCCGGACGCAACGCGGCGTGAAACGCGCGGAGCGTCTTTTCCGGACAAGGCATCCACTGCAGCAAACTCGACGAATAGAGCCGGTCGCACGCGTTTTCAGGCAAATTCCAGCCGTCGCAAATCGCCCACTCCGCCTGCGGGCAAGCGCGTCTGCCGTGCGCGACCATCTCCGGCGCAAGATCCGTCGCAAGCACGCGGCAGCCGCGCGCGACGAGTTCCCGCGTGAAGAATCCCGTTCCCGCGCCGAGTTCCCATATCCGCACGGAATCCGGCAGCCCGCGCTCGATCCAGGCGCCGAGCCATTTCGCCGCGCGAAGCTGCACGGCGGCGTTCTCGGCGTACGTCGCCGCGCGCCTGTTGAAATTCAGTCGACTCGTCTGTTCCTGCCGCATCAAAAAAACTCTGCGAAAATTTTCATTCCCCGCGCCCGCAAGCGCAAGTTCAACCTCACGAAAGCGCGCCCGCCGAGGCAACGGCGCCGAGAAGCGAGCGGAGATCGTGCGTCGCGGAGGAAACGAGCCTTACGGGATTTTCCGGAAACGTCGCGGCGACGGCGCGCGCGTCAATCAGCGCGTCGTCTTCGCCGAGAAAAACCTTCCACGAACGCGCGCCCGCGGGAACGTCACCGAGCCCCGCCGCCGCGAGAATCTCCAAGCCCGTATCCAAATCTTCGATACAATACGGAAGCGACGCCGGCGGCGGGAACGACAGCCCGGCGCGCGCGTAAAAATCCGCGAGCGCCGCGGGAGCGTCCTTCTTCAGCCAACGGCGCAAAAACTTCACCTGCGTCGCGGAA
>ERZ779737.1840-NODE-1840-length-15457-cov-3.510193_pt1 | contig 15457 bp, 19 predicted proteins | sample MGYA00511889_ERZ779737 | MGnify/ENA primary metagenome ERZ779737 (study PRJEB29588, sample SAMEA2163575) | human gut metagenome | biome: human gut; feature: human-associated habitat; material: faeces | place: Denmark | collected 2008/2010 ...
TTCAAGAGGTCAGGGGTTCGATTCCCCTCAGCTCCACCATAAAAAAATCCGCCTGCAAGGGCGGTTTTTTTATGGGTAAATAAAAGCGTGGGGAATCGAACCCTGAGAGGGCGCGGAGCGGTCAGCAAACAGCGCAGACTGTTTGCCGCGCAGCGCGGTGAGGTTCGGAGAACCGATCCGGCCCGGACAAACGAGTTTGTCCGTTCCCCTCAGCTTTAAAAAACATTTTTTAAAAATGCCGCTTTTTTTATTCCCGTTAACAGTGCTACAGTAAAAACATGTTTTTTTAAGGAGGGAAACATGAAAACAAAAAAAACAGAAAACTGTTGCGCGGACGCCCTTGACCATCACAAGGAGCTGGGGCGTTTGAACCGAATTTCGGGACAGCTTGAAGGAATAAAAAAGATGATTGCCGAAAAGCGTCATTGTTCTGAAATATTATCGCAGCTGCGGGCGGTGCGTTTTGCCGTGCGCGCCGTTGAAGCCAATATTTTAAAGGCTCAGCTGCAATATTGTGTTGTTCAAAGCTTTAATTCGGAAGAGGAACGTCAGCAGAAAATTGAAGAATTGAGGGATTTGTTTGACAGGTTCCATGAAATATAAAGGTTTGATATGAAAATCCTGGTCGGTTTAAGCGGCGGCGTTGATTCGGCCGTCGCCGCTTACCTTATGAAAAAAGCCGGACATGAAGTAATCGGCGCTACCATGTCGATTTGGGAAAAAGGGCGTTCTTTTTCCGGTTTGACGGCCGGGGACGGCTGTTTTTCCCCGCATGAAGAAGAAGATATTAATTCCGCCCGCGAAATCTGCGGAATTTTAAATATTCCTTATCATGTTGTCGATTGTACGGCCGTTTATAAACAGACCGTGCTGGAAAATTTTAAAAGCGAGTATATGTCCGGACGCACGCCGAATCCGTGCGTTTGGTGCAATGCGAAAATCAAATTTCAGGCGCTGCCCGACGCGGCGGCGAAAAACGGCATTGTTTTTGACAAATTTGCCACCGGACATTACGCTCGTATCGTTTTTGATGAAGAATCAAACGGTTATCGGCTGTTAAAAGGCGTTGATCCTAAAAAAGACCAATCTTATTTTCTTTACCGTTTGGGGCAAAGCCAGCTGGCGCGCATTGTTCTGCCGCTGGGGGATAAAACGAAAGCGGAGATCCGCCAAATTGCCAAAGAAGCGGGGCTGCCCGTCGGGGATAAACCGGACAGTCAGGATTTTTATACCGGCGATATTAACGATATTTTGCAGGCCGAACCGAAACCCGGACATTTTGTTACCAAAGACGGCAAAATTCTGGGAACTCATAAAGGGTTTTGGAACTATACCGTCGGGCAAAGGAAAGGATTGGGCATCAGCGCTGAAAAGCCTTTGTATGTCTTGGGGTTTGATAAGGAAAAGAACAACGTTGTCGTCGGATTTGAAGACCAGAACGTCTGTCATGGCTTAACCGCGTCGACGCTGAACTGGACGGCGGGTAAACCGTTGCGTTCTCCGGTTCGCCTGTCTGCGAAAATCCGTTCGTCGCAACCGCAGACGTCGGTCGAAGCCGCACCGTCGGGCGAAGACGAAATCAGAGTTGATTTTGAAAATAATCAGCGCGGCGTCGCGCCGGGTCAGTCTGTTGTATTGTACGATAATGATCTGGTTGTCGGCGGCGGCATTATCCGTTCTGTTTTCTAACTACTACTGCCCGTAGGGGTGGCGGCGCCACGGGCATAACGCCCTCCCGGCGGGCACTACCCGTGCGGGGGAAACATTAGGTCGTGCTGGCAATAAGAAAGTAAAAAACTGACGCCCCTGCGGCTAGCAGCCCGTACGGCTAGTACCTGTACTCTTTTTTCTTTGAGAAAAGGGGGCTGTTTTTATTCCTTCCAAACAAAGTATTTCGTTTGGGGCGTTTGCAAATGGCAAAGCGGAATTATATCCCCGATTTCATTGATATGGTCGGGGAGGTTTTGACGTATGTTCAGAAGCCCCGATTTATTATCAATGCGGCTATTGATTTATCCGGCAGAGCTTCATATTTCGGCGAAACAGACTTTTTTAAAATAGATCAGTCTTCTTTTAGCGCTTTAGCCGCTCTCAGATTTTCATTTTAAAGGAGAAAATTCATGAAATTTATGATTATCATCTCCTTGCTTTTTTTAGGGGCTTGCGCTCCTTTAGGGCCGCAATTTGAAAAATTAGCAGAACCGGAAAAAGATTCTGCTTTGATTTATTATTATCGTCCCGGTCGTATCATCGGCGGCGCAGTCAGATACGATGTTCATGAAAACGGAAAACGCATCACAACCCTGTATAACGGCGGATACACACTTCACAAAAGTCATGCCGGAAACAAACATATAGACGCCACGACCGAAACAACGTCAGTATTAGATTTTACAGCGGAAAACAATAAACGTTATTTTGTCCGCGGGCAGGTTGGCATGGGAATATTGATAGGCCGTCCCAAATTAACTTTGGTAGATGAAAAAGAAGCCATAGAAGAAATTAAAGACTGCCGTTTCATCTTGGAAGACGATGAAAACATAATATCGGGCGAATAAAATAAAACAACCGCCGAAGAAAGCTTTGGCGGTTGAAAAATGTTACCTGACAATCATTACATCGCCAGTTTTTTTCCGGCCAGAATGTGGACGTGCAGATGCGGGACTTCCTGTCCGCCGTCGCGTCCCGTGTTCATCACCAGACGGTAACCGCCGTCAACCAGGCCCTGTTCTTTCGCCACAGCGCCGACGGCTTTGAAAAATCCGGCGATTTCTTCTGCCGGCGCGTTTGTGCTGAAATCCGAAAAATCCGTGTACGCCCCTTTCGGAATCACCAACAGATGCACGGGCGCTTTGGGGTGAATGTCTTTAAACGCAATCGCGAAATCATCTTCGTATATTTTATTGACGGGAATATCGCCCTTTAACATTTTGGCAAAAACATTGTTTTCATCATAAGCTTTCATTTTTTACTCCTTCGGCCGTGAATTTTTTTCCGCTATGCCGGAAATGCCTTCCCTTTGTTCCAAAACATGAAACACATCGTCGGGACAAACGCCCGCGTCTGCCCACAAAACACATAAATGATACAACAAATCCGCGCTTTCCGAAATAACGTGTTCTTTGTCTTTCGCCGTTGCCGCAATGACGGTTTCCACGGCTTCCTCGCCGACTTTCTGCGCAATGCGGCCGGTTCCCTTTGAAAACAGTTTTGCCGTATACGATGTTTGCGGATCGGCGCCTTTACGGCTTTGAATCGTCGAAAACAAACGATTTAAAATTTCCGCCGGCATAATTATTCTCCTTTTAACAGCCGGACGGCTTCGCGCACGGTAAAGCGGTTGTCATAAACCGCCCGCCCCGCAATGACTCCGGCAATATTGTTTTGTTCTTCTTTTTTACAGGCTTGTAAGTCGTCCAACGAAGAAATCCCGCCGGACACAATGACAGGCGTGGAAACGGACCGCGCCAGCCGAACCGTCGCCGGCAAGTTTGGTCCCTGCAAAACGCCGTCGCGCGCAACGTCCGTATAAATAATCGCCGCCACGCCCGCGGATTCAAATTGATGCGCCAGATCAACGGCCGTCATTTCAGATTTTTCCGCCCAGCCTTCAACGGCGACAAAGCCGTCTTTGGCATCAATGCCGACGGCAATCCGTCCCGGAAATTCCAGGCAGGCTTTTTTGACAAAATCCGGATCCCGCAGGGCGATCGTGCCCAGGATAACGCGCGCAACACCTTTGTCCAACCACATTTTAATCGTTTCAAGCGTACGGATCCCGCCGCCCAGTTCGATTTTAACGTCGACGGCTTTTAAGATATTTTCGACAGCCTGCGCGTTAACCGGCTTTCCGGCAAAAGCGCCGTCCAGATCGACGATGTGAATCCATTCCGCTCCTTGCGCGGCAAAAGATTCCGCCTGCGCCGGCGGGTTGTCGTTAAAAACGGTAACCTGCGCCATATCGCCTTGTTTCAGGCGGACGCATTTTCCTTGCTTCAGATCAATCGCGGGCAACAGATACATAGTGATATCCTTTAAAAGCTAAAACATTTTTTAATGTTTTTCTGATTATGTAAGATAGACTGAATCAATATATAAAGGTATCTGATGAAATTGAAACATTTTTTCTTTATTTTTCTGATTTTATGCTTATGTCAGATGCCTTCCGCCGTTTCGGGAAAGACGGAAACGACGGTTGTTATTGATGAATCCGGCGCGATTCCGGTTTATGATTCGGCGTCTTCGGAACTGGCGGAACGATTGTTTACGTTTGACGCCCGTCTGGCGCCGATCAAGCTGGAGTATGTGGATTTCAAAATCAACCGCAACAGGACGGCCGACGAGTGGGGAAAAGATATCGGACGGTATAATTTCAAGCTGTTCGGTTGTAAAAGAGCGGAAAAGAACATTGTTTTAAACGAAGGCCGCGCAATGCGCCGCGATATGAAGTTTGATAATGTCTTTTTTGAAGAAATGAACGAACTGTTCCCTGTAATCGTGCGCAAAGACAATCCTTATTACCCGTATTCCATCAGCGCCGAAAGGCCGGATCTGCTGCCCGGATACGTTATCACGGCTGAAATCAAAGACTTGTTTATCAACGTGTGCGACCAATACGACTGGCGGACCAGAACTTATTCGCACCTGCGCAGCGGATCGGCGGAAATTCAGGTTTTGTGGCGCGTCATGACGCCGTTTAACCGCAAATTGTACTGGGAAGACGTTACCCGCGGCTATGCCGAAATTCAAACGCCTGTCCGCGACGGGGAAATCAGGTTAATTGAAAAAGCCTTTGCCGATGCTCTGGTACGGGTTATCGGCATGCCGGGATTTATGCAGACAATGCGCAATGTTCCGAATCCCCGTGATTTGGAAAAGGCCAAAGCGGAATTTGAAGCGCTGGCTTACGAGCACAAAAAATATAAAAAATTACAGTCTTCCTATCGGCGTAAACGCATGATTTTTTACAGCGAGCGCGAACGTGAACGGACTTTGGACGATCTGGAAAAAATTACGGGCGGCGACAGAAATCTGTCCGGCGAGTTGGAAAAAGGAACCGGCACTCTGCATACTTTGGAAGAATTGGAACGTATGCTGGCCGAAGGAGAAACTTTGGATTCCGAACAGCTGGAACGTCTGGAACAAGCCCGGCGCGAATTGGGGCAGCAGGTATTGGGCGGTTCTGATTTAAGCGGCAGAGAACTGGCAGATAACAGCGCCGTCGGCGGACAAGCCGGCCGCGGATTGGGCGATTCAATGGGATCCGGCATTTTGGCACGCGGATTGACGGACAAAGACGACGGCAGCGGTTTTTATGCTCGTCTGTTAAAGGAACCTCCGCTGGAAAGAGGATTGTTCGGCCGTATTCTGCCCGTTATTCCTCTGGCGCGTTTCTTTGAAGGTTACACTCTGTCTTCCGGTCTGGGATTGGAAAGAGAAGACAGTAAATTAGGTTTTGTCGTATCGCCCGTTGACGGCTGGATTACAATCGGAGATCAAAAACCGTTCCGTTACCTGTCTCCGATCCGTTTGTATCGTATCCGGTCCAGCGTTGTCGCCGTTACGAATGAAGAAGAAGTCGGTTCGGGATTGGTTATTTCGCCGTCTTTGGTATTGACGAATTATGAAATAGCCAAAAAAACAACCTTTGTTAAAACGGAATTTCTGGACGGCCGCGTTGTGGCGTCAATGGTTTTGCGCGTTAACAAAGACAAAGACGTCGCGCTGCTGTATATGCCGCCGGCAGAATTTGACGAATATAATTGGCCGATTCCTCTGCGTCTGGACCTGCCGGAAGTCGGCGAACCGTTTTACGCCATCGGCACCCCGATGCGCGGCGGATTTGAAGGGGCGTTGGAAAAAGGAAAAGTGGCCGGTTACCGTTTCAGCGATACCGGAGTTGACATCTTAACCAACACAAACGTTCAAAGCGTTTCGCTGGGCGGTGTTTTGGTTGATGAAAACGGCAATGCGATCGGGTTGGCCCACGCGGGCAAGAGCCTGATTGAAAGCCGTGACGGATTTATTCCCATCGGCGACGCTTTTGACGCGTTAAAGGTTCGGATCCGCGACCGCGACATGGACGAAACTCCGACGCAAAAAGCCCGCCGTCTGCGCAAAATGCGTGAAAATTACATCAAATAGCCGGATCGGCGTAAACCAGCCGATACCCTTCGCCGCTGCCGGTTAAAAACGTAATGCCCGTCGTTTCCAGTTTTTGGCGCAGGCGGTAAATATGCGTTTCCAGCGTATGGGTCGAAACGCCGTCGCCATATCCCCAGATTTCGCGCAGCAGCGTTTCTTTATCCACCGGTTTATCGCAGCCGTAAAGATAGTTCAAAATGGCCGCTTCTTTTTCAGTCAGTTTAATTTCGGCATTTTTATAGCTTAAAGTTTTCCCGGCAAAATTAAATTTCCAGCACCCCAAAGTAACGGAAGCGCCATCGCTTTGTTCAAATTGGGCGGCGGCGGCAATTAAGGCCGTTAAAAAGACGGACAGGCGTACCGGTTTTTGAAACATTTGGATTTCTTCGGCTTGAAAAGGCTGCGCCGTTAAGTAAAAAACAGGAATGCCGTTTTTAACGGCGGACAGCAGCTGGTGCTGTTCCGGCGTCGGATCGTCGATGATCAAAGCGGAAAACGCTTCGTTTTTAATAAAATTTACCGCTTCGTCAAAAGAAGCCGTTTCGACAACTTCCTGAGCGATTTCCAACACGCGGATTTCGCCGGCCAGCGCCTGACGCGGTTTTTCCCGAGGTGAATAAATTAAAATCTGACGCATTTTTTTCTCCGAAAATAACAGAGTGATATCATAAAAGAGCTTTTTCCTTTTTTAAACAAAAATACTTGGCACGAATATTGCATTTTTAAAATCAGCAAAAGGGAGGACAAACATGTTAAATACGGAATTTACTGTTGATATGGCCGTTTGGCAGGACGGCGTGACCTTTCAGTCTGCTTTGGCGTCCAAGCCGGCGGAAGAATTTGAATTGCCGAAAACAATGCGCCAAAGCCTGTTTGCTGAAGAATTAAATATTGAAAACGAAACGATTCCGACGGCCCGCGCGCCGCAGCAGGCAGTTCGTCCCGAACCGGCGAATGTTCAGCGGGTACAGCCGCCGGTTTTGTTGACCGCCCAGGAAAAAAGCATACAAAACCCGGCGAATCTTTCTTCCGGTGTTCCGGAAATACCGGCCGCTTTGACAAATGTGGAAGATTTAACCCCGTTTATCGTCAGCGCGGATACCGTTAAACCGGGCAGTCGTTTAAACGAACAGCTGGAAAGAACGACTTTTTCCCAAAAATCAAATAAACTGATCGGCGCGCAATCACCGTATAACATGTCCGAAGAAAAAGCAAAGGCCCGTGAAACGGCACGAAATGCAAGAACCTTGAAAGGTCCCGGCGACGCCAAAGTTTTTCCGATGGACACAGCGGCGCGCTATCGTAACAATCAAACAAAATTCGGGGTTGCTCAACCGTTGACGGCCAGCGCGTCGGATCAGGCCAAACAACTGCGTATAGAGGAAATGCGTCAACAGGCCAAAGCCAGGACAATTAACGAAATCAACACGTCGCTGGCGCAAAAACCGGCGGCAGCAAAAACGCCCGTAGATATTGAAGCTGTTCGTTCTCAGGTCAGTACGGAGGGATTTGGCTATAAGCGCGATAATCTGCCTTTGGCGTCGTCGGAAAAGGTATCGCCGGCCGCCTCTTGGTTTCCGGAAGCCATGACGCGCCAGCTGGACGCTTATGAAGCGGCACATAAAATAGCGGCGCAATACGGAGCGGCGGAGCGGAAAACAGGAACGGATTTAAACGTGTAACACCGGTCTGTTCAAAAGGATTGTCGGAAAAAAGGGCTGTTTTTTTGTATTTGAAGAATGTCAAATACTGAAAAGCGTTTTTCACCGATAAAATCAGCCCCTTTTTTATCCTGCATTTTTTATAACATTGCGCTATGAAAGAAAAAGTTCCACCCACAAATAAAATAGAGTAAAAGGAAGCGAAAGAAGCATGATGAACCAGAATAAATAACGGCATATTTTTTTGCGGTAAAACCAAAAACAAATCGAAGCAAATGGAGGAGTACCATATAAGATTAAACATGTTTGAAATACAGAAATAATTTCATTACCTGTGGCTATCAGTAAAACTCCTAAATAAAAATAGCATAATTCATAAAGATAGTAACCAATAAGAGCTGTTTTTAAAATTCTTAATAACAATTCTTTTTTAATCATAAAAATACCCTCGTCTTTCCAAAAAAAGATAAAATAAATTAAAACTGTTTAAAATCAATAAGTTATCATTTTTTACCCCCGTTGCTAAAAAATCAGCTCCTTTTTGTCTTGTATTTTTAATAACATTATGTTATATAATGGAAAGTTCTCCCAACAAATACAGCAGAGCGAAAGGAAACGAAAGAATCATGATAAACCAAAATAAATAACGGCATATTTTTTTGCGATAAAACCAAAAACAAATCGAAGCGGATAAAGGAACGCCATATAAGATTAAATAAAATTGAGTTACAGTAAAAAGCTCCCCTTCAAATCCTATCATAAAAACAATCAAATAAAAGCAACATAAAGAAGAAAGATAAGAATAAATAATTATTATTTTTAATATTTTTAATAATAATTCTTTTTTTGTCATAAAAAACACCCTTACCACTGAAAGGACAATACAATGAATGATACAGATAAAAGAACGAAAAGTCAAGGTTTTGACAATTTAAATAAGAAAAACGACCCGTATAAAAATATCTCCGCGGGTATATATAACGAAATGAAATTAAGAGAAAAAGATGAAGATACAGAAAATTTAAAAAAAGGTTCTTTTTATTATACTTTCCCAAAGTTTTTTCTTTAGTCAGATCCGGCGGGAAATGGGATCATAAGCCGACAATCAGAAAATATGCGACTTCATTTTATCACAAAACGGAAAAATCTTCTGTAAATCCGGAAAAGCCGGCGACGGTTTTCGGAACATATCTGCCCGGTGACAAAAAATATATTTACGATTATGACATCTGGTCAAATATTCATTACGGATATGCGGGAAGAATGTCAGGTTTTAAAAATAGAACTTTAAATTTAGGGGCTCGAATACATGACGCGGCCAAAGGTCATTCGATCAGTGATACTTTTTCCGACAGAAACAAAGACGCCAATGCCGTCCAACTGGGAATAAAGCTGTACGACAAATACGGCGCCAATTTAAAAAAAGAAACTTTGGAAAAGGAAATTTTTGAAAACAGAGCTTCTTTAAATCGTTATCCGCGCCGGGATCTGATCGAAAAAAATCATGTTGTTAAACAAGGGGAAACGGTCTTTACTATTGCAATGGAAAATAATCTGGCCGTTACGGAAATCTTTGCCAAAAATCCGGCGGTGAATTTGTTCTCTCTGGATCCCGGACAGATCGTTATTCTTCCTTCGCCCGATGAAATCCGGCAGTTGTCCCCGGCGGAATATTTGGAAATTTTGAACAGCGGCGACTACTTATACGGCCGCGGCGCAGAACATGACGCTTTGGTTGAAAAAATGAAAGCCCATTTTGAAGCGTTGCTGGAAAATCAATCCGTTATTGCGCAAATTATTGAAAAACTGTCCGAAAACGCCGATACGCCGACAAAAACCGTTTATTATGTCTGGGAAACGCGGGAAGACGACCGCGTCCGTCCCGAACATGCCGCGCGCGAAGGACAAGTCTTTAAATGGTCGGATCCGCCGGCCGGCGGAAATCCGGGATCGGAATACGGCTGCCGGTGTTCCGCGCACGCTTTTGATGAAAACAATTATGAAACGGAACAGCGGGATTATTTTAACGCGATCGAAAACGATACGGAAGAACAGGAAGAAACAGAAGAATCCTCGGGCCTGGTCGCCGCCGTCAGTGCCGGCGGGATTTAAAACGCCGGCTTAACCGCCGTATCGAAATACCGGAATAAAACCAAACAGAAAAAAGCTTATGCTTCTTTTGCGTTTTTTTATTTTTATCAATGGAATAAAAGAAAATAAGTAAATCCACCTGACAACAGGAAAAGAACAGCCGGACAGATACGGATATTCTTTTTTTATCAGGTATTGTATCCTGATTGTCTGTTCGGCCATTTTTTCGTTTCGCCGGTGCGATGTATTTTCAGGATAAGAACGATATTCGACCAATATTTCCGGCAGATTGTGAAACAGCGTTTTTCCGGCCAGTCTGCCCCACAGCATATAATCTTCGCACGGTGAAAAATCGGCTTCCCATGAAATATCGTTATCCGTCAGAACGGATTTGCGGATCATTGCCGCCGTATGCGCGATAACACAGCCGTCCGGCAAAGCGGATTTGACGGATTTATTATCAATCGGAAAATCGGAAACAATGTTTGTGCCGATTTTTCTGATATTGCAGCCGACCACTCCGGTATCCGGGCTGGCGTCCAGATACAAAGCCTGTTTTTCCAGCCGGCCGGGCAGAGAAATATCGTCATGATCCATAATGGCGACATACTGTGCGCGGGCGGTTTTTAATAACTTGTTGCGGCTGGCCGAAATACCGATATTGCGGGCGTTTTCCATATAAACGATACGGCTGTCGTTATAACTGGCAATAATATTTTTCAATTCCCGGTTATCCGGGGAATCATTTAAAATCAGTAATTCAAAATCCGTCAACGTCTGCTGCAAAACAGATTCGACCGCCGTTTTTAAATAAAGCGGATTTGTATTATAAACAGGCATTAAAACGGAAACTTTAGTCATTTTAACCTCTGAATTTTCAGGAAAAAATTTAACAGTTTAAATTTTTTGCGCAGAAAAAGCCGCATTAAACAACGTTTTTTAAAATCCAGCAAAGAAAGATCAAATTCTTTGTTCCGCGCCATCTGCGCCAGAACGGTGCTGTATTTTTCCCAAAATTGAAAAACAATTTCGTTTTGACGCGCCTTTTTATACGGCGAACAAAGACAGGCGCGATATAACATTTTTGTCAGCCGGCGGGCCAGTATTTTTTCTGCTTTTTCAGACAGGGATAATTCCGCGCATCGCGATTTTAACAAAAAATATGCCGTTATATGTCCGGCAACATATTTTTCCGTCAGCCCGGCGTGCATCAAACTGTCTTTGCGTACCCGGTAATATTTCAGCGCGGCATTGATATAAACGGCATTTCTGGCTTTGCGCAGCAGCGAAAGCATCAAAATAAAATCTTCCGCGACATAAACGTTCGTTTCAAAGCGCAGATGATTGAACAATTCGGCCTTGAAAATCTTGTCCCATAATGCGGCTTTGGGACAGGGCCGTTTCTGCAGGATAAATCTTTCCGGCAGATCGTCAATAAACAGGCTGCGCCGTTGATTGGAAAGCGGCGCATTGACGTCGGCGCCGACGTCGTTGAATCTGATCGTATCGCACCAGACGAAATCAGCATTTGTCCGCTTTATTTGTTCCAGCATGATTTCCAAAAAACGGACATGAATTAAATCATCGGGATCCAGAAAAACGATATAATTTCCCCGCGCGACGTCAAGCGCCGCATTTCTGGCGGCCGAAACGCCTTGATTGTTTCGGCTGATTATCCGCAGGCGGCTGTCTTTGCTGGCATAAGCGGCCAGTATTTCCGCGCAGTTGTCGGAACTGCCGTCGTTAACGCAGACGGCTTCAAAATCCGCAAATGTCTGCGATAACAGCGAATCCAAAGCCTGCGGCAGGAATTTTTCAACATTGTAAACTGGAATAATAACAGAAATTTCCGGAACTGTTTTCATTTCGTTTCGGCATTTGTATTTTTTGTGTTTATTTCAAAAAAAGGAATAATATTAAACAAAAAATATTTTGTTTTATATTTTTCAATACATACTTTTATAATTGGTAGTCCAAACAAATAAATTCTTTTTATTAGAATAAAATTATCAACAAGGTTTCGATTCATTCTGTTTTCCTTTGAAAATTATTTTTCTTAACCGTTTTGGCAGATGATTTTATCAGCCGGCAGACATATATGTAATTATAATTACATTTAAATCAAGCCGTCAATAAATAATGTTAAATGGTATGAACAGAGAAGATGCCGAAACATTATCCGAAAAGGTCGTTGAAATCCTAGCCGCAAAGCGGGCGGAGCGGAAAATTACGAAACTGAAAATATCCGAACAGACCGGCATCAGCCGTACGGCGATTACTTTAATGGAAAAAAAGCAGAACAGTCCGACTTTACGGACTTTATTTATGCTTGCTTCATGTATCGGCGTTGATTTAAAAGAAATTATCAAAGAAGCCGAAGATAGCGGCAAATAACTGTTTCCGGATATAAAAAAACCCTCCGGCGCGCCGGAGGGTTCTGTTTTGTTTCAATTAAGCTTTCTGCGATTCTTCGGCATTAAACTTAATCCATTTTTCATCAGCTTCATCTTCGGTGGTGATGGCGCCCTGCGGACATTCGGAAATGCATACGCCGCAGTCAATGCAGGTGTCGGGATTGACAACGACCTGCGTATCAAGTTCAACGAACGCGCCGACCGGGCAGACGTCAACACAGGTCAGGCATTTTACGCAGGAATCATTAACAACAGAAGCCATATTAAATCTCCTCAAAACTAGTTTTGTATGACGTAAAGCAATATAGACAATTTTGACGTTTTTTCAAGCCCGAATCTGAAAGCCGTCAAAATTTCCCTGCCGGTAAGAATTTTGTAATCGTTTGGCTTTATCATTTAACCGGAACGTTTGATGAATGTTCCGGGGTGTGGAAATCCCTCTAATGCGTCTTGTGTAAAGACGATAATTTTGCATATCTGTCCGTTTCGCCGACAGAGCATTTCAACGCGGTTGAGAAAGATTTTTATGAAAAAATATCTGTTTTGTTTTGTTTTGATTTTGTTTACGACGGACGCGTTCGCAATGCAGATTTTTGTCAAAACGTTGACAGGGAAACATATCACGTTGGAAGTCGAACCAACAGACAGAATTGAAGACATCAAGAAAAAAATCAAAGATAAAGAGGGAATCCACGTCGATTTTCAGCGTTTGATTTTTGCGGGGAAGCAGCTGGAAGACGGGAACACGCTGCAGGATTATAGTATTCAAAAAGATTCTACATTGCATTTGGTGGTGCAGAATTTGTCACCATCGCGTATTGACGGTTACCCCGATAATTTGAAAAATCTTTTATCCTCTTTGAAAAAATCCAATCCCGCCGCGCTGAACGAAGCTCTGACAGCTTTGGCGCCGGTATCCACTCCCATTGTGACTATTCAGTCCGCAGCCGTGATAAACCGTGTGATAAACATTGTTTCCAATCGCTTTACCGCAGGCGCCGAACGCGGGCGTTCGGCAGGTGACGCATTGAACGGTACTGCCTCTTGGGTGCAAGGTTTTGCCGACAAATCCAAGTTGTCGGACACCGCAAAGACGAATGGCTTTTCCGGCAAATCGGCAGGCGTTGCTCTAGGCATTGAAAAAGCGCTGGACGAATTGAAGGTCGGATTCGGATATGCTTTTTCCAACGGTGACATTGACGCCTTTGCGCGTGATATTGACACGGTTACGCACATTTTGTTTGTTTATGGCGAATACAAACCCGACAGATTTTTTGCCGACTTTACGTTGACACAGGCGTTTTCGAATTGGAGTGAACGTAAGCGCGTTCTCGGCACGGTTTATAAAGCCGACTACAACGTTGATACGGCTGCAGGATATGATTTCGGCGTTTTGACCCCAATCGTCGGCCTGCGGTACATGCGTCTGCGCCGCGACGGTTATACGGATACGGCGCGACAGCATGTTTCTGCGGACGATACGAATATGTTGACAGGCATCGCGGGTATAAAATTATCCGGTACATACGGCGTTTTTAGTCCGGAAATTCGTTTTTCCGCCACATATGATTTCATCGCCGACAAATCCCGCGCCCCCGTAACCTTGACAAACGGTACAAGTTACATCGTCGAAAGTGACCGCTTGCACCGTTGGGGTTTCGAAGGTGGAATCGGCGTTTTGATGAAAATTGACGCGGCTCTTGAAGCGTTTCTGTCTTATGACGGAGTTTTTCGCACGCATTACACCGACCATTCCGCAACAATCGGCGTTAAGTACAGTTTTTAGAAACTGCCGCGGCGGTGTTCGCCGCTTCGCTTTTAATATGTTATGGAAATTGCGAGGCCGTAGGCTGCGGTAATCCATTTTTTTGTTTATCGCTTAACGGACTGTTTCGCGCTTCGTGTTTAAGGTTTATATTTTTATTTGTTTTCAATGTCTTATCTAAATTCTACTGCCTGAAATTAAAAAAACGAAGAGAAATTATTTTGTGGAAAAACAACGTTATTTCAACGACAAAAAAAGTCATTAATGAAAGCTAGAATTTTCCCTTTAACCGATTGATCGCGCGCCGGTCGCGTTTTGTCGGCCGCCCAGTTCCCGACATGCGGAATTCAAACGCTTTTTTCGGCGGCGGAGCCAGATTTTCGGGATCGCGCAGCTGTTCATACAGTGTCCGGGCAACCGGCGCGCCGATGCGTCTTTCGGCAAATCCCGTCACACGTACAAAAAACCGTACGGAACCGCGCAGAATATTCAATTCATCGCCCGTTTTTATTTCCCGGCTGGCTTTCAGGACTTTTTCATCATTAACGGCCACATGCCCGCCGGCGATCATTTCCTGCGCCGCCGCGCGGGTTTTCGCAAAACGCGTAAAGTAAAGCCATTTGTCGATTCGCTGGAAATCACTCATTTCTTTTTCAAAGAAGCCAAAGCGGCAAACGGCGAAGTCATATCGACCGGTTCGGCTTTCGCTTCGGTTTTGCGTTTTTTGAACTTCGGCTGAATCATCAGAATTTCGGTTTCTTTGGTTTCTTCGCCGACGGTTGTCGTCTGTTTTTCTTTTGTTACTCTGAAACCCAGAAATCCGAAGACTTCTTCGGCTTCATCGCGTTTCAGTCCGGCAATAGATAACAGTTCCAGCGGCAAAATCTGCGGCTTTCCCTTATCCTGCCGTGTGATTTCACGCAGTTTTGCCGTAAAGCGTTCCATAACGTCGACACGAATCGCCCGCGTTCCCGCCAGAGCATACCCCTGAACCAAATACAAAGCCCGCGGTACGCCGCGTTCAACGGCGAACGACATCTTGCCGTCAATCGCAAATCCGGTCGCATACTGTGTTTTGTCAAACCAGATTTTCCATAAAATCGCGCAGACGCGCTGAGCCGCAGGTTTCAGCAGCATCGGGAAAAACAAATAATCATGTCCCAGCCGCATGCCGGCTTTTGCCAATACTTTTTTATCCGTTTCGTTCAGGCCTTTGATTAAATCAAACACTTTTTCGCGCGGCATCGTTCCCAACTGTTCGGCAACCTGCCATAAAATACCGCGGGCGGAACCGGACGCGTTTTCTTCGTCCAGCGTGCGCAAAGCCGTGAACAGCGGCGCGATTTTGTTAGCCAGATATACCTCCAGCCAGCCGTTCAGAC
>ERZ779737.1844-NODE-1844-length-15428-cov-3.553698_pt1 | contig 15428 bp, 17 predicted proteins | sample MGYA00511889_ERZ779737 | MGnify/ENA primary metagenome ERZ779737 (study PRJEB29588, sample SAMEA2163575) | human gut metagenome | biome: human gut; feature: human-associated habitat; material: faeces | place: Denmark | collected 2008/2010 ...
GGCTTCTGGTAGCCGTGGCGCTGCCCGCCGCCGGGGCCGTGGGGGCCGGATCTGCGTTTTTCGTCAGCCATCTATCTCGCCTCCTCCCTGCTGGGATTCATACACTTCTCTGTATATCTCGTTGGTTTTCAGCAGCTCCGTGTGGCTGCCCACGCCGGAAATTTTTCCGTCGTCCAGCACCACAATGATGTCCGCGTCCTGCACAGAGGAAATGCGCTGGGCAATAATGACCTTCGTGGTCCCCGGCAGGGTGGAGCGCAGCCCCTGACGAATGGCCGCATCCGTAGCCGTGTCCACCGCCGAGGTGGAGTCATCCAGAATCAGTACCTTGGGCCTGCGCAAAATGGCCCGGGCAATGCACAGCCGCTGCTTCTGCCCGCCGGACACATTGGTGCCTCCCTGCTCAATGTAGGTGTCGTAGCCATCGGGCATTTTCTCAATGAACTCCTCCGCGCAGGCAATGCGGCAGGCCTCCCGCATCTCCTCCTCGGTGGCGCCTGCATCGCCCCAGCGAAGATTTTCCTTGATGGTGCCGGAGAACAGGGTGTTCTTCTGCAAAACCATGGCGCAGGCGTCTCGCAGCTGCTTCATGGAGTATTCCCGCACATCGTGTCCCCCCACGCGCACGCTGCCCCGAGTTACCTCGTACAGCCGAGGGATCAGACTCACCAGGGTGGTCTTGGCGCTGCCCGTGCCGCCCAGAATGCCCACCGTAGCCCCGGAGGGAATGTCCAGGTCGATGTCCTCCAGGTTCCAGGTCTGGCCGTTGGGATTGTAGCGGAAGTACACATGGTCAAAGCGGATAGAGCCGTCCTCCACCGCCAGAGCCTCCCGGGCCTTTTCATCGGTGATCTGCGGCTCCTCGTTGAGCACCTCCATCACGCGCCTGCCGCAGGCAATGGATCGGGTGAGCATCATCATCACCATGGACACCATCATCAGCGACATGAGAATTTCCGACACATAGGTGAAAAAGGCAATGAGGTCGCCGGAGAGCAGGCTCCCCTCATACACATAGTTGCCGCCGATCCAAAGCACAGCCACAATGGTGCCGCCCATGAGGAGGAAGATCAGCGGCATAAACATCACCACAAATCCAAAGGCCTTTTCCGCCATGCTCTTGAGCTTTTCATTGCGCCCGGCGAATTTCTCCTTTTCCACATCCTCCCGCACGAAGGATTTCACCACCCGGATGGCGTTCAGGTCCTCCTGCACCACCAGGTTCAGGTCATCTGTGGCCTTCTGCAGGGAGGTGAAGAACGGCCCCACCTTTCCCAGCACCAGGGCCACCCCCAGCACCAGCAGGGGTATCACCACCAGGAACACCTGGCTCAGCCGTGTACTGATGATCAGGGCCATCACCAGGGCCGTCACCAGCATCACCGGGGCCCGCACCAGCATCCGCATCCCCATCATCAGGGTCATCTGCAGGCTGCTCACATCGTTGGTGAGCCGGGTAATCAGCGAGGCCGTGGAAAAATGCTCAATGTTTGCAAAGGAGAACCTCTGCACCTGCCGATATTCCGCAGCCCGGAGATTGGCGCCGAAGCCCATGCCGGCCTTGGAGGCCAGCACCGCCGCCCCCACGCCCAGCGCCAGGGCCACCAGGGCCATCAGCACCATCTTAAGCCCCGCCATCAAGATATAGTCTCTGTCTCCGTTCTGAATGCCGATGTCCACAATGTCGCTCATGACCTGGGGCAGCAGCAGCTCCAGCACGGCCTCCCCCGCCGAGCACAGGATGCCCAGTATAATGAGCCCCCGGTACCCGGCGGTATAGTCAAACAGTTTTTTCTTCTTCATGGATGTTTTTCCTCCGTTTCCCGGGACAAATTCTCAGCCACCCGCACCAAAAAGCTCTGCAGCAGCTTCACCTCATCCTCTGTGAAGCCCCGCTCCGCCTGCCGGTGGACCTCCTCTGTAATGGCGATAAACTCCTGATAAAAGCACCGCCCCTCCTCTGTCAAATGCAGCAGCTTGCATCGTCCGTCCCCGGGAGAAATGCTCCGGGTCAGCAGATGCTTTTCCTCCAGCCGCTCCACGATGCCGTTCACCGTGGGCGGCTTCACCCGCAGAAATTCCTGGAGCTTTTTCTGGGTCACATCCCCCTGCTGCTCATAGAGAAAGGTCAGGGTGCGGCACTGCATGGGCGACACATCGTACCCCCGCAGCTTGCGCACCATCAGCTTCATCATCTGGTGGTCGCAGTATCCCAGCAGCGGGCCGAAATGCTCCTGCTGTGCGTCACAGCACTTCACGGCCCATCCCTCCTTTTTATAAATTTAGCGTGCTAACTTTTAGAGGACTAAATATTACCACGCATTTTTTAAATATGCAATAGGCATTTTGTCCCATTCTTGTAAACAATTTATGAATCCTGCCCCTGCGCCGTTGACAATTCCCACTCCGCTACTGAAATCTTATCCATACTGTATTCAGCAGCTTTGTATTATTTTTATTCTATATGCTGTATCTATTTTACGCTTTATTTTCGTGGTAAAGTGGTATAAGCGTCGTTTCAGCATCGCATCGAAAGAAAGGCGGTGAAGAATATGTCAGAATCCAGAGAAGAAATGCTGCACTCCACAGCGAAGGCTCGCGAACAGGTAATGATTGACCGGCTGTTAGAGTCTTTTTACAAGCACAAAGATGAAATCCTAAAGGCAACACAGGAGAAAAAGGATTAACCCCTAAATATCACATCGTTATGGTATGCCAATGCCTCTTTATTGGGATAAAACCTTTCAGGCAAAATAATTGTCTCACCTTCAAGGTCAATGAGCCATCGCTTTGTAAAGCTGTCCTCCTGCTCTCGCACCTGCGTTGACACATGGATTTTATAATCTGGCGTTACCGTAATTAGCCCACCGTCAAACGCTTTATCATAAAAGGTATTGAGCAGCAGTCCATTTGTGGGGTCGGTTCTCTCTGAGGTCGTGCGGCAACTCCGGAACGGTTTGATATGACTTGCAACAAGCATGGCCGGCAAGGTCATGCCGGAGATACAGCAGGCGTTTTCATAAGACGCAAAAACAGATGCTCGGAAGAAGTGACGCTCTCGGCTCACTCTGTTTTTATCTGTTAGCGAGGATAGGGGCTTTGCGCCATTTATTGGGTTTGCGTCGAATAATGCGAGCCCGGTTAAAGATTCGGCTTGTACGCTGAGCGTGCCCCAATCATTTTTGAATTCGTCGAAAATCAATCGGTCCGCTTTCGCAGCATGAGTTGCGCCCTTGACCTTTGAATTAGGGTCAATAGCCGCAAAGTTTTTCATACGCATAACAAGAGAGCTGACAGAGTGGGAAAATCCATCAGCGACCTGCTGTATCAACTTATTTGAGGGGCGCATATCGTTCAGCGGTGTTATACAGTATAGCGCATAGGCAACGATAATGTCCTCTCGGCTCCATGTTACACGTTCGCCCATAGTTCAAAGTCTCCGAATTATAATGCCATTATAAACCTAATAGTTCTTTCTTTTTTGCATCAAACTCGGAATCTGTGATTGCTCCCATATCCAGCAACTCTTTATACTTTCTTATTTCATCCGCTGGTGATACGCCACTTGAAATCGATGAATGGTTTTTGCTGAGAATATAATTCACAAATGCACTAAAATCATCGGGTTCAGCTGCAATTTTAAGGTCAACTGTTTGACCGCCACCGAGAACCAGAGACAACTCTCCTTTTAGATAGGTAGCGCTCGTAATAGACGAGTAGTTATAGACATCAGCGAAGTACAGCGTACCAAGTTTACGCCGGCCAAGGATAACTGCCTCATTGGTACACAGGGCACAGTTATTTGTATCTGCAGAAAGGTTAGAACAGAGAATACTATTTACTTCATCTTCGTTCTTGATGACTTTATAACGCATAGCAGTTTTGAGTATCTTTTGAGCCTTTTTATCAAAAGCGGCATGATTTGCGTAATACATCGTTACACCTCGATTCTATAAATTCTATGTTGTAATTATACCGTGTAGGGCGATTTGTGTCAATTATTAGAGCCACCCGTGTCAAGCTATTTCCAGCCTTCCTTGATAATGACATACCATGTATGCGTACTATAATTTTAATTGGAGGAAGCATACATGACAGCAGAAACTATCAAGCAACTGCGTGAAGCACGAGGTTGGACACAGGCGGAATTAGCAAGAAGGCTGAACATTTCAAGAAATGGCGTTAATACATGGGAGCAGGGACTGTCCATGCCGTCCCCGCACTTTCTGGTTGAGCTTGCCAAAATATTTTCCGTTTCCACCGACTTCCTGCTTGGCGTCGAATCACTACATACTATCAATGTTTCGGACCTTTCCGCAAAAGATGTGGCAATGCTGACAGACCTTGCGGACCGACTGAGAAGTGTTTAGGAGAGTGCTGCTGTCGTGGTAGCGCTCTCCTATTTCTATGAAAGAGGTGGAACCTATGAAAAAGCGTTTAACAGCAATACTACTTGCCCTTGTCCTAATGATGGGGCTTACAACATTTGCCGCCGCTGAGGAAGGCATTCCAACCGCTGCGACATTCGATGAACTCGTTGCCGCTATGGAAAATGGCGCTACTACTGTCGAGATTACGGGTACAATTAGTGTAACCGGCAATCTGGGGAACAATGATGTTACTATCACATTGACCCGGTCAGCGGACTTTGCGGACGGTGCTTTGCTTCAAATCGAGCAAGGGGAAATCAAGAACTTAATAGTCAGTGGTGCGGACATAGATACCGAAAGCCCATTAGCCATAATCAGCGGAAGTTGCCTTATTTCAAATACTGCATTCACAAATTGTACTGATAGCGCCGTTGTAATAACAACCGGAACGGCAATGTTTGAAAACTGCTCCTTTGAGGACAATTCAGGTACTCATATTACCAATGACGCAGAAGCAGTCTTTACTAAATGCAGTTTCTCTGATGGACAGTCGAAAGACAACGGTGGTGCCATTAGAAATACAAAAACTCTGCAATTACAGAACTGCACCTTTGCCCAAAACGGTACAAGTGTTGATTCTGAACTATGCGGCGGTGCCATATATAATGCAGGACAAATGTATGCCTACAAATGCACTTTTACCGATAATACTTCAGGACAGGGCGGTGCTCTTTATAATGTTGGCAGTTCCGAACTTATAGAGTGCACTTTCACAAATAATTCTGCAAATATCGGCGGTGGAATATATAGTACCGGCACTATGCGAACAATCGACACCCTTATATATCAAAACACCTCTATTGAGGCGGCCGCAGATATTTTTGCGTCAAATCCGATTACTGTTTCGTATAACGAGGAGTATGCGTTTCCTGAATCGCCGAGCGGTTGGCATAGCGACAGCTCCGATAGCCGTAAAGGTGAAAAACTCTTTGATACCTCCTTTGAGGGAGTCGGAAGCCTTGTGTTTCTAATGGAGTCGGACTTGCCCGCCAAGGAACCAGACCCACCCGCTGTTGACCCAACGCCAACTCCTACGCCCGAACCTGAACCGGAGCGCCCGACCGTTCGCCCTTCGTCCTCTGGCGGTCATCATACTACTGCCGTGAATAAGCCGATTAAGCCAACTCTTGATAAGGCCAAAACTTTATATTTGAGTGGCTATTGCGACGCCGTTCCAAATGAGAATATTACCCGCCGACAGGTCGCACATATTCTCTATAACCTTATGAGCGCGGAGAGTCAGAAACATTATGCCAGCAACGAGAACATATTTATTGATGTCAAAGACGATACGGCGATTGCAGCATTAGCAAAGGCAAAAATCGTTTTGGGGTATGACAAGCATTACCGCCCTGACGCATACTTGACACGTGGAGAACTGTGCGCCATACTCAGCCGATTCTCCGATTTGAAAAGCGGGGCAAGTTCATTCCAAAATATCGAGCACCATTGGGCAAGGGACTATGTAAATATCTGCGTTTCAAACGGGTGGATTGCTGACGGAACAGAGATTGACCTAAACAGCTATATTACAGTAAAGGTTGCCGCTAACATTATTGAAAAAATGCTATAAATGCGAAAACCGGTCTGCTATGCAGGCCGGTTTTCTTGCTGTGGGACTCCACGGTCTCCCGTATCACACAATAACCAACTCCGAGGGTAAAACCTAAGGGCCTACTATATAAAACCCGATACGGTCAATTATGGGCTTGCGCCGATTTCTCGGATTTCACAGACATAAATCTCAATTAAGCTGCTGTCAGCGCAACTTAGGGTTATCGATTCCGGGTCCGGCTCGTTATCCTGTTCACTGGTCCAGTCAATCCATACGCCGGTTACTTTGATACCGTCTTTACATATTACGGTTACCTGCCTATCAAGCAACCCCAAATACTTCGCCATATCCATGGTGCTGCTTTCGTCAATGACATCAAACAATTCTGGCAGGAAAAGGTGGGTTTCATCAGGCTCGGTCATAATGCGATAAAAGTCTCCCTCGATTGAAAGGACTTCCCGAACTGCCCCCATCGGTAAATCTTCAAGGCTGACACCGATATATTTTACTTTCACCTTTTCACCCCCTACCGGAATTATTATATCGAACCGCTGCTAACTTGTAAATGCGATTGCAGCAGTAGCAGCGGTTCTCCCCATTTTGCTGCTGCAAACCGCTGCATGAAAAAGCCTTTGTTATCAAGCCTTCCAACGCATTTGCAGCGGTTGCAGCGCTTTTTATAGTGTTTTATAAATCGCAAGAAATCAAAGAATATAATACCCCAGTTGGGTATCATATTCCTTATTTTATAAAATGTTTAACCTATGTGAAAATCCGCTGCAACCGCTGCGCCCAGCCTCCGCTTTATGCGGGGGTTCGTTTTTGAAAATACATTTTTTGATAAATTCTTGCAAGGATTTGCTCATTATCTACCTATCTTTGCCGCCGGGTGACACTCTTTTGTCTTTTATGAGTAAAACCTTGCCAATCGCCGCTTCTTTATGTCCTGCAAGCCACTAAAGTTCACATTTACAGTACAATATATACGCGATATAATACAGATAACAACAATATATAGTGTATTTGAAAGTGAGGTTGACCATATGCAGTATGACGGACTACTGACGATAGCGACAGGGAGCTCTCGTCGGTGTACGAATTGGAAAAACAAAAGAATACTGTGGTCCGACCTTGCCGCTAAGCTCTCCAATGTCACGAGGACACAGGAAACGCAAGCAGAGTATGAGCGGATGCCGAAAGATGAGCGGGACCGAATTAAAGATGTCGGCGGCTTTGTAGGCGGTAGCTTAAGAACAAACCGCAGAAAAGCGGATTCCGTATGTGAGCGGCAACTAATCACACTCGACCTTGACAATGTTCCGCAAGATACGGACCCTTGGCCTACTGTTACTCTTGCCCTCGGCTGTGCTGCAGTTCTTTACAGCACACACAGTCATACGCCGCGGAGTCCTAGACTGCGCCTTGTGCTACCGTTGTCTCGACCTGTATCGCCTGATGAATATGGGGCAATTGCCCGCAAAATTGCAGAGGACATCGGGATTGATATGTGCGACGATACGACTTATCAGCCGCACAGATTGATGTATTGGGCCAGTGCCGCAACGGATGCGGAGTTTCGCTATGAAGTTGAGGACGCTCCTTGGCTTGACGCGGACGAACAGCTTTCTCGCTATGCCGATTGGCACGACCCCACACAATGGCCCGTGTCAAGCCGCAAGGCGAACGAACCCCGCCGACTGGCTGACAGGCAGAGCGACCCTACTGAAAAGGGCGGCATTGTCGGAGCATTTTGTAAAGTGTTTTCGATAGACGATGCGATTGACGAATTTTTACCTGATAAGTACAGCAAATGCAGCGACGGACGCTATACCTACCTTGGCGGCTCTACATCAGGCGGTCTGGTTGTCTACGATAACGGTAAATTCGCATTCAGCCACCACAGCACAGACCCGACTTGCGGCAAGCTCTGTAATGCTTTTGACCTTGTTCGCATTCACCTATTCGGTGACGAGGACGAAAACACAGCCCCCAACACCCCGGCAACAAAGCTCCCTTCCTATAAAAGTATGTGCGATAAGGCTCTGTCTGTTCCCGCCGTGCAGCAGGAACTAAAGGCAGAGCAGTTAAGCTCAGTAGTCGCAGTTTTTGATGACGCAGAGAATACAGAATGGGTGCAGGCGCTTGAAATCAACCCGAGAACCGGAAAGCCTGCGGCAACTGTAGATAATGTGTTCCTAATTCTGACACACGACCCACGCTTAAAAGGCCGGTACTACTATGACGAGTTCAGAGCTCGGCCTATTGTGTGCGGCGCCCTTCCTTGGGACACTTCTTCCCATAGGGTATCTGCTTCATGGCTTGATACCGATGACGCAGGATTGCGATGGTTACTGGAACGCGATTATAAAATCGACAGCGCCCCGAAGGTGCGAGATGCCGTAGACCTTGCCATTGACAGCAATAAAATTCACCCTGTCCGTGATTATCTACACTCCCTTGAGTGGGACGGTCAACCGCGTGCGGAAATGCTGTTCATTGACTACCTCGGTGCAGAGGATTCCAGATATACCCGCGCCGTTACACGGAAGGCCCTTATTGGCGCTGTGGCACGAATCCTCCGCCCCGGCTGCAAGCATGACCACATGCTCGTTCTTGTTGGACCGCAGGGGTGCCGTAAATCCACCACTTTGGCAAAACTCGGTAAACAGTGGTTTTCTGATTCGCTCTATACCATGACCGGCAAGGACGCTTACGAGCAGTTACAAGGAAACTGGATTATAGAGCTTGCGGAAATGGCGGCAACCCGCAAAGCTGAAATTGAACAAATTAAGCAGTTCGTTTCAAAACAGGAAGATACATACCGCGCAGCCTATGCTCGACGGACGCAATCACACCCTCGGCAATGTGCGTTCTTCGGTACAACAAATGACGATGAGTTCTTACGAGACCCCACAGGCGCCCGTCGTTTCTGGCCCGTAACCGTTACGAAAGCGGGTTGCGTTAATGGGGACAAGCTGACACCCGAAATCGTGGACCAAATCTGGGCTGAGGTCGTTACCTATTATGACAACGGGGAAACATGGTATCTCGACAACGAGGTTGAAGAAATCGCCAGAAAGGTTCAGTCGGAGCATACGGAGACAAACGGCAAACTTGGTCTGATTGAGAACTTTATTGAAACGCTACTGCCTGCTGGTTGGGATACTTGGGACCTTGACAGGCGGCTTATGTTCTGGAGCGGCGGATTTGGTCCAGAGCAGAAAGGCACAATGCGTCGGACCCGCGTATGTGCGCTTGAAATCTGGCAGGAGCTTTTCAAAGGCGACCCGAAAAACTACACCACACAGCACGCAAGAGAGATTACCGGACTGCTGAAAAGTCTCCCCGAATGGAGTATGACAACAGCTACAAATTGCGGCGCTCTTTACGGCAGACAGCGCGGATTTATAAGGAAAGAGAGGTAACACCATGAGAATCGACAGAATTAAACTGATTGTCCTAATGGCCGAGCGTGATATGACGATTGGCCGCTTGGCGGAGTTGAGCCGACTTTCGGTCTCCACAATCTGCCAAGTTAAGGCAGGAAAGTCCTGCACACCGAAAACAGGTGCGGCAATCGCCGCAGCCTTGGGCGTTCCAGCAGGCGAAATTGAATCGAGGTGAGGGAATGTCCGATGTTGTTCGTGTGGACGAGGTAATGACCCGCCTCGACTGTTCAATGGGGAAAGCCTATAAAATCATCAAGACACTCAATGACGAGTTAAAACGAAAAGGCTATATCACGGTAGCCGGTCGTGTTCCCCGCTCCTACTTTGAGCAAAAGTGTCTGTTGGAAAGGAAGTGAGAAAATGCAGCGAGTAACCTACTATGACAGTACACTAAAGCAATATGTTTTGGTTGGAAATGAACACGATACGCTAACTGCGCTCGGCAAGTTAGAGGATTCCCTTGAAAAACTGGAACCCAAAACCTTTGGGGAGTTTATGACAAGATTTCGGCAGCGGCGCGGTGTATCTCAAACGTCATTTGCGGCAGCTCTCCATATCAGCCGTGATACTGTTAAAGCGATTGAAGCAGACAAAAATACTCCGTCTTATGAAACCCTGCTTGCGATTACAGATGTGTATAATATTCCCCTTGATACTTTGCGGTTTGCTTTTCGGCGTTATGCCTTCCACCTCAAAGACGAGGCAATCGACTACATGATAGACCGGCAGGACAGCCAGCTTATTGAACCGACTATGTACCGCAATATTGGCGCACTGCTGCAATGTGAACGCCGGTTTATATCAAAATCCCGCAAGCAGCTATCTGATATGAGCGGAATCTCCTCTCCCATGATTGCTAAATATGAATCCGGCGAGGTTGATATTGCATGGCCGGTATTGCGGCAATTCGGTATGTGCGTAGATTCTGAGCGTTTACTGGAAGTATGCCAAAAGCTGAAAAATCGTGCAGAAAGAAGGAGAATGATGATATGACCGTTCGAGAAATATATAGACTCCGCCATCAAAAGGCGGTCGGATTCAATAGAGCACGTAGCCGTGTAATTGAGCAACTTGTAGCACAGCGCGGCGAATGTACTGATACCGCAATCTTTGCGGCACTCCGTGACGAACTGGCTCGCATTACAGCAGATGAAGCACAGATGAACGCTGAAATGAACACATTACTGCGTGCGTCTTTGGCTGATATGGGAATTGACACGCAGATTGCCGAAGGAGTATTTCTCCACCCGAAGGCGCGCATTTATGATTGTTGTGAGGGTATCGGGTGGTTTGTATCAAAAAGTCTTGATTCTCCGCAAGAGGTCAAAGCACAACAGAATGTTTTAAGAAAGGCAGGTATTGAAAATGACATTTGAAGAACTGAGGGCTGAGGCACAGAAGGCTTATAAGGAAGTTCTGGCGGCTGACGAGGAGCGGAAAAACGATAAAACGATTGCTCGTTTGTCCGAACTTTATGTTGAATCCTATGTCAACGAAAAGCGACGTGAGCGTGACGCTGCTTTTAGGGAATATGTAATTTCCTGCGTAGAGGAACTTAGAGAACTCGTTTCCTCAGTGATTACCGAAAAGCGAAATGGGCTTGACAAAATGCTTTCTACTCCACCGACGAGTGAACAGCTTAGTTTGCTGACTGCGCTTCAGGTGAGGGGCGAGGATATTAGCGAGGGAGAATTACGCAACCTCGCCGACCAATTCATGCCAAATTACCAAGCGGTAAAAGCCTTGCAGACTATCAGCAAGAAAAATGGTGTGCATTTTGCCTTACCTGAAAAATGCGATTACGAAGCATTGCAGGCAGCACTCAACTGGACAGAGAATTACCTGTCGGAGCGGCTTTGCGGTTTGCGTAATTTTACCGCACCGCGAAATCTGCATGCCTTTGACCGTTTGTTTTTCGGTGAGGGCTGGCGTGACCCTCACTATGATTCCCATGCGGTCAATCTATTTGATTAAATACCATGATAACAGAAAAAGAAGCCCAAGAATTAATTGATCAATTTATAATAAAACTACGTTTAGTAAGACATCTTAGAACACCAGAATATGATGAATTATTTTCAGGTGATCCAACTTGGGTAACATGTTCAATTGGAGGAATGACAAGTGAAGGAAAAACCTTAGTAACAAAAACTTCATATCGTATTCTGCACACTTTAACAAATCTTAATCCTGCACCAGAACCAAATATGACTGTATTATGGAGTGAAAATCTTCCAGAAGCATTTAAAAAATATTGTGCGAAAATGAGTATTAAAACAGATGCGATTCAATATGAAAATGATGATTTAATGCAACCTATATATGGAGATGACTATGCTATAGCTTGTTGTGTATCTGCAATGCGTATTGGACGTGACATGCAATTCTTTGGAGCACGTTGTAATTTGGCTAAAGCACTTCTTTATTCAATAAATGGTGGTATAGATGAAATGAAAAATGAACAAGTATTTACAGGATTTGAAAAAATGACTGATGAAATACTTGACTATGATAAAGTAAAAAGAACATATTATAAAATGTTAAAAGACTAGCTTATAAACTAGTCTTTTACTTGTACTTTTGGTGATCCGTATGGGTTTCGAACCCATGAAATCCAAGGATGAGAACCTTGTGTGTTAAACCCCTTCACCAACGGACCATAAATAATAATACAAAAAGTATTATTATTTTATTTTTTAAATTAAACTTTCAAACATCTTTACTCTTTTTTCTATTTCTTCTTTACCTAAAATAGTTAATATATCATATAAATTAGGTGTGTTAGAAAGTGTTGTAACAGCAACCCTTAACATTTCACAAAAATCTCCAACATGTCCAACATAACTATCTGGATTTTTCTTATATTCTTTTACTTCGCTTGCAAAATTATACTTTGGCACAAATTCTTTTATTTTATTAAACCAAGTACTACTATCATCCTCTTCATTATAAACATTAGTTATGTAATCTGTTAACATATTTTTATTATAAAATGATTTTTTTATAACATCTTTATAACTATCTTTTGTAAACAATTCACTAAACATATACCAAAAATATTTTCTAACATCACTATAAGATGAGATATCTTTTCTTGGACGAGATGTATATTTTTCAATATCTAAACTCTTTAGCATTTTATCTTTATTATTATTTACAATTTCATAGAATTCTTTATCATAGGTTTTTAAATATTCAAGTAGTTCAGTTAAAATATCCTCACTTTTTTTACGACTAAAATAAATTTTAGAAATATTTGTTAGCTTTTCAATATCAAATAATGAACCTCCAACAGGCATCTTATCAAAAGTAAATGTAAAGTCATCAACTGTTTTATCAGGATTTTCATTATACCATTCTTCAAAATTAGAATTATTAACTGTTGCTAAATATAATCTAATAACATCAGTTGGTATTCCTTCTTTAGCATAATAACTAATCGCAGCACCTTTATCTTTTCTTTTACTTAATTTTCTTATTGTGTCGCCCTCACGAACAGTAATCGGAGCAATATGACAAAATTTAGGAAGTGGAAAGTCTAACATTTTAAATAATTGATCATGAATTGGATAACTTGCTACCCATTCATCTCCTCTTAAAACATGTGTTGTCCCCATTAAATGATCATCTACTGCATGTGCAAAGTGATATGTTGGAAGACCGTCACCTTTTATTATAACAACATCCATATCATTTTCAGGCATTTCTATTTTTCCTTTTATTAAATCATCCAAAATAATTTTATTTAAGAAGTTTCCATTTGATTTTAAACGAATAATATACTTTTGACCATTATTTATTTTTTCTATTACTTCTTCCATAGTTAAATTACGACATTTTGCATAATGGCCATAGTAACCAAGTCTATCTTTTGTTTTTTCTTGTAATTCTCTTATTCTATTTAAATCATCTTCCGTACAAAAACAAGGATAAGCTTTATCTTCTTCAATTAATTTTTTAGCAAATGCTTTATAAATATCTTCTCTTTCACTTTGAATATAAGGAGCATATTTTCCTTTCTTAATTGGGTCTTCATCAAAGCTTATTCCAAGAGAATTAAAATCATCAATTATTCCTTGAACACCATTTTCAACAGTCCTTTTTCCGTCAGTATCTTCAATTCTTAAATAACATATTCCATTTGTTTGTTTAGCAAATTGTAAATCAGAAAAAGATGTATATAAACTTCCCATATGAACAAATCCAGTTGGACTTGGAGCAAATCTTGTAACCATTTGTCCTTCTTTTAACTCTCTTTTAGGATATTTATTTAAGTAATAATTATAGTCATGATCAGTTTTTAATAAAAAATCAGCATATTCTTTTCTTGTCATAATAAACTTCCTTTCATCTATTTAATTTAATTTTATTTACTACTGGTTGCCTAGGTAGGATTCGAACCCACGAAATAAAAGAGTCAGAGTCTTTCGCCTTACCGCTTGGCCACTAGGCAATAAATATTGATAAAAGTATTATAACACAATTTACTTAATCTGTTATCACTTTTTCTACTCTTTTATCAAAATTATTTACGTCTATCTTCCTAACAAGGCACTTTTTATAACATAATCCGGAAATTTATCAGTTTTAAACCACCAAATCTTCACAAACCATTATAAAATGGTTTGAGAGATTTTTGCTTTCAAAAACTGATAAATTCAGGATTATAATTGTCAATATGATTTAATTAAGTTAATTAAAAAAATTTTGCTTTTTAGCAAAACTTTTTAGCAAAATTAATCTTTTGAAATTACTATTTTTTTAACATTAGATAATTTTGCAGGTTCACTTGGCATTACTTCATTTGATGCTGTAATAGTTACTTTTTGATTAACCTTTAATTGATCTTTTGTTGTTTCTTTATTATCATAAATTATTTTAGTATCTTTATTTAATTCAAATTCATACTCAGTAACATATTCTTTTTTCTTTTTATCATATTCTTCAACTAAAATAGTATATACATTATCATTTACTACTACTTCTTTAATTTTTGCTTCAAAAACAAAATCTTTTGTTTTATAATAGTCTTTATATAATATATATCCTAATCCTGCTATAACTGCTATAATTATAATTAATTTTATAACCAATGATGTTTTCATTTATTACCTCCTTTCAAAATTTAATATTTATATCAAAAATATTCATCCATAAACTCTTAATCATAAATAAATATTTTTAATATCTTAACTCATATTAAACAAATTATCCCCATAATTTCTTTTTCTTATTCTATTATATCATAAGTTTACCGATTTCGGAAATATATTTTTATAATAAAAATACGATAAATGCAAAACAAATTAAAAAGAACATAAATTGTTCTTTTTAGTTTTCATTAATTAACACTTACCACCATTATCAAAAAAATACGCTTCAATATATTTTACTAAAATCTTAGCTTTATAAATTTTTTTATCTTTTACAATATTAGTAATATAATCACTACCACCTGCTTCAATGATATTATGAAAAATCCGGTCATTGTTTACGACGAATTCTGGAATATCACAGTCAGCACGGATACATATCTGGATCTCTATGCCCGGCATGAGGACACACTCCAAAAACTTTATATCAAAAATACGTATTATTATAGGCAGAGGGTCACCTTTTTGAAGGACACCGCGCCTGTAAAGGAATGTACGCGTTTACTATTTCCTGTTACTTTCGAGGATAATATCCCAAAAGGTTATTTGGCCATCTTTGACGTAGAAACACCATATGAAGACATGGATCTCATGCTGCTGGAGATCTTTTCGAATTCTGTTCTCGTAGAAATGAAGCGTTTACTCTCCATGCAAAGTATCGAGACCAAGTTTATCAGCGACTTTCTCTATGATGTAATCTATCGTAAAACTGATAAAATTGCCGAGATTACACGAAAAGCAAGCCTTTTGAATATCGAAAAAAACGCGGACTACTGCATCATCGCAATCAATCCGTTAGGCCAGATTGCAAATTTTCGGCTCGACACCAATGGATATATTT
>ERZ779737.1848-NODE-1848-length-15398-cov-2.563319_pt1 | contig 15398 bp, 9 predicted proteins | sample MGYA00511889_ERZ779737 | MGnify/ENA primary metagenome ERZ779737 (study PRJEB29588, sample SAMEA2163575) | human gut metagenome | biome: human gut; feature: human-associated habitat; material: faeces | place: Denmark | collected 2008/2010 ...
ATCTATAGAAAGAGGGCTGCGCCCTAACGGTTATTTTCCGTTAATGCGACAGCCCCTTTTATTTGCTATTCGATCGATTTGAGCGATTCGGCCATATTGATTTTTTCCAGCCTGAAGTACATTGCAAAATTAACAATGAGTGCAAACAGGAAGGTTAAGGCTACAGCCATGAGATAGCTTGCAGGCTCTATATGAATGTCGAAACTGAGCAAATCAACTTTGATCTGGTCCATGACGAAGCTGTGGAACCATTTGCCGACCGGAATGCCCACGAGTGCGGATATTGCCGTAAGCACAAAGTTTTCTCTGAAAACGTAGGCATTGGTTTCACCCGGATAGAAGCCGAGCACTTTGATTGTCGCGATTTCTCTGATTCGCTCCGTAATGTTTATGTTTGTAAGATTGTACAGCACGATGAACGCAAGTGCTCCGGCACAAGCCATGACAAGAGCGATGATATAGTCAAGACTCTTCATCATATTGTTGACGCGGTCTCTCATATCCTGCGTGATGCTTACGGAAGCAACATGGAAAGCATCCATGAGTTTAGCACCCTGTTCATGAGGATTTGCAAGCGTTCCGTCTTCCAAATGCGGTCCTATTACGAATGCTGTGTTGATTTCCGGATTGCCCCAGACTTTGCGATATGTATCAAAGGCAACATATACATAGTTATAAACATGGTTCTCGCACATCGCATCGATAACAAGATCCATCTCCCGCATATCGCTGTCAAACACCGTCAGCACATCTCCGACCTCAAGTCCCAGAGTCTGCCCCAAATTATCATTAATCACGCAATGCCCATCGCCGGGATAAGCAATTTCCCCCTCCTCGTTTTTGAGGGTGATAAAGTCCGAAACAGGATCGGACGGGTCTGCGACCACCATGTTGATGGATTTGACCTGTGAACCGACATGCGCATCCACGGACAAAGTATTCAGGAAAAGGGCTTTGTCAATGTATTCGCTGTTGTCATCAAGGAATTTGCCTTCTTCTTTTGCGCTGATTCCGCGATCAAAAGTCACGGTGTAGTCATTGTGAAAAATCTCGTCGTATTGAACCGAAATGATGTTCTTAATGGAGTCGGAAAGCCCCATCGCCGTAATCAGCAGAGCCGTGCAGCCGCAGATTCCGAGAACCATCATGAAAAATCTTTTCTTGTAACGGAAAATGTTTCTAAGGCAGACCTTGTGCAGAAATTTCAGCTTGTTCCAGATAAACGGAACTCTTTCCAGCAGAATACGCTTTCCGAGTGCCGGAGCCTTCGGCCGGATGAGTTCAGCAGGAACATTTACAAGTTCCGCATAGCAGCAGTAAATCGTCGTGCCCGCACAGCAAGCAACTGCTGCGAGAATGGATAATGTACCGAGGAGCGGATTGATTACATAAATCAAATCCGCAAAATCGTACATCATACCGTAAGCTGTCCATATTACGCCCGGGAAGAGGAAAGATCCTCCGAAAAATCCCAAAAGCCCGCCTATGAGCGAAGCACTTGCAGAGTAAAACACATACTTGCCGAGTATTTTGCCTCTGCTGTATCCAAGAGCCTTCAAAACGCCTATCTGCGTTCTCTGCTCATCAATCATTCTCGTCATCGTGGTCATGCATACGAGTGCAGCCACAAGGAAGAAGAAGACCGGAAAGACCTTTGCTATGGAGTTTACGATGCTCGTATCATTGTCGAAGCATACATATCCGATATTGGTATCGCGGCCGAGAACATAGGTCTTCGGATTCTCGATGTCATCAACCTTGTTTTCGGCTTTCGTCAGTTCTTTCTGCCCGTCTGCAACCTGTTTCCTGCCGTCGGCAAGTTCTTTGCGTCCGTCGGCAAGTTCCTGCTTGGAGGTTTCCAGCTCCCTGCGCCCGTCGGCAAGCTTGGCATAACCGGATTTTACATCCTTCTCGCCGGCAGTGAGCTTTGCGTCCGCTGCGGCAAGTTCTTTCGCAGCTACGTCGAATTTCGCGTCGGCTTCCGCCTTTGCCGCATTGTACTGTGACAGATACTGCTCGTAGTAAGGCGTGCCGGCAGCCGCATCAATCTGCTCCTTTTGTGCCGCAAGCTGTGCATAGGCGTCATCCTTTTGCTTGTTGTAATCGGCAAGGGACTTTTCGTACTCCCGGCGCGATTTCTTGAGCTCGGCGTCGGAATCGTCAAGTTTTTTCTTGTTGCTGTCGAGTTCTTTTTGACCGTCATTTATTTTTTTCTGCCCGTCCGCCAGCTTGTCTTCTGCTTTCTTCAGTTCCGCTTTTGCATCGGCAAGTTCCTTGCGTGCATCGTCGAGCTTTCCGTTTGCCTCATCAAGGATCTCGTCATATCGGCTGCTTGCACATGTTTCCAGTGCGGACTCGAGAGGTTTTTCCATCGCTTTGGCGTTTTGCTTATATTCGTCGCTGTATATGACGCCTTGATTTTCGAGAGTTACATATATTTCCGTATAAACTTCGCTGTCCCAGCCGTCTGCCGGCACATAAAGATAAGTTGCCACGCTTCCGTTTCCCAGCGATGTCGAGCCGCGCTCAAAGTTCAAATAAAGCGGGGACTCGCAAAGCCCGACGATTTCGTAAGTATCATAGGCAAACAAATCTTTCGTGTCTTTGTCGTTATTCTTGCTGATAGTGATTTTTTTGCCGATGTCGGATTCAAGAAAATACCTTGCATCGCCGACGCATTCGTTCGGCTTTTCCGGGAGCCTGCCGTATGAGAGGGCAGGCGTATTCATATCGTCGATGAGTGCGTGGAATTTGGCAACGCGTTCACCGACATCTTCATCGTAACCGTCCGCGGCATCTTTGTCTTTGGAAATCAGAAAGAGCGCATCGGAGGAGTAACTCCCGCGGGCTTTTGCAATGCCTTCAAGATCTTGAAATTTCGCAACATCCTTTTCTTCAAGCCCCAGCGTCGAAATCAATTCGTAATCATAGAAGCAGTTGTCGCTTAGGAAGGTATCACCGGTGAGGATGAATGCCTCCTTGCAGACCTTCAGTCCGCAGAAAAAACCGACACCGAGCATGCAAATCGCAAGGATTGCAATCCAGCGGCTGAAGCTTCCTTTGATTTCGCGAAGTGTAGTTTTTCTCATGGCGTTTTTCATATGTGCATGCACCGCCTTTCTACCATTCGATTGTTTCCACGGGAACTTTGTTCTCGTTCAGTTCGACGGACGAAACCATGCCGTTCTTGACACGGATGATTCTGTCAGCCATCGGAGTGATAGCCGTATTATGCGTGATTATGACAACCGTCATGCCGGTTTCATGCGCGGTATCCTGAAGCAGCTTGAGAATGGCCTTGCCGGTATTGTAGTCGAGTGCACCGGTAGGCTCATCGCACAGAAGCAGTTTCGGATTCTTCGCCAGTGCACGGGCAATCGCAACCCTCTGCTGCTCACCGCCGGAGAGCTGTGCAGGGAAGTTGTCAAGTCTTTCGGCAAGCCCGACTTTAATCAGAGCCTCCTTGGCATCCATGGGTTCCTTGCAAATCTGTGCGGCGAGGGAAACATTTTCGAGTGCCGTCAGGTTCTGAATCAGATTATAGAACTGGAAAACGAAACCGATTTCGTACCGCCGGTAGGTGGTCAGTTCCCTTGCGTTGTATTTTGAAATCTCTGCACCGTCCAGAAAAACATGACCTTCCGTAAGAGAATCCATCCCGCCCAGAATATTGAGCAGCGTAGTCTTGCCCGCCCCTGACGGACCGACGATAACGCAGATTTCCCCTTTTTCAATTTCAAAAGAAGCATCCCGCAGAGCTTCAATCGTGACCTCTCCCATTTTATAGGTCTTTTTGACATGTTCAAATGTAACAAAAGCTGACATAATGATTCCACGATTCCTTTCTGTATATTTTAATATTCATTTTTCTGCATATTTTGATAAAATATTATATCACATTTCGTGGTATTTAGTATAGATGAAAAATGTGTTTAAATTATGCAAAGAATATGATAAAATAGGAAGCAAAGGTCAATCAAAATGGGGCAAGAAAGGATGGCAGCATGGAACAAAACGAATTAGTCAAAAAAATGAAAAGAAAGCGGGTTCGCAAATACGCACTCATCGCGCTTGTCTGCGTGATTGCGGTTTCTACAATTGTTGGACTCAGCATAGAAAATAAGGACGCCAAGCTCACCGACGGACAGGGCAACACCGTCATCGGCACAGGCGAGGATGTTTACGAAAACGACGGCAAAGAGGATGCGGAGGAAGAAAAGCCGGACGACAAGGCACAGACCGAAAAGGACAAGGATTCCAATAAAGGCAAGAAGGCATCGGATTTGAAGTTCACCGAAGAAGAAAAAAAAGACCTTGATGCCGAAGACATTAAGGTTGACAACAGTGACGATCCGACCGCATCAAACGGAGGTAATGCAGCACTGAGACCGGAGAAGGAAGAACCGGTAACGGTTACGCTCGAAATCCGCTGCGACACATTGTCAAACGATATGGACAGACTAGAAAATCCGGCAATCAAGGACTACATACCGAAGGACGGGGTCATCCTTGAGCGGACGACTTACAAGGGCACGACGAACAACACAGTTTTCGATGCACTGAACACGCTTTGCAGAAACAATGACATTCAGCTTGAATTCAGCTATACACCGCTGTACGCTTCCTACTACATAGAAGGAATCAATTATCTCTACGAGTTTGACGGCGGCCCGCAGAGCGGCTGGATGTATAAGGTCAACGACTGGTTCCCGAATTACGGCTGTTCTTCTTATTACCTTAAGGACGGCGATACGATCGTATGGTGCTACACCTGCGAAGGACTCGGAACGGATGTCGGTGCCGACGAGTGGATGGGATAAAACAGGAAGCATCGAAAGGAGCGTGAAGGAATGAGCAATACAAGAAAAAAACAAATTGCCATCGGCGTGGAGGATTTTAAAGAAATTATTGATAAAGGCGCATATTTCGTCGATAAAACTTTGATGATAAAAAAGTTAATCGAAGGTCAAGCGAAAGTAACTTTGTTTACCCGCCCAAGACGTTTCGGCAAGACTCTTAACCAGCTTATGGTTCGCCGCTTCTTCGAGGATGAAATCACCGAAAAAGGCGAGAAAGTCGATAACGGTTATCTCTTCGACGGGCTTGCAATCACAGAATGCGGCGAAGAAATTATGAAGCACAGGCAACAGTATCCGGTGATTTTTCTAACCTTAAAGTCAGCGAAACAGCCTACGTATGCGTTAGCCTGCATGGAACTAAAGAAGCGCATCAGCGAGGAATACAAGCGGCACAGATATGTTCTGCAGGGGGAAATCCTGACAGCAGATGAAAAAGCACGTTTTGAGGCAATATCTGCTATTATGGACGACGACAGCCTCTATACGGACGCACTGGGCTTCTTGTCTATGTGTCTTGCGAAATATCATGGCAAAAACACGATTATCCTCATTGACGAGTACGATGTGCCGCTTGAAAATGCGTATTTCAGAGGCTTTTACGATGAAATGATTGACTTCATCCGCTCGCTCTTTGAATCGGCATTAAAGACCAATCCATATCTTGAAAGAAGTGTAATCACGGGATGCCTTAGAATCAGCAAAGAAAGCATTTTTACAGGGCTGAACAACTTAGAGACGGACAGCGTTCTTCACACACGCTATGGAGACGTTTTTGGTTTTACGCAGGAAGAAGTGGAGGCGATGCTCGCATACTATAATTTGAACGAGCAGATTGAGGAAGTAAAGAAATGGTATGACGGCTATCTGTTCAATAATTTTGAGATTTACAATCCATGGAGTATACTCAAATATGTCAACGACCGCAAAGATCATGTGACACAGTTTCCGCTTCCGTATTGGTCGAATACCTCATCAAACAGCATTGTACATGAGATGGTCGAGGACGCAGACGAGGATGCAAGGCGCGACCTGGAAACGCTCATGGATAGCGGAACGATTGAAAAAATTGTTCATGAAGAGATTACCTATGCAGACATTCATAAGTCACAGGACAACCTTTGGAACTTCCTGTTTTTCACCGGATATCTGAAGAAAATGGGCGAACGGACAGACGCAGAGGGAGATATTCACCTCAAGATGGCGATTCCGAATATGGAGATAAAGAAAATTTACAGGGAGTCCATTACCGAGTGGTTCAACCAAAGGATAAAGAAGAAAGACCGCAGCCCGCTTGTGCGAGCACTGGAGGAGGGCGACTGTAAAACGGCAGAAAACTTCATTAACGAGCAGCTTTTCGATACCATCAGCTATTTTGATTATGCGGAAAGTTACTACCACGGCTTCATGGCGGGGCTTTTAAAGAATGCAGGCAGATATGCTGTTTACTCCAACCGTGAGAGCGGAAACGGCAGACCTGACATCGTGCTGACGGAACTGAAATTCAGAGGCAGGGCGATGATTCTGAAATTGAAAATTTCAGACACGATTCAGGGGATGGAGAAGAAATGCGAAGAAGCACTCGCGCAGATTGAAGAGAAAAAATACGCAGTTCCGCTTGAAGATGATGGATATCAGCCAATTCTCAAATATGCAATCTGCTTCTTTAAGAAAGGGTGCATTGTAAGGAAAGCAGAATAAACAAAAAGAAATGAAAGGGGAAAAAAATGAAAAGAAAAGCAAACAAAATTTTGAGCATGATGCTTACGCTGGCAGTCAGCTTCACGATGGTATTCGGAAGCGTAGATACTGCATCCGCAGCATCATATGACAAGACAAAAGCAGCATTTGAGAAATGCGGAGACTATTTATACAACGAAAGCGAACCGCCAAGCTTCGGCTCCATCGGCGGAGAGTGGATTATTTATGGGCTGGGACACGCAGGCTATGACATGAGCGATGCCTACCTTGCTGCGTACCGCGCGTCGGTGGAAAAAGCTTTGGAAGAAGGCTTCCGCGGCACGAAGGGCATTCTGCACGACAAGAAATTCACCGAGTATGAGCGAGTAATCGTTGCGATGAGTGCAGTCGGCATGGACGCAGCCAATGTAGGCGGCTATGACTTGACGGCACCGCTTGCGGACTTTGTCAACGTGAAATGGCAGGGTATGAACGGACCGATTTGGGCACTCCGAGCGTTTGACTCAGCAAACTACGATGTTCCGAAAAGAACCGATTCCTACGCATACGGAACGCTTACTCCTGATGAAACCAACAGGCAGAACTCTCGCCAGAGAATGATAAACTATATTTTGGATAACCAGTATAGTGATGGTGGCTGGAATTTACAGCCGAAAAAGAAGGGCAGTACCGGCTATAACGCAGTATCCGATGTGGATATAACAGGAATGGCAATGATTGCGCTGGCTCCGTACATGACGAAGCAGCCTAAGGTAAAGAAAGCACTTGATCGCGCGATTACTTACCTTTCCAAACAGCAGAAACAAAACGGCGGCTTCGGAAGTTGGGGCACGATTAATTCTGAAAGCTGTGCGCAGGTGATTTGTGCACTTACGGCATGCGGCGTGAACCCGAATACCGATAAGAGATTCATCAAGAACGGCAAGAGCGTGATTGACGGTCTGATGACATTCTACGATGAGAAAGTCGGCGGGTTCCGCCATGTCAACGAAGCAAGCGGTGGTTATGAGCCGGTTGTAAACCAGATGGCAACCGAGCAGGCCTATTATGCACTTGCGTTTTTCTATAAATCGGTGCCAAGCCAGACGACGCTGACGAAGGCTGCGAAGGCCGGAAGCGGCAAGCTGAAAGCGACATGGAAGAAGGCGGCAATCAACACCGACTATGTAACGAAAAAGAGCGGCAAGACAGCAGCTGTCAGCGGTTATCAGATTGTATGCGCAACGAATAAGAGCTTTACAAAAGGCGTAGTAAAGACGACCGCGGGAAGCAAGGCGCTGAGCAAAACCGTGACAGGTCTCAAAAAAGGCAAAACCTACTATGTAAAAGTTCGCGCATATAAGACGGTGAACGGCAAGAAAATTTACGGCACATACAGCAAGGCACTGAAGTGCAGAGTTTAGAATAAGAGAAAGAATTAGAACGAAAGCAAAGGAGAATCGATGGCATTTACGCATTTGCATGTACATACGGAATACAGTCTGCTGGATGGTGCAGCCAGAATCAAGGATGTAGTGGCGCGTGCCAAAGAGCTTGGCATGGACAGCCTTGCGATTACGGATCACGGCGTGATGTTCGGCGTAGTGGACTTCTATAAAGAATGCAGGAAACAGGGCATCAAGCCGATTATCGGCTGTGAGGTCTATACTGCCGCGCGCAGACTGACGGATAAGGATGCGGAAAAGGATAAACGGCAGGGCCATTTGATTTTGCTGGTAAAAAATGAAACCGGATATAAGAATCTGATTAAGATAGTCTCCGAGGGTTTTATCCGCGGATACTACTATAAACCTCGTATTGACAAGGATGTTCTGAGAGCGCACAGCGAAGGGCTGATTGCACTTTCGGGCTGTCTGGCAGGTGAAATTCAGCACAGACTCCTTTTACGCGATTATGCAGGCGCCAAGGCAGAAGCCGAGGCGCTTCTTGAAATTTTCGGCGAAGGGAATTTTTATCTCGAGCTTCAGGACCAGGGACTGGAAGAAGAACGGGCGATTCTGCCCGACATGAGGCAATTGTCCGAGGAACTCGGCATTCCTCTTGTGGCAACCAATGATGCGCATTATGTGAGACGCGAAGACGCGAAGGCACATGATGTGCTTTTGGCGATTCAGACGGCGACAACGCTTGACGACGAAAAGAGAATGCGCTTTCCGAACGATGAGTTTTATCTGAAAAGCGAAGACGAAATGCGTAAGATTTTTGCTTACTGCCCGGAGGCCTGCGACAACACGCAGAAAATTGCCGAGCAGTGCAATTACGACTTCCGATTCGGTGAATATCATCTGCCGGAATTCAAAGCACCGGACGGAAAAGACAATACCGCATACCTTCGGGAACTTTGTCACGCGGGTCTCAGGGACCGGTACGGCGACGCCGATTGCGGAGAACACTCGCACCAAGAACTGGAAGACAGGCTGAACTATGAGCTCGGAACAATCGAGAGCATGGGGTATGTGGAATATTTCCTGATTGTATGGGACTTCATCAACTATGCCAAAAACCACGGAATCATGGTGGGGCCGGGCAGGGGCTCTGCGGCGGGATCTATCGTTGCTTATTGCCTGAAGATTACGGACATCGATCCGATAAGATATAACTTGATTTTTGAGAGATTCCTGAATCCGGAGCGTGTCAGCATGCCGGATATCGATATAGACTTCTGCTACGAGCGCCGTCAGGAGGTCATCGATTATGTGACTGAGAAATACGGCGAGGGCAGAGTTTCGCAGATTATAACCTTCGGAACCATGAAGGCAAAGCAGGCGGTGCGCGATGTCGGCAGGGCACTTTCCGTCAGTTACGCAAAGACCGACCAGATTGCCAAGGCGATTCCATTCGAACTGGGCATGACGATTGATAAGGCGCTTGCGACGAGTCCTGACCTGAAAAATCTCTATGAAAATGACGAAGAGACGCGGGAAGTCATCGATATGGCGAAAGCAATCGAAGGCATGCCGCGCCATGCTTCCACGCATGCGGCGGGCGTTGTGATTTCCAAAGCACCGATTGACGAATACGTACCTTTATATCTGTCCGAAAAAGGACCTGCGACGCAGTTTACGATGACGACTATCGAGGAACTGGGGCTTCTTAAGATGGACTTTTTGGGGCTTAGGAACCTGACTGTAATACGGGACGCGCTTGAACTTATTAAGAAAAACCATGGCGTGTCGATTGATTTTGCGAGGATGGGTTACGATGATCCGTCGGTTTACGAAATGATTTCCGCGGGTAATACGAGCGGCGTTTTTCAGCTCGAAAGCGGCGGCATGACGCAGTTTATGAAGAACCTCAGACCGACCTGCTTTGAGGATGTCGTGGCGGGAATTTCGCTTTACAGACCGGGTCCGATGGACTCCATTCCGAAATACATCGAAAACAAAAAGAACCCAAGCGGGATTCAATATGTGGACGAGTCGCTTGCGCCGATTCTGGATGTAACCTACGGCTGCCTTGTGTATCAGGAGCAGGTTATGCAGATTGTGCGTGACCTCGGCGGTTACAGCTACGGTCGTTCGGATCTTGTGCGGCGCGCAATGTCCAAGAAGAAAAAAGATGTCATGCTTCAGGAAAAGGAGTATTTCATCAACGGAAAACTTGACGAAAACGGCAATGTCGAAATCGCAGGCTGCATCAGAAACGGAATCAGCCGTCAGGCAGCGGAGGCGATTTTTGAAGATATGGAAACTTTCGCACAGTATGCTTTCAACAAGTCCCATGCGGCGGCATATGCGGTTGTCGCATACGAAACAGGTTATCTCAAGAAGCATTACCCGGTCGAATTCATGGCGGCTCTTATGACATCGGTAATGAGCGATGCGAAGATGATTGCACGCTATATCCGAAACTGCAGCGATATGGGAATCGAAGTACTTCCGCCATCTGTCAATAAGAGTTTGAAAAAATTCAGTGTCGAGGATGGCAAAATCCGCTTTGGACTGCTGGGCGTTAAGAATGTCGGAGAAAATGTAATTGAGGCGATTTTGAAGGCACGCGAAGAAAAGGGCGAACCTTCGGATATTTTTACCTTTATTAATAATCTCGATATTTCCCAAGTAAACAAGCGTGCAATCGAGAGTTTGATTAAAGCGGGAGCCTGCGACTGTCTCGAAGGGAACAGGGCCGCAAAGCTTGCGGTATACGAAACCTTGGTCGAGTCTGCACAGAATACTTCCAAGAAAAACCTCGAAGGCCAGATTTCCTTATTCCAGATGGCCTCGGATGCGATGAGCAGTGCGGGCACAGGCAAGCGTCTTCCGGATGTTCAGGCATTTCCTCTCAATATTGAACTTGCGATGGAAAAGGAAATGCTTGGAGTCTACCTGACCGGTCATCCGCTCGATGCATACAAAGAAAAAATGGAAAGAATTTCGTCCGTAACAAGTGACGATTTAATGCAGATTGAAGAGGAATCGGGAACTGCACAGAATCATGCAATTCGTGACGGTATGTCCTGCATCATCAGCGGCATGATTGCAGGGAAGAAGACACTGATTACGAAGAGCAACAAAATGATGGCCTTCATAGATCTTGAAGATTTGTATGGCATTACCGAAGTTGTCATCTTCCCGAATGTATACGAAAAATGCGCGGAAGAAATTCAGGATGACCGCGTTGTGGCAATCAAAGGAACACTGAACTTTAAGGAAGACGAAGCGCCGAAGGTGCTTGCGGATGAAGTGCTGGACATTGATACGGCAATCGAGCGCGGGTTTACGCAGCGCTCGCACAATGGTTACAATGGCAGCCGTGGGAAGAACTATGGCACAAAATTGATGGCAGCAGTCCCTCAGCAGAAAACCGAGGCATCGGAACCGACACGTCAGCCTGCGGGCATGGTGAAACTTCGCATACCAGCAGACATGGACGAGGCAATGACATTGGAAGAAATTAAGGTCAACCTCAAACGACATGAGGGTGACCATGAGGTTCTGATCTATCTTCCAAGCGGCAAGATGTTCCGGACAGAGGAATCCCTCTGGGTCAGCCCATCGGAGGAACTTCGGAAGCAGATGGCGGCAATTTTGCGCATGGAAAATGTGAAAATGTAACAAAATGTCGTTTGAAAAACATTAGATTTAGCGAATAAAGTCCCTTGAAAAAGTTTATACTATGAGATAAAATGTACATATATTTTACAAAAGCGGTATTAACCATCAGGGAGGAAGATAAAAATGGCATTGAGACGCAAAATTGAAGACACATTAATGGAGTGGAAAGAAAGACCTGACCACAAACCTTTGATTATCAAAGGCTGCAGGCAATGCGGCAAAACATTTTCCGTAACTGAATTTGCCCGAAAAAATTATGAGCAAGTTATATATTTGAATTTTTTTGAAAACCCTGACTATGCAGATGTGTTTTCAGGATCACTTGAAGTTGACAATATTGTTATGCTTCTTTCCGCCCTGCTCGGAAAAAATGCCGTATTTGAACCGCATAAGACAGTATTGATTCTTGACGAAATTCAGGAATGTCCTGACGCCAGAACGGCACTCAAATTTTTCCATACGGACGGTCGTTTTGATGTGATTGGAACGGGCTCGCTTTTGGGCGTGAAAGGGTATGGAAAAGATCCAAAGTCTATTCCTGTAGGTTCTGAAAATGTAGTCACCATGTATCCACTGGACTTTGAAGAATTCCTGTGGGCGAACGGAATCAACCCTTCCATCATTGAGCTTTTGCAAAAAAATTTGGACGAAGAAATTCCTGTGCCGGAGGCTCTGCACAATCGAATGCGGCAGCTGTTGCTTCAGTATGCTGTGGTCGGGGGAATGCCGGAAGCGGTAAATACATTTGTGGATACAAAACAAATGGAGCAGGTTTTGCAAATCCAAAAGGATATTGTTCAGTCTTATGAAGACGATATGATTAAATATGCAGAAAGAACGGATAAGGCAAGTATTCGTGAATGCTTTCGCTCCATACCGAGACAACTCAGCAAGGAAAACAAAAAGTTTCAATATTCCGTTGTAAAGAAGGGTACAACTGCGGCAAAGTATGCCGGCAGTTTGCAGTGGATTGAAGATGCAGGAATTATTACGCGATGTTACAATCTGAACATCCCTGAGCTGCCTTTGGACGGCAATGCAGATCCGGATACATTTAAGGTTTATATGTGTGACATGGGGTTGTTTGTAAGTATGCTGGAGGAAGGGACCCAATACGATATTTTGCGAGGAAATTTACTGATATATAAGGGTGCGATTTTTGAAAATTTAATTGCGGATATTTTTACAAAGATGGGAAGAAAACTTTACTATTTTCGAAAAGATTCAGGTCTGGAAATAGACTTCGTAATTCGATATAAGGGGAAATGTACGCTTGCAGAGGTGAAAGCAGCTACCGGAAATGCGAAGAGCGTCAAGACAATTCTTAGACACCCGGAAAAGTATCATGTATACGATGCTGTAAAATTAGGGAATTACAACATTGCAAGAGATGATAAAATTTTAGTTCTTCCGCTGTATATGGCTTTTTTACTGCGAAAGGATGTCTAAGCGAAAAGAGGGCAGCAGATGGAAAAAACGATTGTAATATATAAAAGCAAATACGGAGCCAGCGCACAGTATGCGGCATGGATTGCCGAGGAACTCGGCTGCCGGGCGGTTTCCATAGACGAGTTTAAGAAAAATGAGCTGAAGAATTACGACAATGTAATCTATGGCGGCGGCGTGCAGGCAGGCGGAATCAAGGAACTTGATAAGTTTATGAAATGGATTAAGTCGGATCTCAAGCTTCTCGATATGTACCGCTCGGGAAAGATTTCCCGGGAAGATCTTGAAAAGTCAGGAGTCGCAGAAAGGCATTATGCGATTTTTGCGGTCGGAATCAATCTCGATGACACGGAGGCCAGACAGCAGCTCCGCGACATCAACTTCCCGAAGAACTACATGAAGCAGCTTCCTTGCTTTTATCTGCCGGGCGAATATCATCCGGAGAATCTCAAGGGTGCCGATAAGATGATTATGAATCTGGCGCAGAAAATGATGAAAGGAAAGCGAGAAGCGGAGATTACAGACAATGATAAGATTATGATTTCCTATATGGAAAACGGCTGCAACCTGATTGACAGACAGAGAATCCGCCCGATTATCGAGGAAATGACGAGACGAAAAAGAGAATAGAAATTTGCGAGTTTGCAAGTCAGAAGACTTGCAAACTAAAAACGAAGAAACTGTATCGAAAGATTAGGCAAAAATAAGAGAAACAATTTTTTTAGGGAGGGGTTTTATGGAGGATATAATTTTGTATATCAGCATTATCGTAATTGGTGGAATTATTGGCACGAGACTCCGCAGATATGAGGAAAAGCTTGCATGGAGAGATAGGATACAGACACTGGCAATTATGGCACTCGTCATTCTCATGGGAGCGAGAATGGGATGCAACGAGCAAGTCATCAATAATATAGGAACGATAGGTGTTACAGCACTGGTAATGACGCTGGCAATTATATTTTTCTCTGTTGTGTGTCTTTTTTTTGCCCGAAAAGCGGCAGGATTCCGCAAAGACGCTTCGCTGAACCATAAGCTGACAAAGCAGGAAGACGAAATGAGCACCGCGCTTGAAGCTGATACAGCAGAGACGATTGCGGAAATTGAGCAGGAGATGGAGTGCGAAAGTGAAACGTGCGGATTGAATAAAATGACGATTATTATTTTCGGTTCTGTTATTGTCGGGATAGCTCTTGGGTATTTTGCAGCGCGTCCGATATTCGGAAGCGAGATTGCGCAGTTTGATCATGCGGCAAGCCTTGGAATTAAAACTGGACTGTGCATACTCATGGTTTTCGTCGGACTGGATCTTGGACTGCAGGGCACGGTGTTTCAGATGATGAGAGACGCGGGACTGCGTATTTTGATTTTCCCATTTGTAACCATTGTGGGAACCTTCATCGGTGCTGCAATAGCCGGACCGCTGATGGGATTTTCGCTCAGAGAAGCTATGGCGGTAGGTGCCGGATTCGGGTGGTATTCGCTTGCGCCTGGAATTATTATGGATGCGGGTTTGATTGAAGCATCGGCAGTATCGTTTTTACATAATGTTTTGCGTGAGATTATCAGCATTCTGTTCTTGCCGTTTGTGGCGGAAAAGATTGGCTACATCGAAGCTGCCTGCATGGGAGGATCGCCGGCGATGGATGTCTGCCTGCCGGTTATCAACAAAGAAACCAAAGGCAAGGCGGTAACTTATGGCTTCATAACAGGCGTCATTATGAGCTTTTTGGTTCCGTTTTCGGTTCCGCTGGCACTGAGTATCTTTTAAAATCAAATCTGTAAACAAAAATCCCTGCGGCTGCGTTCGGCTTGAACATAGTCGCAGGGTTTTTCTTCTCATTTTAAATTATTTTAAATCTTCTTCGAGCTTAGCAAGCGCGTCGGTCAGTTCTTTCGGCAGGTGGTCGAATTTCGCATACCAATCCTTGATGCCTTCCAGTTCTTTCTTCCAGGTTTCTTTGTCAACGGTAAGCAGCTCGTTTAAAGCTTCCTCGCTGATGTCAATGCCTGTGAGGTCTAAATCCTCCGGACGCGGCACGAAGCCGAGCGGTGTTTCGCTTGCGGAAACCTTGTCTTCGCAGCGATCAAGTGCCCAAAGCAGAGCTCTGAGATTGTCGCCGAAGCCCGGCCAGATGAAGTTTCCTTCCTCGTCGGTACGGAACCAGTTTACATTGAAAATCTTAGGTGGGTTTGTAAGTTTGGTGCCCATATCAAGCCAGTGCTGGAAATAGTCGCCCATGTGGTATCCGCAGAACGGGAGCATTGCCATCGGGTCGTATCTTACAACGCCGACTGCACCGTTTGCAGCGGCGGTGGTTTCCGAAGACATCTTCGAACC
>ERZ779737.1849-NODE-1849-length-15394-cov-3.875742_pt1 | contig 15394 bp, 29 predicted proteins | sample MGYA00511889_ERZ779737 | MGnify/ENA primary metagenome ERZ779737 (study PRJEB29588, sample SAMEA2163575) | human gut metagenome | biome: human gut; feature: human-associated habitat; material: faeces | place: Denmark | collected 2008/2010 ...
AATAACTCTTATATAAAATACATAAAAAGGAAAATAATATGAAAGTTTTAAATTACAATACAATTGTAAAATTCAAACATGAAAAGCATGGTTTGCTAGAAGGTAAGATATATTACCATGAAAAGGTAAATGGTGTAATGTATTATTATGTTGACATTGATCTTAATAAATTCAAACAAGTTAACTTAACACTTGATGATAATGTCATTACAATAGATCAGGTTTTGAATATTGATGAAATTAAAGATTCAGATTGGGTGGATGAATCAGAAATCTAATCTTTTGTAAATCTAGTAACAATTCCACCTGGTTTAGCATCTGCATCAGATACAATTTGCATATTATTCCAACTTGCTTTACATGGAATATATGCTGTTTGATTGATTAAATCTTTTAATTTGTATCTTTGCCTATATGTTTTACCATTCACAATGGTATTATCATTCATTAAAATTTTATCAGAAATTTCTTGACCTGTTTTAGCTAAATCAAAAGACACTGTTTTAATATCATCATAATTGATATTTTTTCTAGAAACTTCTTCACCTTTTGTTGGTATACCAGAAACAATAGTTTTAGCAACAATTTCAGCAACTTTTTCATTTGAATCATATTGAATCTCATAAGCAATCATAACACATTGATTTAATGGTATATCTTTATATCCAAATAGAAACAACAACCCATTTATTCTTCCATAACCTTGATTGAATTTTTGAATATTTTTAAAATAAGTTGACATACATTTCCATTGAATAAACATAGGAAATTTTTCTAATCTTTCATTTACTCTTATTTCAAAATGTTTTGTTGGTGTATAAAAAACTTTCCAATCTCCAATTTGCATGATTCTCATTTCATCATCAATACCTGCATATCTTAAATGTTTATAATGTCCTTGAGTTATTTCATTCAATAATTCCATTCCATGAAACATTTCTTCAAATGTATATTCCAACAACATATAAAATATTTATCTTAAAAAATAAAATGAACCCTAAATTCAAAAATATTGAAACCATTATCAATCATGGAGTTGAAAATTATTCCAGATATTATGAATCATATCTAAACACCTATATCAATCAAGCATTTGATGCATTAAACAACTTAACAATTGATATATCAGATGTTGCAGGTGTAGTTACAAATGATTTAGAAGAAAGATATAAATTCAAAGCAACAAATAAAGACTATTTAAAAATTAGACAATACATAATTTTCAAAAATGATAGTGAAATTAAAAAGTTGTTTAATCAATTCAAACATATGATATATGATAGAAATGAAAAGTATTATAAAACTGAAGATATTAAACCTTATTTCAATTTAAAAGTTAAAACTTAAAATAACTCTTATATAAAATACATAAAAAGGAAAATAATATGGAATACAATAGAAAAATCAAAACTAATCTTGAAGCAACAAATAAGAATTATGAAATTCTGAGAAGTGTCATTGGACAGATGTCAGATGGTATCTGGGAAAATTCTCCTAGAGCAGAAGGATATTGGAGATTTGCAACAATTGAAAAGTCTGATGATAACAAGATTGTTATTGCAGTTTCTACAATATATACTATATCCTATAGTAACATTTATGGTAAAAACTACCATGGTAATAAATGTCTGATAAATAGATTTGCAGATATGACTGATGATAAAGTCAAAGCTTATTTTGCAAACAAAATAAAACAGATTATCAAAAAAGAAGAATCTAATCTGAAAGAGTATTATAATGATACATCAAAAGATTTGAGATGGAAAAAAGACAATCAAGAAGAATGTGGTTACATGGGTTACAAAGAAACAATTACAGTTGCAGATGCTTATGCAGCATGCAAAACCCTTAAGAAAAGGTAACATATGATAAATAAAGAAAATTTCAAGTTCATAAGACAAAGCCAAGAAACAATTTATCAAAATCTATCAGTTATTTTTAATGAATATGTAGATGAAAGCATCATAATTGGTTGGTTTGATGGAAAGTCTGATTACAAAGAAGCAAACATGACTTTGTTACAAACAAGTGCAAAAAGCAAATATTTTGTTGTTAAGTATCACATACATGACAAATTACATTATAAAGTAATACCATTCAAATATATTGATTTGGAATCAATTGAAACTCTTAATGAAAATGAATTTAGTAAAATTCATTTACCATATTTGAAGTTTAAATTGCTTGTTAATTTTAATGAAATAAAAGGATAAAACATGACACAAAAAGAAAAAGAAACATTGAATAGACTACTTAATGATAAGCATATTGATGCAAAGGTTAAGTGGATTGCAATTGACAAAAATAAAAACATTCTGGGTTTTAGAAAACAACCTAGTTTTGATATAAAAAATAATGAATGGCATCCATCTGATAAAACTCAACCTGTGTGGTTTGGGATGGTTTCTTTTGAAAATATAGAAAGTGTAAAAGGGTATAGCATGGAAAAAGAAATGCTGATCAGTGTTAGTGAATTGAAAAAGTTTACTAAACCAAATTTCACTTGGGATGCTGATCTTTTTGACAGAGTTGATGTAGATTTGCAAGATGCTTATTATAATATCAGGCAATTATTAGAAACAATTCCAGATGATAAAACAGTTTACCTTTGTTGCAATTCTGGAAAAGTAATTGAAGGTAAAATTTTAGATACATTATGGGATGGATTTAATTTCATAGCTGATGATGCAAAGACATATTCATTCAAGTATTATGAGATGTTGTTGAATAAACCACCTTTTTCTATAAGTAAAAGTAATTCAATATGCATTCATATGAATGTTGAATGGGAATATTTTAAAAAGGCTTAAAAATATGACACAAGAAGAAAAAGCAGAATTGATTAACATACTCAAAAATCATTCAATTGAAGATGATATTAAATGGTTTGTAGTTGACAAGTATAAAAACATTCTTGGTTTCAAAACTAAACCTTATGTTGATAAGAAAGGTAAAGAATGGAAATCATTACCTGTTAATCAACACCCTGTATATTATGCAAATTTCAATCAAAAGGTTAGTGATTGGAAAACTATGATAATCAGCATTGATGATTTGCAATCAAAAAAGATAGTTACTTGGAGTAAGTGTTTGGATACTACTATCAATGAAAAATTGAATGATGTTTATGATGCTATTGCTGAGATGTTAAAAACAGTCTTAGGAGGAAAAGCAGTTTGTATTTGTGATTCATATGCTAATGTTATAAAAGGTTATGTATCAAATGTAAATAGAGAAGATAAGAGTTTTGATTTTACAACAGATGATGGTAAGATTATGAAATTGTATTTTTCTGATATGTGGCTAAGCAAATCACCTTTCTGTGACACTGATGATGGTGACTTGTATATTAGTATGAATGTTAGATTGTAATGAATCCAGACATTGAATACTTCAAACAGCAACTTAATCAAAAACTTTCTGAAATAGAAGTTGATGATTGGGTAAGATACATTGCAGTAGATAAAGATGGAGCAGTTTGGAGTTTCAGTGTCAAACCTTTTGTATTAGAATTAGATGGAATTTGTGATTGTTGGAATATTACTTGTAGAGGTTGTGACAGATGCAAATATCTGTTTAATCTAAACAGTGAATGTATCCTCTGTTGGAAAGATTTGATTATTGAGTGGAATGAAAATATTGAATCTCAATGATTTAATAAAAATTTAATATTTGAGATTCCTTTAAATATTATATGGAAAACAAATTTTATTTTTAAATCTATATATTGATATTTTTAAAAATAAAAATTAAATCTCCATTATTCTTTGCTGTAATTTTAAAACTGTTTCTATTGTAGTCTCATAGATTCTTATCAAATCTTTCCTGTTTCACAGATTAACTAAATAACCCAAAAGAGTTACTGAACTCTAATCTCCACAGGCTTATATTCCTGACTGAGCATCAGTATCAGAAAGCTTTCTCAAACCTTCTTTTAAAATATTCTTTGAAGCATTTATATCTCTATCTAATTCAGAATGACAAACTGGACAAATCCATTTTCTATCATTTAGAGACAATGCTTCATTTTTATATCCACAGTTATGACAAAGTTTAGAAGAAGGATAGAATTTATCTATCTTAAAGACATATTTATTTCTTTCTAAAGCTTTATAAGTCAACATATTAACAAATTGACTCCAAGCTATATCAGATACTTTTCTTCCCCATAATTTTTGCATACTTTGAATATTCAAATCTTCAATGAAAATAAAATCATAATTATCTAACAGTCTTTTACTTAAACAATCATTAAAATATTTTCTTTGATTTGATATTTTCTCATAACACTTAGCTAACTTTATTCTTGCTTTCTCTTTATTGCTTGAGAAGACTTTTTTACCATCAATAGAATTGGTTTTCTTCTTACTGAATGATTTATTTAGTCTTTTAAGTTTTCTAAGTGATTTCTTTAAACATTCTGGTGAGTTAATCTTCTCACCATTACTTAAAGTTATAAAATTCTTTAATCCAAAATCAATACCAATACTCTTGTCTAATTTAGCTTCATAAGTATTGATTGTCTTTGGTATTCTAAAATGAATAGCAGCAAAATAATTTCCAGCTGGGGTTTTCTTTATAGTAATTTTTTGGATTGATTTATAGTCAAAAGCTTCTCTTTCATCTCTGTATTTTATCCAAGACTTTAATTTGGGTATTTTGATTCTTTTATTTTCAAAGTCTATTTTGACATTAGAATTTATACAAGTAGATGTAAATGATTCTCTATGAATTTTCTTTGATTTAAATCTCAGATTATAATTTCTTTTTTCTTTTCTAGCTTGATAGAGATTTTTATAAGCTGTATCTAAATGCTTTAATGTTACTTTTAAACACTGACTATCAACTTCTTTTAACCAATTATAATCTATTTGTTTAGAAAGTTTTGTTAACTCTCTTTCACTAGCTATACAATTGAAATACTCTTTATTTTCATTCCAAGCTTTTTGTGATTTATCTAAAAAGTAATTATAAATGAATCTACTACATCCAAATGCTTTATGAAGATAAGACTTTTGTTCAAGATTAGGATAAATCCTTATCTTTAAAACATAATTCTTATAATCTATATCTTCTGTTTCCATTTAATTTTTAACTCTTTTGTAAAATATATAAAAAGAAAAGTCTTAATTTGCTCACTACTTCAAATTAAGACTTAAGAAAATAATTTCTTTAAAAGTTAAAAGTTATAATATCTTAAAAGTTTAAATTAAATGTAGTGAGAAATTTAATCTTTTGTATATAATTATTTATCTTAAAAAGCTATTAAAACAAGAAAAATTTTAAAAATATTTTGAAATTTAATTGACAATCATATAATATATACACAAGTTAAAATAAGAAAATAAAACTATGGAAAAATGTAAATTTACAAAGAAGTATTCTGGAGATAGTGTAATATTCAGATACTCATATGATGATCATGTAATAGAGAAATTTTATTATACTGAAGATGATTATGAAACAGATAAATATAAAACTATTGATGATGAGTCAGATAAAGCATATATGATAGTATATTATGCTTTTGGTAGAGATGGATACAATAAGAAAAGATATCATTCTGCAAAAGCATCAACAATATTTGGTGATTTTGAAATAGAATATTTGCCATCTACAAATAGACTAGATAAAATAAGAAAAGAAGTATTAAGAGTTGCTTTAAGTCAAGTTTTTAACTTAAAGAAATCATATACAAAAGTAAAATATTAAAAAGGTAAAATAATGCACAAGCCTAAAATAACAAAAAGATATTTTAATGATCAAGTTGTAATGTTTAGAATTTCTTATAAAGACTTTGTAATGGAAAAATTCTATCACATTGCAGATGATCATGAAATTCATGAAGGAGGTAAAGATACTTATCATCCAATTTTTACAATCATATATGATTTTATCAGAGATAAAAACAATCAAAAGAATTACTGGTATGCTAAAGCAGTAACTGCATTTGGTGAAGATGAAATAGTAAATATGGTTACAACCAGATTGGAAAAAATAAGAAATAGAGTATTGAAACAGCTTTGGGAAAAATCAGCAATGATAACAATGGCAACAGGGTATGTTTTAGACAAAAAAGAAATTACTGATGAATAAGTTTGAAAAATATTTCAATGAATACTATTCTAATGCAAGCTTTGTAAGATGGTATACTGAAAATCTTGCAATGATTAGAGAGCAATATCAAAGAGAAGTTGTTGAAAGTTTTTTATTTGTTGACAAACTATCATTGCAAGAGAAGAAATTTTATGATTTTCAAATCACATATTATTTTGAATATCTTCCAAATAAACAAGGTAAGATAATTAGACAATATCATAGTTTTGAAGTATATTATAATGATTCAAAACTTGGTGATTTTAGAGGCAAAGTTTTTAATTTTGACAAACCTGTATATAGATTAGATGTATTCAGAAAGAAAGCTTTTAAACTTGTTTATGCTTTAACTAATAACACAACAATAAAGAAATTTATATGATATATTTAAATGAATATCCTCCATTTGATATTAGAAACATTGTTACCTTTCCAAATAAAATTGAAATCACTAAGGTAATAATAGATGATTTGTTTAGTAGTGAACAGTTTCTATCAACATCTGATATTGATGAATATGTAAGTATTGTTAATTACAGATTAGGAATGCATTATCATAGGTTTTTTGATAATCATGAATACAAATTTGAAGCAAATTATTCAGATAATAATCTTACTTTAGATTTGTATAGAGATGGTGAATTATATGAATTGCATTCTTTACTTGATACAATAGTTAGTAACATACAAAAAGAATGGGAAAATCTATGAAACCAATGTTGACTGGTAGTTATATATCTAATACAAATAACCCAATTTAAACATCTAGAACAAGATATTAATGAAATAATATACAATAATCTAATAAGAAGAATTAATCAAAAAGAGATGACAAAGTTAAAAGAAGTAAATACATACACATTAGAAGAATTAAAATGGTATAAGTTTTGGTATGATAATAGAGCAGTAATAAAACCATCATTAGATTCTAAATTTAAAGAAGCATTGGATGAAGAATCTAAAACAGAAATTGAATTTGATTTAGATGATTTAAAACTTATTAAATCTGGTGCAGATAATTATTATAATCATAATGTAAGAGATGACTATAAAATGTCAATTGAAGAAGATAATATTTTGGATAAATTAGATGCAAGAATAAGTTTTCTTAGAAAAATGAAAAAAGTAACAGAATCAGAATTAGATTGTAAATCAGAAAATCCAAATGCTTTTATCATGTGTGAATGTAGAGGTATAGCTACAGGTATGTGTGATATTGAATTAAGATTATCAAATGTTATTAGAGAATGTATTGAACATGGGTATGATGTAGAATACAAATACAATGATAATTACATATCAAAGGGATATATTCAATCAGGTGAAATGATTCATAATCTTAAAAATAATACAATATCTTTTAAAATTGAATTTGTTTCTACTAATGATGATTGTGAATTTGATATCTATTCAAAAAATCTAGATCTTAAAGCTATTAGGTTTGATGATAAAACTAACACATTACATTTACAAGAAAATGCATAATCATTTAGATATTAATGATACAGTAGATTATATTGATATTAGTTTTAAATTAGCTGATATCAATATGAATACACTGTATGAAAAGGTTGTTGAAAAAATGAAAGTTTCATCAAGTTTGATTTATGATTTAAATTCTTTATCAGATTATGATGCTAATGATTTTGCTACAATTCACACTGATATTATTGAAAAAGAATTACATTGGAGATTTCCATCATATGATAATAGAGACTGGGAAAGATATGATAATAAAGAGTTGATTAAATCAGCTTTAATTAAATTATTTTCACCTATTGTTCAATTATTCAAAACTGGCAAAATTGATACTGACATAATTATTGCAAGTGAAACAAATAATAAGTTGAATGTAAATTATATATTTACCATTGATAATAAAAATGTTGAAAAATTAGTTAATTTAGTTAAAATACAAAAAGATTATGTTAGACTTAAACCTCAAAGTAAAAATTAAAAATAATAAAACTGGTGAAGAAAAAACTGAATCAACAGTTATTCATCTTGAAACATTTATTCAGAATTCATTAGATTATAACCAATTCAGAATTGGTGATGTATTTTTGCAAGGTTTGTTTAAATTTGCAATGAAATCTTTGAATATTAATCTATGTAATTCAGATGAAGCTCAGTTATTAAACAACTTGAGAGTAATTGATATACATATCAATACACTTGCTGGTAATATTAAACTACACAAAGTTGAAGATATAAATTATAAATTTTCAGATTATACATTCACAATTTGTGAAGAGACATTTGAAACAATCAATAATATTATTATCCAATATAATCTAAAAAGAAATATATTAGCATTGAATAAAAATACTGATAAAGTTACAGAATTAGTTAATCATTTAAATTATAATAGTAAAGGTAAATCATATAACATTGCATGTGAATTAGAATCAGTAAATTTTTTATTAGAAAGAATTTTAAAAGAATATGGCACAAAAACTAAATAAAACAAATTTTAAAGAAACAATTAACTCCACTGAACCTGTGTTGGTTAAGTTTAGCTCAAATTGGTGTAACCCTTGCAAACTTGTTGGAAAGTTACTTGATGAGATGCAGAATACTTTACCAAAAACATATGAAGTAGATGTTGATGAAAATATGGAATTATGTGAAGAATATGATATTACAAACATTCCAGTTATCATGCTTTTCAAATCAGGTGAAATGTTGAAAAAACATGTTGGTTTGATGAGTAAAGAAGAGATTGAACAGTTTGTAAAATAAATAATGAAATCAAAAATAAACCATAGAAACAGAAAACTTCACACTGTTATTGTAGATGGTGAAAAGATGAAACTTACTGCAAAACAGATCAAAGAATTAAAATGCAATGAATTGATAACAGTTATTGAACAAAAAACTTGCTTACCAATTAGTGAAAAAACTGATTTCTATGGTATTATTTTTTGTGAGGATGAAATGAGATGATGTCAGAGAGTGAATTAGAAAAAATGGTTGATGAGATTCTTGAAAGTGATTCACCTGAATTAGATTTGGTGTATAAAGAATTATGTAAAGATATTGAAAACACCAAACAACCTATATGGGATATTTTCCTTAATCTGATATCACAAGATGCAATATGTGGAATTGATCAACTCAAAATTGGGATGATATTAAAATATTGTCATCATGCACTATACAAATGGGTTATAGAAAAATGGTATAGTGGTTTTGCAGAAAATGAAGTAAGGGAAAGAAGAGTATTTAATATACTTTGTAAACAATTTAATATTTGGAATTTGTATAATGATAGAAGTAAGTAAAGATAACTCAACAGTAGTATTGAATAATGCTATGCTAGTTGAAAGTAAACCAGGTTTATATGCCAATGCTCTTACATTTATGTGTGGAGATGCAATAATTAAATTAGAATATATGCTAAAAGGTGTTGAAAAAATGGAATATAGACTCAAACCACCTACAGATGTGTTAAGTGCATTTACTACAAAGATTCTTAATAAGAAACTTAGAATAGTAATTGAAGAAGATATAGAAGATGACAAAATTGCTTGATCAATCACAAACACCACCAACCACAACATGTATGTCTGATGAAGAATTTAAAAGAATATCTGAAGCAGCAACTGATGCTTTGACTGATATGGAGTTAAAAGGATATGACATTGAGTGTAAATTGAGAGGTGTTGAGAATGTACATAAAAAATTTAAAAATTAAGTTTTAAATTTATTTAAACATAGTATAATATTATTATGTTTTTAGTAAATTATGATTGTACGTTTATAGATTATCCAGACCCAAAATCTTGGGCTAATATATTTTATTTTAGCGGTTGTAATCATTTTTGTAAATCATGTCAAAATCAAGAACTTCAAAAATACGGTGTTGGTAAAGAAATTACTCCTGATAATTTAAATACTTTAATATCAACACTTTGTAAAAAAAATCAAACAAATAAAATTGTATTTTCTGGTGGTGATCCTTTATTTACAAATAATATAAAAGATACTAAATATTTTTTACACACATATGGATATTTATATGACATATGTATATATACCGGATTTGAAATAGACTATGTTAAACAAAATGAAATTACAGGTTTTAAATTTATTAAATGTGGAAAATATATCGAATCACAAAAACGTAAATCCGGTAATTTTGAAGATAAGTTTATATTAGCGTCACCCAATCAAAATTTTTACGACTCTAATTATCGTCAAATAAGTAAAGAAGGAATTTTAATTTATTAATATTATGGCAAAAACAGCATTAAAGATTAACTATCCCGATTTTGAAGTCGAAAGTGTTATTGATCCTGAATTTAAAAAAGATCTTGATAAGATCACTCATGATCATTTAACAGAATCTAACACAGCTAGAACAATTAGAAATATTCGAAAGAATATATCAGCTACTATCAAAGCAAATTATGGGATTACAGACAAAGAGCAATTAACCAAAATAACAGATGGGTTATTAAAAATTCATGGTTTGCATGAAGACAATTTCGACTTTATGAAGAACTTTGAAGATGGTGTTAAAGATACATCCATTGTTGACCATACCATTGATGCAAATGCAAATAAGAATGAAAAGGTGATGGTTGGTTATCTTAATGAAGTTCTTAATCCTGGTAAGAAGTTGATTGGTATGGATATGTTATACAGAACCATGAAAGATTTGTATGGTAGAAAAGAAGCCAAAAAACTTACAGGTGAAATGTATAGTTTATCTTTAGGGTTAAGTGATTCAACAGCAATCATGATTCCATATTGTTGGGCTTTAGATGCATCCAAATTAGTAACTATTGGACGTAATTTTGGTGTATTACCTTCTAAACCATGTAAACGTGTAAGTTCTTATATCTCAGCGCTTTGTGAAACAATTCATCAAATGTCTAGTCATTTAGCTGGTGCTATTGCTGTAGGTACTTTCTTTTTAGATTTAGCTCACATTTGTATTTATAAAGAAAGAAGAACATTAGATGAACTAAAGAATGATAAAAGATTTAGAAAATATGTTGAAAATGAATTACAACAATTTATTCATTCTGTAAATCATCTTTCTAGAAATGGTGTTGAATCACCTTTTACAAATGTATCTATTTTTGATAGCATTAAATTAAAAGGAATGATAGGTGAAGATAATTATGGATGGTATTTTGAAAACCACAAAGCAATTTCAACAGATAATGATTTAAAAGATAAAATGTCTAATGAACAATTCCAACAATATGTTATTGATTATATTATGGAATTGCAAAATCTATATATGGATTTCTTTGAAAAAGGTGATCCTCTAAATAATGGACTTCCATATAGATTCCCAGTATCAACTATTAATCTTTCCAAAACTGAAGATTTAAAAATTGAAGATGATAAATTTTTAAAATCCATTTGTAAAAGGGATATTAGTAGATTTAATATATTCAATTCAAAAGGCACTAAAGTATGCAGCTGCTGTAGATTAATTAATGATACTCAAATGCTTGATTTTGCTTCACAGGTTAATTCCTTTGGTGGAGGTGGATCAGTATCAATGGGTTCACACAGAGTATGTACAATTAATTTCCAAAGAATTGCTTTAGAATGTAATTCAGTTGATGATTATTATAATATTCTTAGAACAAGAGTTGAAGAAGCTGCCAAAATTCTAAGAGCTCATAAATTGTTGATTCTTAAACTTACTGAGCAAGGTTTTGAATCATTTATATCAAATGGTTATATTAATCCAAATAGATTATTTAGTACATTTGGTATGCTTGGTATTTATGAAGCTAAAAAGACATTGCAGCAAAGATTTAATATTTCTGATGATGTTGATATTACAAAAGAAATTTTAGTAAGATTCAATCAATGGGTAAATGAAATAAGTAAACAATATGGTATTAAAGGTAATATCGAACAGATACCTGGTGAAACATTTGCTGTAAGATTAGCAAAAGCTGATCAATTAATATATAGTTATGGTGATGATTATTATAAACTATATGCAAATCAATTCTGCCCATTGTATGAAGATTTTAGTTTGTTTGAAAAACTTGAATCAGATGGAAAATATAATCAGTTACTTACAGGTGGTGGTATAGTACACATTCAAGTTGCATCAGATACAACACCTCAACAAAATGAAGCATTGATAAGAAAAGCTTGTTCTGTTGGTTGTGAACACTTTGCAATCAATAAAGTATTTTCGAAATGTAAAAAATGTGGACATGTTGTAAATTATAAAGAAACGACTTGTCACGAATGTGGAAGTGAAGAGTTTGCTTATATGACACGTGTGGTTGGATTCTTTACACCTGTGGATAGTTGGAATAAAGTTCGACGTGAATGGGAATTTCCAAAAAGACATTTTACCAATATGAACAGTCTTAATCAATAATTAAATATTTTAAGTGGGTGTATGACCCACTTAATTATTAAATTATGGAATTAGAAAAATTAAAACATAATCCAAATATATCAATATATAATAAGGAAAAAAGATATTATGTATATTGTTATATTGATGAAACTTATGTTGATTATAAATTTGAATTAAACGGAAAAATATATAAAGGTAAACCATTTTACATAGGTAAAGGTACTTCTACCAGAGATATATTTCATTGGAATTTTGCAAAATTACACAATAAACAAACACCGTTTTATTCTAAATTATCAAAAATGGTAAAAGAAAATAATATACCTAAAATAGTTCATATTTACGATAACATAGATGAATTAACAGCATATGATTTAGAAACTAAATGCATTGCAAAATTAGATATATTTGAAAATGGTGGTCCATTAATGAATTTAAATTACGGCGGAACAGGTGGTATATTACCCAATCAAAAAGTAAAAAACAAAATAAGTAATTCACGAAAAGGTAAGTGTAAAGGTATACAAAATTATTTTTACGGAAAAAATCATTCAGGTATTAATAATGCATTTTATGGTAAACATCATTCCAAAGAGTCTAAAATTAAAATGAGACGAACTTATTATATTGGTAATTTAGAAACCGAATCATATGAAAAAATTGATAATATAACCGAATATTGCGATAAATATGATATTTCATTGGTAATATTAACATCTAGATGTAATCGATTTATGTGTTATAAAAATTTAATTTTATTGAAAGATAATAATTATAATACGGAGGATATTAAATATTATTTTAATTATATATTTTCAAATAAACAAAATATTTTTAAAAGTAAATGGCATTATAAATGTTTATTTGATGAATATATTAAATCTAAGTTTAAAGTCAAATAATTTTATAAAGCATTATGAAACAATTTTTAAAATATGCTTTTAGGTGGCAACTTTCATCTATTGTATTGGCTCCTTGTATTTATTTCTTACCTGGAAATGCTATAATAGCAGCTGTGGTTAGTAATTTAGTTGGTGCAGGTATATTTTTCTGGGTGGATAAGTTTTTAATTTTTGATAATAAATAATTTGTATGATTAATATATTTGATTCTAATAATGAATATAACATTTATAAGATAAAAATCAAAAGAATGTTATTTGTTAGGTCATGGAATAGCTCATTGGTGTATATCAGCAGATGATGAAGATGCTGAATATTGGTTTAATCATTACACAAAAAATGCACAATTATATATTGCTAAAAGAAAACAATTACAAAATAATGATTTAGATATTTTGGCTATTATTAAAAATGGCAATAATATAGAAGTCAAAGATAAATTTGATGAATATGTTAATTTTTATACATTAAATATTCCAACTTTAAAAATTTTAAAAGATAATTAGTGAAAATAAATTAACTCTTTATTATAATATTATCTTAAGAAATGCCAATAATGGGTTTCTTAAACAAAATAAAAACTATGAATACAAATAATAACACAGAAATTGTCAAAGAGGATGCATTTTATGATCCCTTTGATGCATTAACTAACAGATTGTTTTCAATATTTGACAGAAGGGGCCTTATGCCATCTGTCTTTGAAAACACTTCAACATCTTATCCATATGATCATTATATGGTTACAGATGAAAAAACAGGCAAAATCAAACAGCAAGTGTTTCAAGTACCTGTTGCTGGTTACTTCAAAAATGAAGTACATGTTAGTGTAAAAAATGATAACCTCAAAATAGAAATGATACCTGAAACCAAAAATGAAATACCTAAAAAGTATATTCATAAAGGTATTAAAAAAGGTAAAGTCTATTTTGAATGGTATATTAAAGGTGTTAAACCTGAAAATGTAAAAACTACAATTGGAAATGGTATGTTAACAGTAACTGTTGATGATTGTAGTCCAAATTCAGAATATACTGAATTAGAAATTGATTAATCATTTGTTAGTGATTAAAAATCGAGGGATGTTTGAATAAAGCATCCCTTGCTTTGTTTAAGTTAAAATATATAATATAATTATGGAGACAAACACATTACATTATACAATGTATATTATGGAAAAAGCAGAACAAAAACTTAAGTTAGCTAAATGCAGACAAGATAATAATTTACCCTTTCCTCCTGATGATCTAATTAATCCATCAGAAAAAGATGATCCACCACCATTAGGGCAAATTTGGATTTATACTTGTCCAAAATGTGGAGGTAAGATGAGCACATATATGGGGTGGAACAGTATTACTCCTGCACCTATTACTTGTAGTAAATGTGGATATACGATACAAGGTAAGATGGAAGTTTATAGTTCGTGTTAATATAAATAATTGTATATGAAAAAATCAAAATACGATATTTCTGATGTTGATATTATATTAGAAGCTTATGAATCAGATAATAATATTTCTGAAGATAAAGAATACAAAATCATTCATCTTATGAATTGGGATTATCCATATGCTGATATGAAAGTACCAGCTGATTTTGGTAATTGGGATTATGAACAACAAGCTGAATATATTAAAGATAATATGTTTGATGAAGATAAAACAGAAATTTTTGATGAAAGAGAAGCCCAAGAGATTATGGTTGCAAGTAAATTTAAGCAATTTGATGGATTCCATTGGGATAGTACTGAATATGATGACGAAGACGATGAATCAATGGATACAAATCTAACTGCAAATAGTGATTTGGAAACCACGTCAGAAGCGGAATTATAATATATAAAAACTTAATTAATTTATAAGGAGAAAGGTTTATTATCTTTCTCTTTTTTATTAAATAATTACATATACCTAGTGTTTCTAAAAAACAACAACGTTTCTTTGGTATGATATACGGAGTGGATAAAGCTGGTAAAAAATTAAAAGGTAAAGCAGGAAAAGCTCAAAAAACAATGACAAAGAAACAAGTAAAAGATTTTGTAAAA
>ERZ779737.1854-NODE-1854-length-15363-cov-3.988960_pt1 | contig 15363 bp, 17 predicted proteins | sample MGYA00511889_ERZ779737 | MGnify/ENA primary metagenome ERZ779737 (study PRJEB29588, sample SAMEA2163575) | human gut metagenome | biome: human gut; feature: human-associated habitat; material: faeces | place: Denmark | collected 2008/2010 ...
CTTTTTGCGTATGACAGCATGTCCGTATTCCGGCAGGGATTTGACGCAGCTCACGGTTCGTTGTTTTATTTTTTCCGTTTGCATAACGCCTACTATAGCATACTGACGTTAATTTGGCCAGCACAATAATAAAAGTTGTCCAACCTATGGGAGAGGCGCATACTTTAAACATCAGAAAATCTGTGGTAAAATAATGGTGAATAAAATAAAGACTTTTGATACAGATTGCATTGAACATGTCTCAAAAATCTTTACAGTCACGAATAAGGGCCTCGATTGATATCAAGCCAACGGCGTGGCGCCCACATCCATTGCGTGAGATCCCGGGAAATCAGTCCTTCCAACGCCGTGGTACATAATTGTGTGATGGTTCGAATATCTGCTTCTTTATCTTGAGTTGGCGAATAAACAATCGGAGCAGCAAATACAAATTCAAATTCAAAATTATTGTTCAAACGGCGAGTCACAACCGGAATAACAGGAACCCCGGTTTTTAGATGCAGCAACGCCGGAGTCTTGTGAGTCCGGCACGGATGCCCCCAGAAAATGGTTTCCACGCCTTCTCTGGTTGAGGCATGCTGATCTATCAGAATAGATATATGTCTACCGTCATGCAAAGCCTTCAACAACGGACGCAGACCCGCCTGTTTGGAAACAACTTCATGAGCCTGACTGCAACGGTGTTTCAAAATACATTTTCCTATCAATGGATTGGCAAACGGGCGCATAATGGATACCATGCCTACTCCTGTTTTCTGGCAAAAGGCAGTTCCGGCGATTTCCCAGTTGCCGTAATGAGCTGTTACTATAATTGCATTACCGTGCTCTCCAAATAGATAACGCATAGATTCCGCGTTGCCTGCCATATGGATTTTTTCAGGCTTATAGTGTTGATCCATTTTGAAAATTTCTATCAGAAGTTTGCTGAACTGACAAAATACCTGTTTTGCTAATTTATGCGCCTCCGTGAAAGAATCTGCAACCCCGGCATGAAGCAGGTGCTGGACTGTCCGGAGTCGATGCCGCTTGTCAACATACATAAGCAACAGGAAAAGAATGCTGGAAATCCAGTAACCTTGTTTCAATGACAAACGGCGGACTAGGAGATATAGCAAGTAAAATGGAACGAACTCCAGATAAATCAAAAACAAACTTTTCTGACGTTTTACCATCGCAATTTCCCATTTAAGTAGCGTACTGCTCTTTTTTAAAATAATATATTTTTCTTATTTTCAAATCCATGAATAATAAAAATAATAATTTTTAATATTTTCAATAAGCGCCCCCGCTGCAGAGTACACGCCCGTATCAGAGATTTCGCCTGCGGCGACCAGCTTACGCAGTTGGACCGCAACAAGACTGCAGAAGGAGAGCACGAAGCATTTTTGCGCTGCAGAGCATCGCTGTATAAAACGAATCTGTTGAATATAACTTCTCCGTCTTGAATTTGGGTGGTTGTCCTCAATTATCTGAAACAGATTGGGAAATCCCAATGTTGAATTTTGATGCGATTGTATTTACGGGATTTTGTGGTATAATATCATTCAGGAGAGTTATATGTCGCGTAGTGAAACATTCCGACCTTTGTATAAAACGCTGGTTGACAAGATTGAGCTGGATATTATTCGGCGAAATCTGAAGACCGGAGATTTTTTCTGTGTTCTGAAAGATTTATGCGATCAATACCAAGTGTCCATCATTACCGTAAGAAAAGCGGTATCCATTCTAGAGCATAACGGTATTCTCTCCTGCAAGTCCGCCAGCGGCATCTATATTGCCAACCGGGAACTTCTGAATACCTTGAATACGTTCGAACGTATCATTCTGATTCCACATCATCATTACATAGAACGCCCGAATCTGTTTTTTGAGTTGCGGCTGAGCGCATTGCTTCAAACGCTTCCACAGAAGGGATATGTCGGATTGCCGATTTACCGGAAGGATTTGAATCCGGAGAGGATCAATCTGCTGGAGCAGCGAGTACTTGGAGTAATTGGCGGAAACAGCATGGCCAGGGAATTACTGCCTCGAAGCGCCGCATCTCCGAAACTGATGTTGATCAATCCGCCACAAGACATCGCTCCATCTCCTCAAGTCTGCCTGTGCCAGTATGACTTCCGGGAACAGTTCCGAAAATCGTATGAATTTGCGTTGCGTCGGAATATGCCCCGAATCGTCCGTCTTGTCACGGATTTCTCCTATCATATTCCTGATTTGGAGGCGCAGGCCTCCTTTTTACAGTTTGATCTTCCGAAACTTGACCATACAGAGCCGGCCATTGAAACCGGTCGTCGTATGGCAAACGAACTATTCACAAAGGCGTCAGACTGCTTTTTCTGGATTACCGATGATTTTGTCGCCTTGGGTTTCCATGAGGTATTTTTAGAACGTGGAATCAACCTGATTGCCGAACAGCGGATTCTGGTAAACGCATCGCCGTCATTTCCCATCATAGAAGCAATGGGATTCCCTGTCATTGGTTTCGAGGCGACCAAAATCGGTCATGACGCGGCTTCTTTCTTTTGTGATTTTCTGGATGCTTCACCAGAGGCACGTCCATTAGCTCCACTGTTGATTTCTCCTGAAGCCAATCGACCGGCGCAAATTTGACCGTCTCCCAGCACCATAATGCCGAAAGGCGCTTCACTGGTCAGGCGGAAACCGAACTCGCCGGCAGGATCCGACAGATTCACGGTCTGAACGGGGTGGTCGGCATCGAATACAAATTTCCGGACTGCAGTTCCCCGATTGACGAGCCTGCAATGCACGCTTGCATCTTTTTCGCCAGAAAGAAGAAGTGTCCCTGAAAAACGGTCAAACGTTTTTTCCGGCAAATGGTAGAGCAGGTTCTGTTCAACGGACAACCCGAATGAAAGTCCGGAGTGAAAAACTGCTTCCGGAAAGGTCAACTGTTGTTTTTGACCGTCTGGGGTATAATAACAGTCAATTTCCTGCGTACGGTAACGATACGCGCCATACCCTCCGACCGGGAACTCGTATGGTTCAAGCTCTGCCAAAGGCATATACGGGGAAGCTTCTATTTTTCCCGTTGCCAGTTCCGACACCGTTTTCAGAATATCCGCACAAAGCTGGACGGCGTTCCGGTACATGGACAAACTGGAGGCTGTATTTTCATTATTCCCGTTCCAGTGCGAAAGCAGAATCTCCATACAGTTCCTGCGTGCCGCGCGCGCCGTTCGGCAGTAATGGGCATAGAGCCGCAGAGCCGCTTCCGGGACGCTGGTGCCGAGCATACGGGGCGCAGCTGAAAAAAACGGAAAGTCCGAACAATTCAGCCGGGCCAGAACTTCCGCCGGAGAAAAATCACCGATTTTCAGCCGGTCAAAGAAAAACAGATCACTTCCTCCGGGGCCCTCCAGTGCATGAATGCCAAAACAGGCATCCTGCAGGACATGCAACAGAACTCCGAGGTATTTCATCGCCTCATCCTCTTTGCCGTCGCCAAGCAGAGTCGTACTCTGCCGCAGAAGATGAAGAAATCCGGGAAGCGCAAAGTCATAATTCCCGTTCCGGAAAGCATGGGCGCGGCGGATGTGTCCGGCGCGATCGACGGTATGGTAGCGGTACAGTTCGGCATAAGACACATCCGGCAGATAATGGAACCATTCTCCGGAGGGAAGACGGCAATACCGTGCGAACTCTTCCGGGGCATTGAGCGCCTGGTCCGGATAAAGACAGAATTCTTCCGTCAAACGGCTCCGGGGGCCGGGGAGTTCCGGAACAAGGTTCAAGGCATTTGCGGTCATCCTGCGATGCTGGGCTGTTGCCGGCATGTTTTACTCCTCTCCTCTGTCAAAGATCACCCGCCCAAACCGTTTGACCGGGAAATCCGTGATCGGGCGCAGCGTCGGGCTCCAGAGATCGAAACGGTTCCAGACTCCGCCGTAGCGCATAATTTGCAGACGCAATTTTTCCCGCCCGGAAAGCGGGAGACGGAATGTGGCAAGGAATGTTCCATCGTCACGTTCATTCCGCACGCGGTACTCCTGCCAGAATGGCCATCGTTTATTGACATTGGGCGCGTAATTTTTCTGTACGGCATCCGAATCTCCGGCCGTAAATATGCGGAATTCATCTTCCGGGGACGCATTCGGCATTTCCAGCCGGAAAAGCAGCTCACTGCCGCGGCGGAGCATCTGCACGGTCGCTGTCTTTTCGGGGGGACCTCCCCATTGACGTTCCACCAGGGATACCACGGGCTGCTCCTTCCAGTCGGACTCCTCCGGTTCCTCTGAAATACTTCTGCAGTAATATTCCGGAATCTGATCGGCATATTGATGAAAGCGCGCGGATTCCTGAAAAAAACGGGAGTAGATCCGGTCTCTCCAGAAAACAATCCTCCGATGTTCCGGAGAACCGGGCTCACATTGAGCAGCCGCCTGATTGAGCAGAAGTTTTAATTCCCGCACTCGGTCTTCATCGTAGCGGACACAATGAATGAAAGCGATCTCATCCATTGTTTCTGGCGACCAGGGAATTCCTTCCCAGCGGGAGATGATCAGATCGTGGAATCTGCGCATCGTATCCGCCGCCGGCCCGAAAGAGTTCCTGATGTAATCCCCCAACAGTTCATCGACGCTGTATTCCGGATTCCATAAGAGACGGCTTTGCAGCCAGACCATCGGATAGGTGGAAAATGCGTTCAAACGCCCTTCTTCACCCGACCGGTTCAGGCGGGAATTCAAGCCGTTGATGAAACAGCTGTCAGTTACATCCCTTGTTGCCAACAGCCAGCGTTTGAAAATATTGGGATACATAAACGGGACTTTGGAGGTATATGTGGCCGGGTCGACGATATTCAGCCAGATTCCGAAACGCTCTGTTTTGTTGTTCAGCAACTTTGACCACGCATGCACCTTTTCCAGTTCCTGGTTGAAGAGATCCGGGTCTGAAGCGTAGTGTACAACTTTTGTAACGTAGGTAACGTCGACATTGTCGGGAATCCGCATTCCCTCCGGAGGAGCCTGATAATGCTGGTAGGCCAAAGTCGCCAGACGGCGATCCGGCCAGATTGCCCGGATCGCCTCCGCGTAACGTGCGACAAAACGAAATGCCCACCCGGAGGCCTGTTTTTCAAAAGGAAGCGCGGGGTTGTACTGCCGTCGGCATGCGGAACATTGACAGCTGTTTTCCGGAGTCATGCCGTCGTTGAACGCAAAATACACCTCCTTTCCCAGAGGGGGACACGGCCCCCAGGCATTGGGAGGAGCTTCTCCCTGATCGAATGCCGCCAGATTGCGAAGCATCTGTTCCAGAACTCCGGGCTGATTCGGGCAGAGGTAATTGCGGTGCGGAAGTTTCGTATTGAAATGCGTTTTCCCATCTCTGCCGACGGCAAAATATTCCGGATGGGTATCTTTGTAAAGCGCATACCATCCGATCTGGGTATGGTTGGCTCTCCGGGACGGCACGGAACTGCCGAAACGCAGCACCGGATGCCAGAGTCGCTGGTGCTCCTCCGGCCACGCATAGTAACTGACACCCCCTTCGCGGGAACGGAAACGGGGCCAGTCATAAATATTCCACCCGTCAAGTTTCAAAGCCGGGCTGCGGGGAATCATCGTTCCGAATCCATCCGGATGGATTCGCCGATCATCAGGATAATACCAGCGCACCCCCAGAGCCCGCTCCAGATATTCATAGACTGCAAAAAGTGTCCCCCGGTCAAATCCATCAGGAGAGACCTCCCCGCAAAGAATGAGATCCCTGCCGTTTGATCGGACAACAAGTGACTCAGGCTTCAGACAGTTCAGTTTTCCAACCAGTTGCACAGCAACGTTTGTGGACCCGATGAAAATGCGTTCCGGATATGTTCCTGCACGGCTTTCCGGAATGATTTTCAGCTTTTTTCCGATCGCTTCGGCTATGATTTCATTCAGAAAGTCTGCTGCATAGGCCTGAGTTTCCCCCGGAGGAAAGATCAGTTTCTTTGGATGGTCCGGCAGAACAATCACGGGGGTGGCAAAGGCTATGACGCTTTGCAGGCAAAAACAAACGAGAACCAGTCTAATGCGCATACCTCGGACATCCCTTGGCAGAAAGTTCCCGTTGAAAACTGCTCCGGACACTTCCATCCAGAAATCCGGCATTGGCCCTGCGGTTATGCCGATAATGAACGACCAGTTTATAAGGCCCCCAGTTGCCGTAAAAGTTGATAAACTGCCGGGAGGTATCTAAATTCAGAGAATCCGCCAGCAGCACATAATCGGATGGAGAGCCGGTTATGTGCAGAGTGTGGGCATCTCCCATGATTCTTCGCATACCAAATACGTTTTTATGGGTATCTCGCTCCCTGATCCATGAAGGACAACGTAATGCAGAGATTTGGGGGTACGACACCAATCCGGTTGCAATCAGGGTATCGGTCCAGCGCTGTGTGGATACAACTTCATAAGTATCCAGATAAATGACCAGAGCGGTCAGTGACTGCTTCATATTGCCTTTGCAGGAAGTCGATTTTGCGGTTTCTCGAGCGCGATTCAGCATCGGCATTAACATTGCTGATAGTATGAAAATTATCGAAAGCGTAATAAGCAGTTCTACCAGAGAAAACTTTTTTGTCATCATATATGGACAAGTGTAATTGAACGTTGGCGTTTTGGTTCAGTACTGAACAATAAACTTCTAAGTAATATACTATAAGCGGCATTGTTTTCAAGAAAAGGCTGATATGAGGAGTGATTTTATTTGCAATCGGATTGGAAACGTGCTCAACAAAGAAAAGAGAGGCTGCAAGGTCTGCTTCGTATAATAAATCATATAAAATATAAAAGTTATGATTTTTGTTATTTTACAACTTGACTTCCTTTAAAGTCATGATATAATATTTCATAAGGTCGGGTCAATATGATATTGACCTTTATTTCACCAACAGAAAAATGAAAGGAAATGCTATGAAAAAGTCTCTCCTCCTTGTCTCCGGAACGTTCTGCGCCGCACTCCTCATGACCGGTTGCGCCGGCATCACCACCAACAACGGAGGCGTGGCGCCGATCTCCGCCGGCCCGAACTTCTATACGGAAGTTTCAGCCAATGCAATCCTCCAGCCGGTTGCGGGGAACGACTATACTGTGGTCAAGCGCGATGTGACAGCCAGTGCCAAACTGATGAGCTACTTCACCTGTGTCAACATTGGAGATGTCTCCTTCGCGACTCTCAAGGCGGAAGCGCTCAAACAGGCCCCCGGAGCTCAGGATCTGGTCGATGTCAAGATGGATTACAGCATGAAAAACATTTGCGGAATCAACGAGGTTACGGTGACCCTGACCGGAACGGCAGTGAAATTCAACAAATAATACTTGGACAAAACAGGTCGGCAATTGCTGAAATTGTCGGCCTGTTTTATTTAAGGAGGAGTCATGCGATACAGTAAACTGAGCTTATTAGGAGGAATGTTTCTGATCTGCACTTCTCAGGGCATGGCTGTGGATTGGTATATTTCTCTGACAGGGGGAAACAATAAAAACCCTGGAACGAAAGAAGCACCTTTCAAAAATATCTGGAAAGCAATCGAAAAAGCCGCTCCCGGAGACACACTTCATGTTGCAGAAGGCAATTATCCAGGCAAGATGTCCTGTGGTTGGATCAACATGGATAAACCTGTGAATCTGATCGGGGGCTACAATAGTGATTTTTCGGATAGAAACCCGCTCGTATATCACGCGATGCTGCGTCCGTCCAATGCACAGAACACTACCAAACCGACATTTGGAACGCTGACCGTAAAAACTCGAAAATTCGGGAAAAACTCCAGTATTCTGATTGATGGTTTCATATTCGATCACACACAAGCCAACAGCTATCACCAGCGGGAAGGAAAACCGGAAGGATTTGCACACGGGATGTTGACAATCCCGCCAGCCAGAGGTGGTACGAAAAATCCATCGATCGACAAGGCTCTGCTCAATGCGGAAACGGATGGGACATTCACGATTCAGAACTGCCTGTTTCTCAATGGCAGCAATTTTGCCGTTCTGACGGCTCATTTTTCCGGGAAGGTGACAATTCGGAACAATGTATTCATCGGGAATCGCATGATGGCCGCTGACGTGAGAAGCAGCAACGGCAAACCCGGGATGGTGGATTTAGAATTCGCCAACAACACGTTACTCTTTACATGGACACGCACGAAGGCGTTTGAGGATATGGGTTTCGGAGTGCGGGCCAATGCCAATATGTCTACCAATATCCATCACAATATCATAGGGTTGAATACCATGTCCGGTTTCGACAACACAAAAGGAAATGACAAGACCAAGAAGGTCCGCTTGGAGAATAATATCTTTTTCCTGAACAAGACCTCTGACGTTACAGTCACCATCAGCCCTTCCATTAAATTCATGAAGGTGGAAGATGACGGTTTTGACGACCTTGGTGATGTAGATGGCATGGTAAGTGTCAAAGACAATATCGGCTTAAAAGATCCGGCGTTATTTAAAGGTATCATCGACATGAAGTATCTGGAGGCGTTCCTGAATGCCACTTATTCCGAAGAGGTCGATTACAATGAAAATTCACCGATGAACCAGTTTCGTGCCGCACTCGGATTGAATAAACGGGGAAAGATTACCTCCAAAGTGTCCATGTTCGCCAATCCCTATCCATTTGACAGCGCAATCAAATTTTTCGGTGCGGTTCAGGATGTCGGGGCTCAGAAACCTCTTCAGGAGAGGCAATGAGAAAAAAGCGGATCATTCGTTTGGGAATCAGGGCCGTACTGCTTGCCGCCATACTGTCTGCGGCAGGTTGTGCATCAACCCGGGAAGAACAGAAAGCACGGGAATACCGGCAGCAACAGGCGGCAGAGCGTATCTGTGACGCTCTTGTCGATTTCATTATAGAATCCATCTAAATAAAAAACATCTTTTAAGAAAAGGGAAAACAATTATGCCTCAGAAACTGATCAGCAACTTCATCAACATCGTGACCAGAAAATATATCTGCTTTAACGGTCGTGCCGGTCGAGCGGAATTCTGGCTCTGGATTCTAGCAACCTTCATCGTCAGTACAGTTCTCGGATTCGTTCCCAAGATCGGATCAATCCTCAGTTTGATCTGGACATTGGCAATGCTTCTGCCCAGTCTGGGGGTTACTGCGCGACGCCTGCATGACCGGAATAAATCCGGATGGACAATTTTGATCACCCTTATTCCATTCATCGGCGCGTTGATCCTCCTGATCATGTGTATTCCAGAGGGAGACAAAGACGAGAACAAGTTTGGCTCGGCAATCAATTAAAATATAAGAAAACAGCTTGGAGGAAAAAATGAAAAAAAGTTTTACACTGGCTTTGTTCAGCTCCCTTGTTCTGGGATGTTTTGCGGCGGAAACCATTTACCGTGGTGACTCCACCGATAAAAAAGATGTGATCTGCTATTATCAGAGCGGAAACTTTTACCGCGACGCGGCACGGAAAGAAGTTCTTTACGCGCATCCGGGCAATATGGTCGCCAGGGAAGCGCCGAAAGCCTCCCCCGGTAACAGCATTTTCCGGTTGCAGGGTAACCGCATCTACAAAGGATTCTCCATCAACCAGGCGGATTGCCTGGCTACGCTGTTCGAAACGAAAACGCAGCGCGGAAATGTCCTCGAAGCCGTGATCTACAATGGGTTCGTCACGTTCAAGGATACGGAGGAGAAACGTGAAACCGGCGGGATTACGATCATCACCGAATACAAGGTGCAGCAGGATGGAAAATATGTGCCTGGCGAGGTGCTTTACACCATCAAAGACAACAAGATATATCGCGGTGCGTCAACCGATGCCAAGGACTGCCTGCTGACATTCACCGGAAGCTTCACCAGTTCCCGGCTGTTGTTCATGGCTGTCGAATTAACGAAATAGTCTGCTCGATTCTATTGAAAAAGCCGGGACTGGTTCAGGTAAAGAATCAGTTCCCGGCTTGTTATAGTGTAACATGGAGGCAATACGGTCATGAAACGGGTCTTATCAGGATTGAGCTGCTGGCTGGCTGTCGGCTTCTCCCTGTGCGGAGCGGAGAACCTGCCGCTTTTGATGCAGACGGGGAAATATGAACAGGTAAAAAGCCTGGTGGAAGCCGGCGGTGTGGATCTGGAGGAGACGGACCGTTACAATCGAACCGTGCTGCACTGGGCGGCGATTGCCAACGCCGAGCTGATTCCCACGTTATTGGCAAAAGGAGCCGACATTGAGGCGCGGGATGGCAGCGGCATGACTCCGCTGCACCATGCCGTCAGCGCCCGGAATACAGCGGCGGTGGAAAAACTGCTTGCGAGGAAAGCTGACGTCAGGGCTGCGGATAACGCGCAGAATACCGTCCTCCACTTTGCCTGCCGGGGAAAAGATCCCCGACCGGAAATCATCACGCTGCTGCTGAAAAACGGGGCCGATGTCAATGCGAAGGACCGCGGCGGAACAACACCCTTCATGCTCGTCAACAGTTCCGACAGCTACAATGCTGAAGTCATCAGCGCCATATTCACTGCAAAGCCGGACGTCAATGCACAGAACAGCCGGGGAGAAACGGCATTGATGCTCTGCATCCGGAAGTTCACTGCGGCGGATCCGCGTATTCCGGCTTCGATGCTCGTCATCCCCGGAATCAAACTGGATATCCAGGATCAGGACGGCAATTCCGCCATGCACATTGCCGCCGCGTTCCGTACCAATCTGGACAAAGCCGCTTATGTGGTAGATGCACTCGGGGAGAAGAAGGCGAATCCGAATCTTCAGGATAAGCACGGCCGGACTCCGCTGTTTCTGGCGGTCGAGACAGACAACGCCCGGGCGATCGGCGTGCTGCTGGATAAATTCAAAGCCGATCCTGATTTACAATGCAATGACGGCAACTGTCCGGTTCTGTTTGCCGCTCAGCATGGCAATATTCCGCTGCTGCAGGCGCTCATCGGGAAAAAAGCTGATTTGAACGTCAAAGATAAAAACGGGGCGACTCCTCTGGTTCTGGCATTAAGAGCAAAAGAGATGCGTGATTTCCTGATCGCCTCCGGTGCTGATCTGGAGACCCAGGTGATGGACAGGGGAATGAAGATCCTGCATTTCGCCATTGAAAATTTCAGCGACGGCGAGCCGGCATGTTACCTGCTGGAAAAAGGTGCCAGCCCGGATTCAACGGATATGTTCGGAGACACCCCGCTGCATTATGCCGCGCGCGAGCGCAATCTTGTGGTGGTCAAGGCGCTCCTGGCAAAGAAAGCCGATGTCAACTGTCAGAATAAGAATGGTGAAACGCCGATTTTCCTTGCGGCAGGCAGGGGGGATGTGGAAATTGTAAAACTGCTGCTGGATAACGGCGCAAAACTGGATGTGAAAACGAAAAAAGGTAAATCGATATCGGACTATGCCGGCGGCGATACGCGGAAACTGCTGGAAAGTCGGTCCGATTTTCGCCCGTAACAGACAAAGAGCAGCAAAATGACCGAGAACAACTTCAGTTTCACTCCGATGGCGAATGAAGACATCTCCATTCATATCGGTTCTGTTCCCGGAGCGGCCGCAGAGTCCGGAGCACCGGTCGCTTCGGCGTCTCCCGTATCAGCGCAGCAACCGGAAGCCGAGAGCATTTTCGGCGAAATCCCGGCGGTTCCGACGCAGGAGGCGGTTGACGGAATCTTGTTTGACTTCAATGACGGGATCCGCATCCTTTTCCCGCAGAACCAGAAGGAGTATCATGTTGTCTTTTCCGATAGCGACACCGGCGTGATTCTGTTCAGCCAGGATACCGTTCCCGGGGCCTTCATCACCAGTGTCAAGAAGTTCTACATCTGCTTCCAACTGGCCATTTATGAAAAAGGCGGAAAAGAGCCGCTGTTCACGCATGATTTTGACGCCCGGGACAAAGAGGTGATGATCCAGATCCCGGTCGGGACGCTCGGGGACTCCATCGGCTGGTTCAGCTATGTGGAGCGGTTCCAGCGGAAACACCGGTGCAGGCTGATCTGCGTCATGAATCAATGGATAATCGACATTGTAAAGAATCAGTATCCGGATATAGTCTTCATCACGCCGGCGCAGACGAAGAACTACAAACCTTACGCCTGTTATCACATGGGGCTTTTCTTCCGGGGGGATGTGGATCACCAGCCGATTGATTTCCGGTATATCGGGCTGCACCGGACGGCGGGTTTTGTGCTAAGCTACGGGAAAATGGTTTGAAGAGTTTGTAAAAACGGGTAACACTTTTCTCTGAAGAAGGAGGAAGGTGTGAAATGAAAGAAGCACCGGAAAGAGTGCCGAATCGGAATGGACTCCGCTATTCGGCGGCCGACAAGCTCAAGGCTCGCTCCCGCCGCCGACATGGCGTTTTCCGTGCAAACAATGGCGGACAGCTTTTTCTTTTCCAACATGAGTCCGCAAGTTCCTGCATTTAACCGTGGGATCTGGAAACGTCTGGAAGAACAGGTACGAAAATTTGCGCTTCAGGAAGGCGAGATTATGGTTATGACCGGACCTGTTCTGCCGAAAGAGAAAAGCATCACGATCGGAAACAACAAAGTCACGGTTCCCGATCGGTACTACAAGGTCGTCTATGACCTGACTCCGCCGCAAAAAATGATCGGTTTTATCATTCCAAATAATGGAAGTACCCGTCCTCTGCAGGATTTCGTTGTCACGGTTGATGCGGTTGAAAAAGGGACCGGGCTGGATTTCTTTTCTCTCGTTCCCCGGCAGGAGCAGGATCGTCTGGAAAGCACAATTACACTGGATGCGTGGTCGTGGTAGTCTCTCAGCTGATCCGGTTTGAGAAAGACATCGACAACGTACTATTCCTTTCCCGGAGGGAGTGGACTGCCGTTATCCGTGCATCCACCAGCGATAGGTTCGCACCAGACAGAAAGCGACGAAACACAGTAACGTAAGAAGAAAAAATCCCAGCCCGAGCGGAACGGCGATGTAAAGGAGTCCGAATCCGGCAAGGAGTGAGACAAACAGCGTAAACAGAACGATCCCTTCGGCCAGCTTGATCTGTTTTGAGGTCAGTTCAACAAGGACAGTCTTTTCCATGGTTCACCTCGCTTTCCAGTCGCCGGAGGGGATGACTTTTGCCTGCTCCGGAAGATGGTTCATGGTGTAGATCCATGCCTGAACAGTCGAACCGTCCGGCAGGCGGAAATCCGCCAGGACGCGATCATAGAGACTGGGATAATCTTCCAGCATATCGACGCTGGCCCAATCCCGGATCGGGATCTCAATCAGCTCGACTGTGACCTTCGTTTTTCCTTGCAGGACAAATGCCGGGAATCCCCATCCCGTGTCATAGAGCGTTCCGGAAATCGTTGCGATTCTGCGGGAAATGGCATTCCGGCAGAAGTGTTCATTGTGTTCGCCGGAACGGAGTGTGCCGTATGCGGCAATCAGGACAGTTTCTTTTTTCATGCTTTACGCCTCCTCTCTTTTCCATGTGCGTATATTTGCATGACTTTTCGGAATATCCAGTTCATTCTACGATTTTTTCCCGAAAGAAAGTGATATTTTCCAGTGAAAATCGCCGGGAGCGGAAGCCCCCGGCTTTCCGATGCTCAGCACCCGCGTTTGCGTAAGAGATCGAGCATGGCTTCCGTCCTTGCCGCCTCGATGCTTTCCGGAGTTAAATCCGGGATAAAAGCGCATCCGAAGGCGGGCGGCGGGAGCGGCGTCTTTTCCAGGTCGAGGAATTTGATATTGCGTTCGATCAGAATTTTCGGAACTTTTGCATCGGTGAAGTCGTCGTTCTTGTCCACGCAGACCAGCAGGGCATTCCCGGCGATTCCTTCGGATCCGGGCCACCGGAATCCGACCTTCCAGTTCCGGAGGCGGCCTTCCTCGTCACAGACCAGCAGGTTGCTCTCCCCGACATCGATGCACTGGATCATGTCGCATCCGATGCGCTCATAAAATGCGTGAAGCTCGTTTTCGATTTGGATTTCTTCGACCTTTTGGTCGACGGCGTTGATGAAAATTGCTCTCATAAAAAACTCTCCGATTTCCGACCGAAGCCCCATGCTCCGTTCGTGTGGCATACAATGCCATGGATTGCCGTTATAGCCAGTCGCAACCGATTAATAATCAGATATATATTCCAGTCTTATTTTGGAGATGGAACTTGCTTTTTCGGAATCCTCGGCATCGGTGGCATGGGGTGTTCCGTATCCACTTCGTTGGCGTCCGGCTCAAACCTGGCGTATCCCAGGGTTGTAAGACGCTGGAGAAACAGGAGTGAAGCCTTTCCCTCGTCATCAGGAAGGTCGAACTTTTCCTGCCCGATACTTGCAAGCATCCATCGCATGAAGTCCAGCGGTTTCAGGCTTGCCTGAAAGGGATTCATTTTCATAGCATTGACGATATCCAGGGCTGTCCTCCCGGAAAAATACTCCCCGGTGCATTCGACGGGATTGCCTTCAAAGTCTGTTTCGTAAATGCGGATTTTCATAGTTTGCGCTCCTTTTTTGTGCGCCGATATTCGCAGAGTTGCGGCCTTTACGGGCCGGTTTGGTATAGAATACCTCCAGCGGGGTTCGGGTCGACTCATAAAATCGAACGTTGCCCCCAAACTTTGCGACCATTGGCATAATTTTATATGCTCTCCGGTTGCCGATGGGTCAAAAAATAATTGCGATTTTGCCGGATTTGACCTCAACGGAGACTTGCATAACAAGTCAAGTCATGCTCCGGTCAAAACCGCAATTATAATTCAGCTTTATTTTAAAACAACCGCTTGCATCTCCTGCAAGCTATGCTACCTTTTTATCGGACCGGGTTTCCCCGGTCCGTGGTTTTGCTTTACCGTCCTTCCGGTCTGCCGTGCTTCCATGCCGTGTTCCCCGGCAGGTGCTTGAGGAGGTGCATGCGGACGTTTTTAAATTCCGGACCGATCAGTCCGAGGCGGAGGAGGAAAACCCGCATGTCGTACTTCGCGCTCTCGGCGCAGAAGGGACGCTGGTTTTTCGTGCTCGCACACTTCGCGTTCTTGGCGAGGGCGGCGATGGCGAGGCAGAGGACGATGTGGCTTTTGACCTCCCCGGCGTGGGTTGTACCGTTGAAGGCACGAACCTCGACCGTTCCGGTCCGCCATACGTTGTTCAGGTTGATCGCTCTATACCGCGCATGGTCGTAATGGGAAGGATTCGGATTGGAATATCCGAACCATGCCTCGTTGAGCTCTTCCCGTGTGGTGGGCTTGGCTTTTTCCAGGCGGGCGATGAATCCGCGCTCGGTGCGTTGGGTGTAATGCCGAAGGCGGGATTCCAAGGTTCCGACCGCCTTGAGGAGGAGTTCTTCCTGCTTGTAGAAAATCCGCGCGAAGTTCGCGATCTGCCGGGCATTGAAATCACCGACTCCGATGTGGACGTGCTGGCTGGTGCATT
>ERZ779737.1855-NODE-1855-length-15361-cov-3.395923_pt1 | contig 15361 bp, 14 predicted proteins | sample MGYA00511889_ERZ779737 | MGnify/ENA primary metagenome ERZ779737 (study PRJEB29588, sample SAMEA2163575) | human gut metagenome | biome: human gut; feature: human-associated habitat; material: faeces | place: Denmark | collected 2008/2010 ...
AGTCGTGCGGCGGGGCAGGATCTTGCCGCGCTCAGACAGGTAACGGCGGAGTTTCGCAGTGTCTTTGAAATCGATGTGGGCAACCTTGTCGACGCAGAACGAGCAAACCTTCTTGCGCTTGCGAGGATGGACACGATCATTAGCCATTGCCATAATTTATCCTCCTATCTTGTCTTGTGGAAACATTCGTTGGGAAAAAGCCGATCAGAACGGAAGCTCGGAATCGTCGTCTTCGAGCATGGAGAAGCCGGACGCAGCGGGCGCAGGATTTGCCGGAGCCTGATAGGCGGGCGCCTGCGGGTAAGACGGCGTCTGGTCGAAACCGCCGGGAGCGGCACCGTCGCGCTTGGAGTCGCCGAAGTAGACATTGTCTGCCACGACCTCTGCCGAGCGGCGCTTGTTGCCTTCCTTGTCGGTCCAGTTGCGGATCTGAAGCCTGCCCGTCACCACAGCCATACGGCCCTTGGTGAAGTAGCGGCTGACAAACTCCGCCGTGTTGCGCCATGCAACGATATCAACGAAATCCGTTTCCTTCTCCGCGCCCTGCGCTGCAAAATCGCGGTCGACAGCGAGCGTAAAGGATGCGACCGCGACGCCGCTGCCGGTCCGGCGCAGCTCGGGGTCACGGGTAAGACGACCCATGAGAACGATATGGTTCAGCATGTGAGTCCTCCTTACTCTTCGACAGCCACGATGATCGAGCGCAGAATGCCGTCGGTGATCTTGAACACACGATCGAGCTCTGCGGGCATGTCGGGCGTGACGTCACAGGTCATGTAGACGTAGTAGCCTTCGGTCAGGTCGTTGATCGGGTATGCAAGGTGACGCTTGCCCCACTCGTCAACACTGGTGAGCGTGCCGTGGTTCTCCACGATGCCCTTGAATTTTTCCACGAGAGCCGCGATACCCTCTTCACCCTGCGCGGGATCGATGATATAGAGGATCTCATACTTTGCGGAAAGCTTTGCCATGATGTTGCACCTCCTTTTGGACTTATGGCCGCAGAATCCCTCTGCGGCAAGGATTGCCTGCATTACGCAAGCTGGACTATTATACCGGAGGTCCGGAGAAATGTCAACCGGAAATCCGGAATTTTTTCGAAAAAATCGAAAAAACCGCCGGAAATACGTTCCGGCGGTTTTGCAATCAATATTTGAAAATACTCCCGCCGACGAATTCGCGGACAATGGAATCCTTCGGCACATAGCTCGTGGTCAGCGGCGGCAGCTCCCGGACGACGTCCATGAGAATGTCCAGTCCGTGCGCGCGCATGAATTGATGAACTCCGGCGTCAGCTCCTCGCGGAAGCAGGGGATCTCCTCCAGATACTTGGCCAGAATGCACGGCTCATAGTCGTGGAAGGTGTCAATGTGGATGGAGGCATTCGGCTTGTTGGGGGCAATATACTGCACCTCGCCCTGATCGACCGACTGCGCGCGCTCAATCGTTTCACGCAGCGTCCTGCCGCGCGAGAGATAGTCGCGGATCATGCGCCGCGCCACACGCACCTGCTCAGGCTTGACGATGCGGTCGTCGGGCGTGATGATTCTTGTGCGCGGCGCGACATAGATGCCCGTTGCGCGCGAGCGCATGGGGTCAAAGAGAAGGGGGTTTAGCATGTGGATGCCCTCTGCAATGATGACTGCCTCGCGGCTTCCTTCCATGGGTGTGTAGCCGCCGGTTTTGTTCACCTTGAAATCGTACCAGGGCACCTGCGCCGTCTCGCCGCGGCTGAGTTTATCGACGGTATCGAGCAGAAGCTCACGGTTGACGCAGTAGGGAGACTCCCAGTCGGTCGCCTCCGGCGGGCGCTGGTCCAGCGGCAGGAAGAAATTGTCCATGCTCAGCAGGCACACCTTTACGCCGAGGTTCTCCAGATACTCCTTCAGGCGCATGGCGGTCGTCGTCTTGCCCGAGCCGGAGGGGCCCGTCAGGCAGACGAAGGGCTTTTTGGGCTGCGCCGAGAGGATGGACGCGCAGGCGGAGCTGATTTTGTCGTGGAACACCTCTTCGCAGCGCAGGACAAACTGGGTTTCATTCTGCATGGCGCGGATGATATCCGCCATGTCGATGACTCGCATAAAATCCTTCCTTTCAGGTTGCGGCGGGCGTATTCCCCGCCAGTTTTCGTTCATATTGGCGATAGATCACAAAGAAGCAGACGGCGTGCATGCTGAGCGTTAAAATCCAGCTCATGGGATAGGAGGAATAGAGAACCTCCGGCGTGTGGTGCACCTGGAAGATCGTATAGATCCAGATGATCCGGCTCAGGCACGCGCCCACGCCCGTGACGAACATCGGCAGCCAGGATTTTCCGAGCCCGCGCACCATGCCGCACATGACCTCCATGATGCCGCACAGGAAATAGATGCAGCCGATGCGGTGCAGGCGGATGACGCCGTAGTGGATGACGTGCTTATATGTCGCGTCGGCGCTGGAGACATAGATGGAAAGAAGATTCGGCCCGAAGAGATAGCAGATCAGATTCAGCGGAAGCCCGATCATCAGAACCGTCGTCAGGCAGGCGGTGAGCACCTTTTTGATGCGGTCGATTTTTCCCGCGCCGAGATTCTGGCTGGTAAAGGTGATGGCAGCGTGGAACACGGAGTTCATTGCCGTGTAGACAAAGCCCTCAATGCTGGCAGCTGCGGTATTTGCCGCGACGACGCTTGCGCCGAAGGAGTTGACCGAGCTTTGAATCAACACGTTTGCGATGCTGAACAGCGTACTCTGAAGTCCGGCAGGAAGACCGATCTGAATCATGCGCAGAGACTCTTCCCGGTCCAGCCGGATGCTTTTCAGCTCCAAATGGCTCAGTCCCTCGCTTCTGCGCAGGCAGCGCACGACGAGGAAAAGTGAAATATACTGCGAGATGACCGTTGCGGTCGCAACGCCGTCGACGCTCATGCCGCACACAATGACGAAAAAGAGGTTCAGGCAGGCGTTGACGATGCCGGAGACCGTCAGAAACAGCATCGGACGCTTCGTGTCTCCGAACGCGCGCAGAAGCGCCGCGCCGAAGTTATACATGATGGTGCCGGGAATGCCGAGAAAATAGATGCGAAGATAGAGACTCGACAGCGGCAGCACGTCCTTGGGCGTTTTCATCAGCTCCAGCATCGGCGTCGAGAGCGTCAGCCCCGCGGCCATCACGACCAAACCCAGCAGCAAACTCAGGGCGAACGCCGTGTGGACGCAGGCGCGTACACGCTCATCTTCGCGGCAGCCGAGATAGCGCGCAACGAGAATGTTGACGCCGACGGAGATACCCATGAAGGCGTTGACGAGGAGGTTGATGAGCGCCGTCGTTGCGCCGACCGCGGCAAGCGCCGTCGCCCCGGCAAATTTTCCGACGACAATCACATCCGCCGCATTGAACAGCAGCTGCAGAACGCCCGTCGCCGCCAGTGGAAGAGAAAACCGAAGGACCTTCGGCAAAAGCGCGCCCTCGATCATATTGACCTGTTCAATGGAAGCTGCCACAGCAGTTCCCTCCTTATCCTATCATAAGCCTTGCACGGTCCTGCAGTTCGGGAGACAGTGCAAGCGGTATTATAGACGGTGTCCTCGTAAAATGCAACATTTTCGTTAGAAAATACAAAAATATTATGACAATTCAGACAGGTTGAACAGATTCCAGGGAAAAACCGCGGGCGGCGGGGCGGAAAATGCGATCGGCTGCCCGCTTTGCGGGTGCAGAAACGAGAGCTTGTAAGACCAGAGCGCAATCCGGCAGCCGTCCTGTTCGCCCGCGCAGTACTTCCGGTCGCCGAGCAGCGCATGATCTCTCGATGCAAACTGGACGCGAATCTGATGGGTCCTTCCGGTGTGCAGCCGGATTCTGACAAGAGAAACGTCCTGGTCTTCGCAATATGCCAGAACCTCGTAGGACAGCAGCGCCCGCTTCACATCCTTGCCGGGCTCCTGCATGACGCGCGATTTGCGCAGCGACCGGTTATACCACAGAAGGTCTTCCATCTGCCCGGCACTTTCCTTGAAGCGCCCATGGGCTGCGGCGAGATATTCTTTTTCAAATTCGCGCGTGCGCACCTGTTCGGATAAAATGGACGCTGCCGCCTGCGAGCGGGCAAAGACCATCAGCCCTGAAACCTGCGCGTCGAGCCGGTGGACCGAGCGCACACAGGCGTGCTCATCGGAAAGCTCTTTTCGCAGCAGGTCCACCATGCCGCCCTCGTCGTCTCCCGCCGAGACGACGCCCGCGGGCTTGATGCACACGAGGATGCGCGCATCCTCATATAGAATGTCCATGAAAGCCTCCTTCTCGGGGGATATTCTTTGGGGATATCTTCATTATATCAGAAGTTTTCCAAATGTCCATGATCTTAAAAATTCTTAAAATCCGCAAAAATGCCGGCGGCGTGTGATACAATGGGAAAAACGCAAACAGAACTTGGGGGGGATTCCATGGACCAGAGCATCCGCATTCTCGTCGTAGACGACGAGCCGGATATCCGCCGCATCATCCGCATTTTGCTGGAAGGACGCGGCTATCACGTGACCGAGGCGCCGAACGGGCGGCTTGCCGTGCAGGCGGCGCAGCAGGATCTGGAGCTGGACCTGATCATTCTCGATATCATGATGCCAGAGCTATCCGGCATCGAGGCAAGCAAAGAGATCCGCCGCATCAGCAGCGCGCCGATTCTGTTCCTCACAGCACGAACGCAGGAGCAGGATAAGCTCGAAGCATATCAGTCCGGCGGCGACGACTATCTGGCAAAGCCGTTTTCTCACGGGGAGCTTCTGATGAAGGTCGACTCGCTCATCCGCCGCTACCGCGTCTACAAGGGCAAGGTCACAGGCAAGCAGCTCAAAAACGACGTCGTGCTCGACGAGGAAAACCGGCGCATTCTGCGCGGCGAGGCGCTGGAGCTGACGGAGACGGAATTTTCGATTCTGCAGTTTTTGGTCGACCACCGCGGCAGCGTCGTGTCGGTCGCGCAGATCTACGAGGGCGTATGGCACGAAAAATATATGCCGGCGTCCAACAACACCGTGATGGTACATATCGTGAACCTGCGCAAGAAGCTCGAGGACGACCCGGCAAATCCCCGCCTGATCCGGACCATCTGGGGGAAGGGGTATCAGATTGACTAACGGAAAAAAACCACGTCTTCGCACGCTGCACCGAAAGCTTCTTGCGACCATGCTTGCCGCGCTGCTTGCCGCCATCGGCATCTATCTTCTGACCGACGCCATCGGGCAGGCGTTCATTGAGCGCGTATACATGAGCGCGGAGGCGCAGAACCAGAGAAATCTTGCCACGGTCTCGTCCTTTCAGACCTACGCGCGGGAGTTCAACCTCTCCTCGCGCGACACCGAAATGATCTCCCGCTGGGCAATCTCGCAGGACGACACCTATATTTTATTGTATAAAGACCGCCGCCTGGCATTGGAAGCCGGCTGGTGGGGCATCGACGAGGAAAGCTCCGGCACGGAAAGTCTGGACGATCTGTATGATGTGATCACCTACCCGGTGTATCTCCGAGACGGTGTGTTTCAGGCGGTGGTCTACGATTTTTCCGAGGCAAAGCTCTATGGCGGCGTGCAGATCGGTGCAATTGCGCTCGCATGCGTCATGTTTGCCATCTTCATGCTGATCTACAACCGGCGCATCACGCGCGCGATTGTGGAAATTTCCGAGGAGGTGAAGCAGATCGGAGACGGGAATCTGCAATTGCAGCTCACGGCAAGCGGAGACGACGAGCTGGCGCGGCTGACCGAGAGCGTCGAGTCGATGCGCAAGTCGATTCTCAAAAAGACCGACGAGCAGCAGCAGGCGCTGGAAAAAAACCAGAGCCTGATCTCCGCCATGAGCCACGACATCCGAAATCCGCTGACCGCGCTGCTGGGCTATCTCGATCTGGCGCTGAGCGGACAGTACCGCTCGCCGGAAGAGATGAAAAGCTATCTGGAAGCTGCCTACAGCCGGGCGCTGCAGCTCAAAACACTGACCGACGAGCTGTTCCGCTACTCTCTGGTCTTCGGTGCGCAGGAGCTTCCCATTCAGCTTGAGCCCTTCGACGCCGCAGCGCTTCTCGACCAGATGGTGGGCGAGGGCATCGTGATGCTGGAGCAGAAGGGCTATACCATCCGCCGCGCGGGGCAGCCGGTCTCGTGCCAGATTCAGGTGGACGCCTCGTATTTCAAGCGCGTTCTTGACAACCTTGCCGACAACATCTGCAAATACGCAGACCCGGCAAAGCCCATCCACGTTCTTGTGGCGCAGGAGAGCGGCGCGCTGACACTTTGCGTGTCGAATACCATTCTGAAAAACCCCGGGCAGGTGGAGAGCAACCGCATCGGGCTTCGCATCTGCGAGAAAATCATGCGCCAGATGGGAGGAACCTTTGAAAAAAGGCAGACAGAAGATACCTTCACCGTCACCCTGACCCTCCCGGCGCAGCCGCTGGCAGTCGAGGAAGGAGAAACCTCTTAAAATTTTCTTAAAATTGCCCCGCAGGGCTTTCAACTTCTCCGGAAGCCTGCTATGATAGGGCTGAACTAAAATCTGTACACAACCTGTGGAGAAAGATCTCCGCGTTGGAAAGGAGTAATTATGAAAACGTATCGTGTGATTGCGGCGCTGCTGGCGCTTGTGATGCTGCTGGGCATGTTTGCCGGCTGCAGCAAAAACCGCGGCGAGACGACCGACCCCGCAAATCCCTCCAATAATCCCGGCACCAAAACCGAAACAAACGATGAAAAGGCGGCAAGCACCAGCAAGTACGCCTATCAGGCGGAATATCTTCCGATTCCCGACAACGTTCAGTATGTGAACACCTCGACGATCTCGGGTTCGAACCTCTACTTCACCGGCAGTATCATCGACGGCAAGAAGACCTACACCGACGAAAACGGTGAGGAAATCGAGTACGACAACTACCGCTCGGCGCTGTTCAAGATGGACGTCGAAACCGGCGACTGCACGGAGCTGACCGAATTCCAGCTGCCCGAGGTCCCTGAGGGCTGGATGGGAAGCACGGATCTCAATACCATTCAGGCCGGAGCCGACGGCACGCTCTGGGCAATCTACGGCAGCTATACCTACCGCTACAATCCGCCCGCGGATCTGGCGGAGGACGACAGCATGTACAACTACTACGAAGAGGGCGAAAACAAGACGGGGCTTCTGCACCTCGACGCCGACGGCAAGGAGATCAAACGCATCGAGTTCAGCCAGACTGACGAAGACGGCAACAGCTTCTATGTTTCGAGCTTCTTTGTCGATAACAGCGGCAACGTCTATCTCAGCGACTGGCAGAACGTGTACATCTATGACCAGGACGGCAACAAGAAGACGACCGTTGACCTGGGCGAAAACGGCGGCGATCTGTGCGAGCTGAAAGCCGGCGTCGTGGGCGTGAGCTATTACAAGAACGATGAGGCAAAGCCGGAAGAGAGCGGCCGCGTCTTCCAGGAGATCGACCCTGCCACCGGCAAGCTTACGGGCGACACCGTCAAGCTGCCCGACGTCGCCTACAGCTTCTTCCCCGGCGACGATGTGTACGATATCTACTACGACTACAACGGCAACATCTACGGCTATAAATTCGACACCGACACGAAGGATAAGGTGATCGACTGGATCGAGTGCGACATCAACTCCAACAATATCAATTCCTACTCCATCCTGCCCGACGGCCGCGTCATTGCCTTTGAAAACAGCTACGATGACGGCATGGAAAAAAACACCATGCAGCTGATCGTCATGACGCGCGTCGACGCGGCAAGCGTCGTCAACAAGACGGTCCTGACCTTCGCGTGCATGTATCTGGATTGGAACATGCGCGACGCGATCGTCAAGTTCAACCGCGCCAGCAACACCCACCGCATCGTCGTGCGCGACTACTCCGAGTATAACACCGACGACGATTACAATGCCGGCATCCAGAAGCTCAACACCGAGATGCTCTCCGGAAAGCTCCCGGACATGATCGACATCAACACCTACAGCATGCCCGTTGAGCAGTACGCGGCGAAGGGCTTCCTGACAGATCTCTACGAGCTGATTGACGCAGACCCCGACATGAGCCGCGAAAGCTTCGTCCAGCCGGTGATCAAGGCGCTCGAAAGCGCGGACGGTAAGCTCTATCAGCTGCCGAGCACGTTCGCAGTCAGCACGGCAATCGCGCTCGACAAGGTCGCGGGCGACTACGACACCTGGAACCTTGCATCGGTCAAGGACGCCATGACGAAGCTCCAGGACGGCGCGTCGGTCTTCGACGTGTACCGCACGAAGACCGACATTCTCCAGACCTGCATCTCCCGCAACATCGACGCCTTTGTCGACTGGGAGAACGGCGGCGCGCACTTTGACTCGGACGAATTCAAGGCGCTTCTCGAGTTTGCCAACCAGTTCCCCGAGACCTATGACTGGGAGAACGCCACCGACGAGGAAAACGACTCGGCGCAGAACCGCATGAATTCCGGCAAGCAGCTCATGACCGACATGTACGTTTCGAGCTTCGAGGATATGCTCTATCAGCTGACCGGCTACAACGGCGGCGTGAAGTTTGTCGGCTATCCGTCCGAAGACGGCACGTCGAACCACACCTTCCAGATTGACGGCGCGATTGCCATTTCCTCGACCTGCGCGGACAAGACCGCGGCGTGGAACTTCATGAAGCAGTTCCTCACCGAGGACTATCAGTTGGGCAGCGACGTCTGGAACTTCCCGATCAACCAGAAAGCGTTTGACCAGAAGATGAAAGACGCCATGACTGAGGAATACCAGACCGACGAGAACGGCAACGTCGTGAAGGATGAAAACGGTAATCCCATCCGCATCCCGAAGATGACCTATTATACCACTGACGCGGGCGGCGGCGTGGCGTTCGCCGCAACCACGGAGACGGCAGCCAGCACGGTCGTGATCGGCGGCTCGGGCGTCAACGAAGACGGCTCGATCAGCATCTACGCGATGACGCAGGAACAGGCAGATCAGATTCTCGATCTCATCAACGCCACCACCGCAGTCTACGGCTATGATGAGAGCATCCTGAACATCATCTCCGACGAGGCAGCGGCATACTTCGCGGGCGAAAAGAGCCTTGACGATACGGCAAACATGATTCAGTCGCGCGTCAACCTCTACGTCGCCGAGCAGTCGTAAACAAAACCAATCCGGAAGGGCAGCTTGCGCTGTCCTTCCGGACACGTAAATTTCTCAGAAAACAGAAAGGACCGAAGCGTGAAGCAGGCAAAAAAAATATGGAACGGCGTCAACGTGAAAATCCGGGACTTTCTGGCATCCCTGTGCTTCTCGGGTCCGAGCTTTCTCGGCATGCTCATGTTCTTCGTGGCGCCGTTCTGCGTGGTCATCTATTATTCATTCATCGCAGGCGCGCTGGACCACAGCTTTGTGGGACTCAAGAACTATATCAACGTCTGGAACAACGGCGCGTTTCAGATCGCCGTCAAAAATACGGCGGTTTTTTCGGGGCTTTCCGTTCCGCTGGCGGTGGTGCTGGCGCTGGTGCTGGCATTGATGCTTGAGTGCCGGATTCCGTTCAAAAGCCAGTTCCGCACCTTCTTTTTAAGCCCCATGATGGTTCCCGTGGCGTCGATCATTCTCGTGTGGCAGGTTCTCTTTCACTCGAACGGCGTGATCAACGAGTTTCTCTCCGTCTTCGGCGTGAAGGCGATCGACTGGCTCAAATCGGACTACTGCATGGTGGTCATCGTGCTGCTGTTTCTCTGGAAGAACCTCGGCTACAACATGATTTTATTTATGGCGGCGCTCAACAACATTCCCAAGGAGCTTTTGGAGGTTGCGGAGGTCGAGGGTGCGTCGAAGGTCTATCAGTTTTTCCACATCAAGCTGCGCTACTTATCGCCGACGGTTCTGTTCGTCACGATTCTGTCCATCATCAACTCGTTCAAGGTCTTCCGCGAAATCTACTTACTATCCGGCGACTATCCCTATGAGGGACTTTACATGCTGCAGCATTTCATGAACAACATGTACAACAAGAACCTCGATTATCAGCGTCTGTCCGCTTCGGCAATCATGCTGGCAATCGTAATTATCGCGCTCATCGCCCTCCTGTTCGCCATCGAAAACTACTTTGGAAAGGACGTGGAGGGATGAGACGGAAAAAGCGCTATTTCTCCCGCGGCATGCTCACCGTGCTTGCCGCCGTGTTTGCCTTTTTGTTCCTGATGCCGACGGTGCTGACGATCACGAACTCGTTCATGACGCAGAGCGAAATCACCGCCAACTACGGGCAGGTGTTTCAGAACGCGACCGACGGCAAGAGCTACATCAAAGACAAAATCAATCTGAAATTCATCCCGGACAAAGTAAGCTTCACGCAGTATTTTACGGTGCTGCTCAAAAGTCCGGATTTTCTCTATAAATTCTGGAACTCGGTGATTCTGGTCGCGCCGATCGTGCTGGCGCAGCTGGCGGTCGCGTCTGTCGCCGCCTACGGCTTCACGCGATGGCGCGGCAAAATTCGGGACACCATCTTCTTTGCCTACGTCATTCTGATGCTCATGCCCTATCAGGTGACGCTGGTGCCAAACTATCTGGTCTCAGATTTTCTGGGACTGCTCAACACCCGCTGGGCAATCATTCTGCCGGGTGCGTTTGCGCCGTTTTCGGTGTTTCTGCTCACCAAGTCTATGCGCCGGATTCCGGCTTCGCTGATTGAATCGGCGAAGCTGGACGGCGCGGGCGAGTGGCACATTTTCTGGAACATCTGCCTTCCCCAGTGCCGCAGCGCACTGTATTCCATCGCCATTCTGGTCTTCATCGACTACTGGAACATGGTCGAGCAGCCGCTGATTCTGCTGCCCGATGCCTCGCAGCAGCCGCTTTCCGTGTATCTGTCGCAGATCAACGCGGGCGAGATCGGCATTGCATTTGCCGCGGCGGTCATTTACATGGTGCCGGGACTTCTGATGTTCCTGCATGGCGAGGCATATCTCGTGGAAGGCATTACTTACGCAGGCTCCGTGAAAGGATAGGGAACTATGGATACGAATGTCAAAAGACGCGAATGGGTCAAGACCGCGGCAATTATTTTTCTGGCGGTGCTGCTGGTGCTGACCTTCTTCTCCAATACCATCATGAACGCATCCCTCCCGGAGGTTGCGACGCAGCAGGTGACGCAGGGCACGATCAACGCGAAAATCCGCGCCTCGGGCACCATCACCGCCAACGAGACCTACAACGTCAAGCTCGCGCAGTCGAGAAAGATCGAGAGCGTCAAGTGCAAGGTCGGGCAGGCGGTCAATGCCGGCGACGTGCTGTTCGTCCTGGAGGCGCAGGAGTCGGATGAGCTGAAAGCGGCGAAGACAGACCTCGAGGCGAAGGAGCTGGACTACCAGAAGAGCCTGATCACCGCCTCGAACGATTCGGCGCAGGAGGACCGCGACGTGCAGAAGCTGCGCGACGCCTATAACGAAGCGCTGACGATCTATAACCAGTACAGTTCCATGGACCCGTCGAGCATCGCCGTTGCAAAGATCAAGGCAGAAGAAGCGCTCAAGGAGTATAACAAAGATCTGGAAGCGGCGCAGAAGGAGCTTCAAGCTGCGCAAAACAACGAAGAATATAAGAATATCGAAGCGCAGATTACGGAATTGCAGACGAAACTGGAACCGTTAAAGACGGCTGTCGATAAGGCAAAAGAAAACGTTGAAACGGTTACACAGCGAACTTTTGATGGCAATACAGATTCGGTATCCTCTTTGGAAAAGCAAATTGCGAAGTGCAAAGAAGATATCAAAACCGCATTGGGAGACTTGGATGCAGACCGCTATGAATATCTTGCAAACAAGTATGAAGCGGATTATTTGCTTCTTCTTAGACTGTATAGCAACAATTATACCGAAATCAACAACGATCTAAATGAAGAAGGATTAGGAAATCTCCAAAAGAAGCTGATTGATTCTGGTAACGCCACGTCGCTAAATGCGTCGAGCAGAGCAGATGAACTCAAAATTGCATATGCAAATCTAAAGGATTATTATGCTAAGGTTTCGGATAAGCAGGAGAAGCTTTCGGAGCTGAACGCAAAACTTGCGTATGCTGAGGCAAAAAAAGAATACGATGACGCGAAAAGCGGCAGCGAAAGCCTTCAAACGAAATACGACACCATGAAAGCGGCTATGGAGCGTTATCAGCTTGATGTGGAACGTGCGCAGCAGAATGTGGACGACCAGAAGGAAAAGGTCGACGACCTTACCTCTGCCGCTACCGCTGCCGACACGGTCAAGAGTACGAAGACCGCGCTGGAGGACAAGCTCTTTGAGATGAACAAGGGCGACACCGCCGCGCTCGACATGCAGGCGGCAAAGAAGGCAATCGAAGAAGCAAAGGCGAACATCGAAAAGCTCACGAAGGACGCCGACGCGCAGGAGGTCACGGCGAAGGTCGGCGGCACGATTGCCTCCGTCACCGTCACCGCGGGCGATACTGCGAGCGCGGACACCGCCATTGCGACCATCAACCAGACCGACCGCGGCTTCACGGTGAAAATTTCCATCACCAACGAGCAGGCGAAGAAGGTAAAAGTCGGAGACACCGCAGAGCTGGTCAACTACTGGGGAGACGCGACCGCAACGCTCGAAACCATCGGCAACGACCCGCAGAACCCGCAGAAAAACCGCCAGCTGACCTTTAGACTCACCGGCAGCGACATTCAGCCGGACAGCAACATCACCCTTGCCATCGGGCAGCAGAGCGCAAGCTATGACGCCATTGTCCCCACGTCTGCCATCCGGACAGACAACAACGGCTCGTTCGTGCTGGCAATCGTGTCGAAATCCACCCCGCTTTCCACCCGCTACACCGCCACGCGCGTCGATGTGCAGGTGCTGGCAAGCGACGATAAGAGCTCTGCCGTCTCCGGCATCGGCTCGGGCGAGTTCGTCATCACCACGTCGACCAAGCCCATCGAGGCAGGCACCCAGGTCCGCCTGGCGGAGAACGGATGAGCGGCGGCAAATTTGCGCGCAAACGGCAGCGAAAGCCGCTTCCGCTGCGGTTTCTGGCGCTGCTGGGGCTCAACGTGATTCTGGTCGCGCTTGCCATCGTGTTCGCGGTCAAGCTGCACCACGTGACGCATCTTTTAATTACGCAGTCCGCCGCAGAGGTCTGGAAGGGGCAGAGCACGGAGAACTTCGTGCAGGTCTCGGCGTTTCAACCTGTAAACCAGCCGATCACCGAGACGGACGTAGAGACCTTCCATCAAACGCTCCAGCAGAAATTCATCGATGCATCGCTCGAAGCGCCCGAGAACGGCAGCCTCTATCAGGACGCCTGGTCGACCACCGCGCGCGATATCTCCGTGTCGACCGCGTCTGTCAGCTATACCGCAAAAACCATCGGAGTGGGCGGGGACTTCTTCCTGTTCCACCCCCTGCCCCTTCGCTCCGGCAGCTATATTTCAAACCGCGACTTTACCTATGACCGCGTCGTTCTCGACGAGGAGCTTTCCTGGGCGCTGTTCGGCAGCTACGACGTCGCCGGACAGACGGTCTGGATTCAAAATGAGCCGTATGTAGTCGCAGGCGTTGTCTCGCGCGAAAAAGACAAGGCAAGCGGCAAAGCCTACGCAGACGGCGCAGGCATGTTCATCTCCTACTCCGCCATGCGCCATATCACAGGCGGTGAGGAGAACACAGACCCCGGCATTTCCTGCTATGAGCTGGTCATGGCAGAGCCGATCACAGGCTTCGGCTTGAGCGTTCTGCGCGAGAGCTTCCCGACGAAGGATGTAAGCGTCTTCGTACAGAACACGGACCGCTACAGCCTCAAGAGTCTGCTGACCGTCGTTTCGCAGTTCGGCGAGCGCTCGATGAACACGGCGGGCGTCATCTTCCCCTACTGGGAGAACGCCGCGCGGTATACAGAGGACCACGCCGCGCTCGATCTGGTGCTGCTGGTGCTGATGAGTCTGTGCCCCGTGACGTGCCTGATCGTGCTGATTATCCGCGAAATCAAATCCGGCTGGCGCTATTTGAGCACTAAAATTCCTGCCGAGATTGAAGCGCGTGTGGAAAAAAAGAAGGAAGAGCATTACGTCCGGACCGGCATCTAAGCAAAAAATCCCCGCTTCCATGTCAGAGGCGGGGATTCTGGTATCTCGGGATTATTCGATTTCGAGTCTGCGGCCGGTGGGCTCTTCCTTCTTCTGCTTCGGAAGAGTCAGGGTCAGGACGCCGTCCTTGTAGCCTGCCTTGATGTTCGCGCAGTCGATGCCGCTGATATCGAAGCTGCGGCTGTAGGAGCCGAACGAACGCTCGCAGCGCAGGAAGCTGTTCTTCTTTTCCTTCTGCTCAAACTCGGAATGACGCTCGGCGGTGATGCTCAGGGTGTTGTCCTTTACATCGACGTGGATGTCTTCCTTCTTGAAGCCGGGCAGATCAGCCTCCAGCGTGTAGCTGTCTCCGGTGTCCTTGATATCGGTTTTCAGTTCGCCCAGCGAACGGTCGGAGAAGAAGGCTCTTTCCAGATCGTCGAAATCCTGGAACGGGTTGTATACGGAATGATTCTTGCGGTTATAAGGTACTAACATATTCATTTACCTCCTGAACGGGAACCTTTTGCAGCTCCCCTTTGTTTTCTTTTTATGCTTCCAGCATACCCCCGGATTATGAACAAATCTGCTTTCTTTTATGAACGGACTGTGAATTTTAGCACTCGTTGGTTTCGAGTGCTAATTCTCATGAACGGGAACAAAACCCGCTCGAATTCGTCTAATCGGAAAAGAACGCAAGCGGAAAGGACGAGAGCTATGCTCACCATCAGCCATCTGACCAAAACCTTCGGCGGGAAAACCGCCGTCGACGATCTGTCGCTTCACATTGCCCCGGGCGAAATCTGCGGCTTCATCGGGCACAACGGTGCAGGCAAGACGACGACCATCAAGGCCTGCTGCGGCATTCTGACGCCAGACAGCGGCAGCATCGAAATTGCCGGAACATCCGTCGCGCAGGACCCCATCGCCTGCAAGAAAAGCCTTGCCTATATCCCGGATAACCCCGATCTCTACGAGTTTCTCTCCGGCATTCAGTATCTCAACTTTGTGGCGGACATTTACGGCGTATCCCAGGCGGACCGCCAGCGCCGGATTCATCAGTACGCGGCGCTTTTCGATCTGACGGACGATCTGGCGCAGCCGGTGTCCGGCTATTCGCACGGCATGAAGCAGAAGCTTGCGATCATCTCGGCGTTTCTGCACGAGCCGAAGCTGATTATCATGGACGAGCCGTTTGTCGGGCTTGACCCGACCGCGTCGCATCTTCTCAAGGAGCTGATGCACGAGCACTGCCAGCGCGGCGGCGCCATCTTCTTCTCGACGCACGTGCTGGAGGTTGCGGAAAAGCT
>ERZ779737.1860-NODE-1860-length-15347-cov-4.338739_pt1 | contig 15347 bp, 14 predicted proteins | sample MGYA00511889_ERZ779737 | MGnify/ENA primary metagenome ERZ779737 (study PRJEB29588, sample SAMEA2163575) | human gut metagenome | biome: human gut; feature: human-associated habitat; material: faeces | place: Denmark | collected 2008/2010 ...
GAAATTGTTGTCAGAACATTTCAAAAATTAATCCTTTAAATTCACTAAAATTCTAGTCATTTTAGCCAATTCATGTTATTATCTTAAATAGGATTTTTAACAAAACGCACAGGAAGGAGCATTTTAACAATGGACGAAAGAATTAGCCGCGTATTGGAAAAAATGAAAGAGAAAGGAATTGATCAGTTATTGGTATCTGATCCACTGAGCATCCGCTTTTTAACAGGCATCATGGTAAATCCTGGGGAAAGATTATATGCCCTGTTACTTAGAACAAGTGGAAAACATACATTATTCCTGAACTATCTGTATTATGTATCAAATACAGGATTTGAGGAAGTGTGGTTCAGTGACATGGATGATCAGATTGGGGTTCTGATGGAGCACATCGATACAAAGAGCACTCTTGGTATTGACAAGACATGGCCTGCACGTTTCCTCATTCCACTTCAGGAGCGCTGCCCTGAGATGAAGACTGTATGGGGATCTGACTGCGTAGACGGTGTTCGTGCTGTTAAAAACGCTGAGGAGATCGAGATCATGAAACATGCATCTGTGATCAATGATACGGTTATGGAAAGAGTTGCTAATTTCATCAAAGAAGGTATGACAGAGAAAGAAGTTGCTGACTTCATCGACGCTGAGTACCTGAAAGAGGGAGCTAGCGGAGTAAGCTTTGATACAATCGTATGCTTCGGACCTAACGCTGCTGACCAGCACCATACACCAAGTGAGACAAGAACTCTGAAAGCCGGAGAATGTGTCCTGATCGATATGGGTTGTGTATGGAAAGGTTACTGCTCAGACATGACAAGAACATTCTACTGCAAGAGCGTAGATGATGAGCAGGCTGCTATCCACGATCTGGTTCGTACAGCAGTTGAGAAAGCAGAAGCTGTTATCAAACCTGGTATGCGTTTCTGCGATATCGACGCTCAGGCAAGAGATCTGATTGACGAAGCTGGATACAGTGAGTACTGGAGAATCCGTCTTGGACACTTCATCGGACAGGAAGACCACGAATATGGTGATGTAAGCCCGATCAACAAGAATGTGGCTGAACCTGGTATGATCTTCTCTATCGAGCCTGGTATCTACATCGAAGGCAAATACGGTGTTCGTGTTGAGGACCTTGTTCTCGTAACAGAAGACGGACATGAACTTCTGAATGCTGTAGATAAGAAATACCGCATTGTTGGTTAATTTTAAATCTTACATACTTAATGTTAATAAGGACGGGAAGCAACTTCCCGTCCTTTTATGATCCATTTTTAGATTTCCTACAGATTATCTTAAGATTTTTCATATTTTCTTTAGGCCTATAACACAAATTAGAAACATTTACAATGTATGATATAATCAACAACAACAAAGAAGTCACTCAGGTATCAGAAACATCAATCAGCTTTTATCTGATCTGGCTTCGCCTAAAAAATCCTTCGGTTATTCACAAAAAAACAACAACCGAGTTTATATATATCATTTTTCTTTTTCATAACTTTTTATATTATGGATGAATTTTACTTAAAATACAAGGGGTTTTTTGTACGCAAAAAAGGGGCCCCCGGCGGGAGCCCCCGTGCGGCAAAGCGCGTTATTGGGCGGGTTCGTCCGTCATTCCTTTGGTGCGCGCTCCCACGACCAGCATTTTGTTGATTTCCGGGAAATGGGCGACTTCCAACGGGCTTTCGGCTCCGATGTCTAAATAGACCAATTTTTCCGTATCCGACGCGTTGCGGATAACGTGCGAGCCTTCCGGCCCCGCCGGGAAGGCGATTGCGTCCCCGGCGCGGAGGATTTCTTCGCCTTTTTGGGTGCGCACGGCCGCCGTGCCGGAAATAATGTAAAAGACTTCTTCGTTCAGCTCGTGCCAGTGGTAGCCGTAGGCAAAATGGCCGGGTTCCACTTCCACAAAATTGGCGTGCAGTTTGGTAACGTCCGCCGCCGGGATAATCTCTTTTACGGTAAACTCCGCCCCGTTGGCCGCCAAAAACTGCCCTTTTTCTTTTTGATAATTTTTGATTTCCAATTTTTTCATTTTTTTGCTCCTTTCAGTTCAAAATATCCGGGCCGAACCCGGCTGATACATATAGTATGAGGTTTTAAGTTTCTTTTGTAAAGTAGGCACTTTTTTGTAACCTAGTGGTAAAAAAGTAACTAATAGAGTATAATATAAATATGATTACTTTAAAAAATATGTCGCCCTGCCCGGTGGGGCTGCTGCTGCAGTTAATCGGCAATAAATGGAAAATTTTAATCATCCGGGATTTGCTGACCGGCGTGAAACGCTTCGGAGAACTGAAAAAAAGCGTGGGCGCCTCCCCCAAAGTGCTGACGTGCAATTTAAAAGAACTGGAGGCGGAGGGGCTCGTCAGCCGCAAGGTGTACCCGGAGGTGCCGCCGCGCGTGGAATATGCACTGACGAAGACGGGCGCTTCTTTGCGCCCCGTGCTGGACGAAATGGCAGCCTGGGGGGAGAAATACCGCGCCCGGCTGATGAAAACGCGCGGATAGGAATAAATTTGTTATAGGGATTATTTCCTTGTATAAGGCTGAAGCGGTATATACGCTTCCCCAGTAATGAGTATTTTAGACAGAGCGCGTACAAGTATATAGGAAACGGCCCCGGAGCGTGTCTCCGGGGCTGTTTGACAGTTGATATTTGGTCGGCCGATACCGTCCTGCTTACAGGTAAACGACCGTTTCGGACAATTCTTTGCGGCTGGCGTGCGTCGGCATCGGCGCGGCATCCGGCGCGGCGTGGCCGAGGTCCAGGAGCATCAGCACTTCTTCCTCTTCGGGCAGGCCCAGCTCCCGGGCCGCGAGGTCCGGGTCAAAATAATTAATCCAGCAGCTGTCCAGCCCTGCGTTGGCGGCGGCCAGCAGCATATGGGTGGCTACGATGGACGCATCCTCTACGCCGGAATCCCGCTTGCCGCCGGGATATGTAAACACATTGTGTTTATTAAACGCCACCACGAGCACCGTCGGCGCGCCGTAGCGGCAGGGGGTGATTTTGTCAATTTTGGCGAGGCTCTGCGGCGATTCGGCCACATAAATGCGCTGTTCCTGCAAGTTCTTGGCGGTAGGGGCCAGGCGGCCGGCTTGCAAAACGGCTTCCAGCAGTTCTTTTGCGACCGGTTTATCCGCAAATTTTTTGCACGAATAACGGTTTTTAATCACATCCGTAAATTCCATAATGTTTCCTCCTGATTCGGCGGCGCGGGCGGCTGTTTTATGGTGCCCCGCCTGCGCTTATTTACCTTCATTGTATACTATTATTTTACCCCGGGTTCAAACACTTTTATTAAATTTTGCTTATGCGTGTATCCCTGCAAATTGTTTTGCAACACGGGATACCAGCTGCCTTGTTTTTCCCCGGGCCATACCCAGGCGTAGGTGCCGTCTTTCATCTCGCCGACAATTTTTCCGTTGGGTTCCTTGCGCACATTGGCGGGGCCGTCCACACGGAAGAGAACCGGATTGCTTGTAGGCGTGTAAGAGGATGGAATAGAGCCTTTTTCTAAAAAATCCACCGACAGATTCCGCTCCGGGTAGAAATACTTGCGGCTGATGGCAAAATACTTTTCGCCGTAAAAAGGCTGTCCTTCAAAACAACCCACGCTTTTAAGCGGGCTTTCCACCAGCAGGTTAAAATCATCTATAAACCCCTGCCAATTGCTGGCGGTGGTGAGGATGTATTCCACATAGTGTTGGGCTTGCAACTTATCCCACAGATGGTCTGTGCCCGGCGGGGTGGGAATGCGGACGAAATCCTGGTAGTCCCAGGTATTGGGGTTGATACAGGCGGAAAAAGGCATACCCGTGTTGATGGTTTTGGCAGAAGGGGTATAGGTGTGGCGGATATGCACGGTTTTGCCTGCAGGGAAGGTTTGAAGCCAGGAATAGGAAATTTCTTTTGTCCACATCTTTTCCTCCCAGTCGGTAATCGTCCAGCCCTCGGCTTCTTCATAGTCGCCCGTTTCGTTATTGGGAAGGAAGACGCCGCCCCAGCGTAAGAATTTTCCGTCTATTAACGGTTGGCGGTCTTTTTCTTTCATCGCTGATACGCGCTCATGGAATAAAGGTTCATTCATTCCTTCTTCCGGGTATTTCCACAGAGAATTAGCCGCTGCGGGTACTGCGCGTTCGCCTTGTTTTAGGTTAAAAACAGTTTGATATTTTTTAGGTTTTCCATTTACCCACAATTTGAAATGGAACTGATGTAAGGCTTCCCGGGTATATCCATAATAATCCGCCACCGCTGCAATAGGCGGCAAGGGGAAGAAAACCTGGGTGGTGATATCTTTGTCCGTGGTATTTTCAAACAGATAATTTACTTCTATCTGCCCGGGGCGGATATAGAGGGCTTCGTTTTTCATTTTAATGCCGTCTTGTTTTTGAAACACGACGCCGCCCGTGGGCAACACATAACCGGCGGTGTCGTTGGCACGGGCGGACATACAGGGAAAACAAATGAGCAGTATGAACAATAATTTATTCATTTGTAGTGTTTTTTTGAATAAACTTTTGGTATTCTCGGGCGGCTTTTTCCGCTTGTTCCTGGGTGAGCTTGGGGCGCACCACAAGCTGGCTTTTATAGTCGGAGCCGTCAGAATCCTGTAAATAAAAAATCCAGTTTGTACCTGGTATTCCAATGGGGTTATAGGGGTAGAGGGCGTTTGTGTCTTCCGTTTTATACGGGGTGGCGGCATAAACTCCGCGGGTGTGATTTTTCAAATCACAGAAAAAGATACCGCGCCGGGCTTTATTTCTTTCCGGCCAGGGGAAATCATCAAAGCCGTCGTAATAGAGGATATTTTCATCGCAATAGGCAAATTGGCCGGGTGGAAAATCTATAACCGGGACGGGGCATTCTCCGCAGGCAAACGTATGTTGTTTCCCGTCCTTATACCAGATGATTTTGTAAAATACGTCATTTTCTTCTCCGGGGGCTCCTTTTTTGGTTTGCTTGATAAATTCTACCGAGGAATTCTTCCCGCACGAAAGCGAAAAATCCTTTCCGTCTAAATGCGGAATGGAGGATTCCTTTAAGAATTGTTTTTTAAAATTACTTCCATCATCGTGCCATAATTGAAAACTTTCCAATATTGGTAAGGGTTCCGCTGGAATAAGATGAAGATAAAGAGTTCCGCTCCAATCTATATATAAATTATTCTCTCTTACATAGTAATCCGTCCATTCATTGGCATAGGTAAATTCTCCCAATACATAGGCGCCGTTTTCGTCTTGCTTAGGCGTATTAAATGCGCGTAACCGGGAATAGACAATGGGATCTGTTCCTTTGGGCTTGTCCTTTTGGTTGGTGGGCAGGGGATCGGCCTGCCCACTTAACCAAGATATACTAAGCAAAAATAACACCAATAAATGCTTCATGGTCTTATTATACATTTATTCTTTTTGTATTTCCCGTTTGGGGCCGGTGTATTCATAGTAATCCATATCCGGTTCCCGCGGCGTACTAAACTGTTCGCTTAGGGAGCCTCCTTCTGTTATTCGTTTAGTGTTTGTATTATATCCATCTACCGAAGGTACTTCTCCGCCCCATTTACCGGACTGTTTCATTCCCTCTTCGGCGTTTACAAGTACGATATGCCCGTGTTCGGCATCATTGGGATTGTGATAGACCACCACGACCGTACCGCCGGCTTCCGCGCGGCGCTGGGCTTCTTGGTGGTCTAATTTATCGGTAGGATTGCCCTCCGCGTCTGTTTTTTTAGGCAGTTTTTCCCAGCCGGAACCTTTTTTATCCATAGCTTCAATCATTTGGTTTGCGTTTTTGCCGGGCTCCATGTAAATACCTTTGTTGAGGAGTCTATCCCGCGCATAGATGTTGCAGTAAGGTTTTTGGCCTGTATTTTTTTGAGGGTCTTGTTTGTCTTGTAATTCTTGCCGGCTGGCGCTTAAAATGGTATCCCATTGGGCGGAAGAAATATCTTGTTTGGACAGCGTGCCGTCTTTAATGTCTTGGTCTATTTCCTGCCAGCTTTTTTGGTCGTCTTGCCATTTTTTAAAATAGGAAGCATACTCATCGGGATTTTCACGTTTGTACCGGCTGATTTCTTTACCAACGGCGGAGAGCGTATTCGGATAGTCTTCCTGGGCCGTTTTCTCATCCGCTATATTCCAAAACCTTTCCACAGGAGATTGGGAGCTGCGGGATTGTTTCCCTTCTTGTAAGGCTGTTAAACCTTTCCAGTTGGGGAGCTTGCTCTCCTGGTTTTCGGGCTGGCGTCTTGTGGAGCGTAATTCCTGTTGAATTTCGTCCCGCTCTTTGGAATAGTCCTTTTTGCCATACATGCGGGTTGTAAAACTGTCTTGTCGGGTTTGTTGGCGTTCCCAGTATTCCAACTCTTTCAAGCGGTCTTCTAAATGCTGTTGGCGCAGCGGGTGTAAGCTTTCAGGCTGATTGTTAGATTGTAATAGTGGAACTTTGTGCGAGTCGGATGATTGGTCTGCGGAATTGGGGCGAGGCATTTGTTGTTGGTTGCCGGTTAAATAGTCTTGGTAGGCTTCTTGCTGCGTTTTTCCTTCCGGCCACGGGATAATTGTACCATTGACGCGTAACTGAGGCGGATCTGACAGCAGGATTTCTATTTTTGGCTCTCCTGTACTAGGGTGTGGTAGCTTTTCAATCTTATCGTTTTCCCGGTTATGGCGGAAGTTTGTATTGTAACGTTTAGGGTAGGTTGTCATATGGACACTCCTTTAGGTGGGATATATACGGCAAAGGGAGGAAAGCTTGCTTAGGCGGGTGGCGGGGAAAAATATGGATAAATAGGATTGCTGGCAGAAGATAGACTATAGTATAAAATAGTTATATTTGTCAAGTGTGATATGATACAAAGGGCGTAAAAAGGTTAATGGGAACTTAACTTATAGACAACAAAAAAGACACCTGTTTAAAGGTGCCTTTCTAAATGGTCGGGGCGGCGGGATTCGAACCCACGACCTCACGGTCCCGAACCGTGCGCGCTACCATCTGCGCTACGCCCCGTATAATAGTAATCAAATGGTCGGGAAGGCGGGAATCGAACCCGCGATCTCTCGCACCCCAAGCGAGCGCTCTACCTCTGAGCCACTCCCCGATAATCACGGCGGCCGTTTTACCGGCCACACATATATTTTATCATTCTTTTAACAAATCTTCCAGCGTTTCTTTAATTTCCGTCAGAAGTTTTACGTCTGTGCGGGGCTTGGCGCCGCTGTTTGCGGCGGGAAACTGATACTTGGAAAGCTGTTTTTTTGCGCCTTCCAAAGTAAGCTTGTGTTTGTAAATTAAATCCTTAATTTTGAGGATGGTGTACAAGTCTTCTTTGGTATAACGGCGGTGTCCGCTTTCCAGGCGGATGGGGCGGATGAGGCCGAATTCCGCCTCCCAGTAGCGCACGGAATACTCCGGCACCCCGGTAATGCGTTTCACGTCGCCGATGGAGAAATAATCCCGCTCTTCAATTTCTTCCAGTCCCATATACTTATTATATCATTTCGGTAAAGCGGAAGCCCTCGGTTTCGCAATAATCAGATCCCCGGACCCTGCGGGCCGCGGCATACCAGACGGGTGCATACCTCCTTTGTTGTTCCCATCTAACTAATAGCACCGTTTATTGCTTTAGCCCTGGCCAGGCCAGAGAAGAGAGCCCAGGCTCTGGGCCCTGCCCCCGGCAAGGGGGTTGATTTGTTTTTTTTTTTTGATAAATTGGGAATATCAACTTATATAAATAGGGGGATATATCCCGTGCGGAAAACTCTCGGATTTACGCTTATAGAGCTGTTGGTGGTTGTCTTAATTATCGGTATTTTGGCGGCTGTCGCGTTGCCGTCATATGAGTTTGTTGTCAAAAAAACACGTATGAATAACTATTTGGCTACTTTTCGGACTATTAAAAAGAGTATGGAAATGTATCTATTGGCAAGTGGCGGAGTATTTCCTGACACCTTACAGGATTTGGACCTAGACCTACCTGGATGTACTTATAGCATACGTGGATCGCATTTTGTATATATTTGTCAAGACGGGACATTTGAGTATTGGGGACCGTCGCAGGTTCATATTCATCTTACAGTACCCTATATTGACGCCCTAGCGTTATATGCACATTCGGCGGAGAAAAACCAGAAAATTTATTGCAGAGCTAAGGAACCCATAGACAAAAAAGTATGTCTGGCATTGGGGGGTGTATATGTGAATGAAATTGCTGGAGCAAGTCAGTACGAAATGCCGTAAAAGACCCCCGGAGCATTTGCTCCGGGGTTTTCTTCTAAAACAACTTATTTGCCTTTCGTATGCTTTACGGGTTCGCCGTAGTAGGCTTTCAGGTACAGCTCCTTAATTTCGCTGATCAGCGGGTAGCGGGCGTTGCCGCCGGTGCACTGGTCGTCAAAGGCGAGTTCGGAGAGCTTATCTAAGTTAGCCAGAAATTCCTGTTCCGGGATGCCGTATTCTTTGATAGATTTCGGGATGTTGAGTTTATGTTTCAAGTCCTCAATCATATCAATCAGCGTCTGCACTTTAGCGTCTTTGTCATCGCCCAGTTTGTTATGCGGCAGCAGGAAGTCCACGATTTTGCCGTAGCGTCCTTTTACAAACGGGTATTTGTACTGCGGGAACAAGCCCTGTTTGGTGGGTTTATCCGTCGCGTTGAATTCAATGACGTAAGAGAGCAGCAAGGCGTTGGCCAGGCCGTGCGGCACGTGGTACATCGCGCCCAGCTTGTGGGCCATGGAGTGCGAAAGACCCAGGAACGCGTTGGCGAAAGCCATACCGGCAATCGTGGCGGCGTAGTGCATTTTTTCGCGGGCGTTGATGTCCTTGGCGCCAAAGGTGTAAGACTTTTCCAGATACTTAAACACCAGGCGGATGGCTTCCAAAGCCTGGCCGTCCGTAAAGTTCGTGGCGAATACGGAGGTGTAGGCTTCAATGGCGTGGGTCAACACGTCCAGGCCGGAGAAAGCCGTCAGGGATTTGGGCATACCGAGCACGAATTCCGGGTCAATAATCGCCATATCCGGGGTAAGAGCATAGTCGGTAATGGCATATTTGGTGCCGGTTTTTTCGTCGGTGATGATGGTGAACGGCGTAACTTCCGAACCGGTGCCCGAGGTGGTCGGGATGGCGACCATGGTGGCTTTTTTGCCCAGGGGCGGAGCCGCGTAAATGCGTTTGCGGATATCCATAAAGCGCATGGCGATGTCTTCAAAGCTCGTGTCCGGGTTTTCGTACATCAGCCACACCATTTTGCCTTCGTCCATGGCCGAGCCGCCGCCGAGGGCGATAATCAAATCCGGCTGCCAGGAATTGGCGATGGACAGCGCTTCGTTGACGTTGGAGATGTTCGGATCGGGCAGTACGTCGGAGAACACGCGGAACTTGATGTTGAGGCTTTCCAAAACGTCGGCAACGGCGCGGACGTGGCCCAGCTGTTCCATCGTTTTATCCGTAATGATGTACGCGCGCTGTTTGTCGGACAGTTCGGCCAGCGCCTGCGAAAGCGCGCCGCGTTTGAAGTAGATTTTGGAAGGTACTTTGTACCAGTACATATTTTCGCGGCGTTCCGCGACGGATTTCACGTTCATAAGATGTTTCACCCCAATGTTTTCGCTGACGGAGTTGCCGCCCCAGGAGCCGCAGCCCAGCGTTAAAGACGGCGCGAGTTTGAAGTTGTACACGTCGCCGATGGCGCCCTGGGAAGAAGGCATATTAATCAGTGTGCGGGCGGTGGGCATATCTTTGAAAACGTCAATATGGTCCTCGTTGGCTTCGTCCGTATACAGCACGGAAGTGTGGCCGGCCCCGCCATAGAGAATCAGGTCGCGCGCCAATTGGGCGGCTTCGTTGAAATCTTTGGCGCGGTAGAAACCCAGCACGGGGGAGAGTTTTTCGCGGGCAAAGGGTTCTTCGTCGTTTACTTCTTTGGCTTCGGCGATGAGAATCTTGGTGCCGGCGGGCACTTTAATGCCGGCCATTTCCGCGATTTTTTCCGCGCTCTGGCCCACAATGCCGGAGTTGAGTTTGCCGTTTACCACCACGGTGTCGGCCAGTTTTTTGCGGTCTTTGCCGGTTACAAAGTGGCAGCCGCGGGCGATGAATTCTTCTTTTACCTGGTCGTAGATGGAATCTTCCACGATGACGGACTGTTCGCTGGCGCAGATCATACCGTTATCAAACGTTTTGCTCATAATCACGGAGCTGACGGCCATTTTGATGTTGGCGGTGGCGTCAATCACCACGGGGGTGTTGCCCGCGCCTACGCCGATGGCCGGCTTGCCGGAGGAGTACGCGGCTTTTACCATGCCGGGGCCGCCGGTGGCGAGAATGAGGTTGATGTCTTTGTGGTGCATGAGCGCGTTGGAAAGGGGCATGGTCGGGTTGTCAATCCAGCCGATAATGCCTTCCGGCGCGCCGGCTTCCACGGCCGCGTTTAAAACGATTTTCGCCGCTTCAATCGTGCATTTTTTGGCGCGCGGGTGCGGAGAGAACACGATGCCGTTGCGGGTCTTTAACGCCAAAAGGCTTTTAAAGATGGCCGTAGAGGTCGGGTTCGTGGTCGGGATAACGCCCGCAATCAGGCCGATGGGCTCGGCCACCTGGCGGAAGCCGAAGGCGTCGTCGTCCGACAGGACGCCGCAGGTTTTGGTGTCTTTATATTGGTTGTAGATGTACTCGGAAGCGAACTGGTTTTTGATTACCTTGTCTTCCATTACCCCCATGCCCGTTTCTTCTACGGCCATTTTGGAAAGCGGGATGCGGTTCTGCGCGGCGGCGATGGCGGCCGCGCGGAAAATTTTGTCCACTTGTTCTTGCGTGTAAGTCGCATAAATGCGCTGGGCGTCTTTTACCTTGGCGACGATCTGGTCCAGATGGGCCAATTCCTCGGGGGTGGCGACGCACGGCGCTGCAGTTTTCTTTTCCGCCATAATTAATCTCCTTTGCGATGCAAAATAATCAGATAGATATTTTGATATCTATATTTTATCTTTTGCGGGTAATAAAGTCAACATCCCCTCGGAACTGTTAAAAGCGGGCGGCTTGACAGCGGGAAATTAAAAATATATCATAGATATTATAATATCCAGTAATTGCCGACGGAGTGACTAAACCTATGAGCCTGTTTCACCGTAAAAAAGACATCAGCATCCAAACCATCCGCCGTCTGCCGCAGTACCTGCGGATTTTTTACAACCTGCACGCCTACGGGCGCGAGCTGGTTTCTTCCACCGCCTTGGCCGAGGAGACGCAGCTGCTTCCCATTGTGATTAAAAAAGATTTACAGGCCGTGGGGGCCCCCAGCAAACTGCGCGCGGGGTTTAAAGTGGCGGGCACGATTGCCGTGATTGAAAAATTCCTGGGCTGGAACAATTTAAACAAAGCGTTTCTCGTGGGCGTGGGGCATTTGGGCGCGGCGCTGTTGGGGTTTGACGGGTTTAAAAACCACGGGCTGGAAATTGTGGCCGCGTTTGATACGCACCCGGAAAAGGTGGGCAGCGCGTTTCACGGCGTGCAGGTGTATCACACCGCGCAGCTGGCGAGCGTGATTGAAAAACAGGATTTGCGGATTGCCGTGCTGACGGTGCCCGCGTCCGCCGCGCAGGGTATTACGGATACGCTTGTGGCGGCGGGGATTAAGGCCATTTGGAACTTTGCGCCCGTTAATTTAACGGTGCCGCCCGGCGTGGTGGTGCAGAAGGAGGATATTTCCTCCGGCCTGGCCGAGCTGTGCGCGAAACTAAAAAGTAAATAACGCCTGCCGTATTCTGACGGCGGCGTGTGTCTGCTAAACAGTAAATTCTTTCTATGCAAGAGGGGGCCGCCTGGGGGCGGTCCCCTCTTGGGTTGTTTCCATCTAACTAATACTACCGTCTAATGTTCTACCCCCGGCCGGGCAGATAAAGAACCGTTCCCCGACAAACTTTTGCATTCCCGAATGTTTCTCTTCCAAGTATTTAAGAGTACCGTATATTGCTAAACCCTGGCCAGGCCAGAGCCCCAAGGCCCGGACCCTGCGGGCAGCTTTTCGGGCTCGCTGTTACGGTGCTTGGCAACATTGTTTAAACAGTGTGGCTCAATTAGTCGGATGTATCCGCATAGAAAACCGTTCCCCGGAAAACTTTTGCATCCCCGAATGTTTCTCTCCCAAGTATCTAAAAGTACCGTATATTGCCAGTTCCTGGCCAGGCCAGATTGCCTGCCCCCGGCAAGGGGGTTGATTTGTTTTTTTTTTTGATAAAGTGGGTAAAGCACGGCCTGTCTTGCTTCCCTTCTTTGTATTGTTTCTGCGCCGGGCAAATCTACGTTTTCCCGGAGTATTTATGAAAAAAGGTTTCACGTTAATAGAACTGTTGGTGGTAGTGCTTATCATCGGTATTTTAGCGGCGGTGGCGCTGCCGCAGTATGAAAAAGCGGTGGAAAAAGCCCGTATGGCGAAAGCCGTATCGGCGGTGGAAACTATCGCGCGCGCCAACCGAATGTATTTTATGGCAAACGGTTCTTATACCAAAGACATCAATGATTTGGATGTCGGATACGCGGGCAGCGGCAAATACGGGCATCTGCCGGACCAAGTTGGGCGGTACTTTATTTTTTCGGCGAGTGCATACGGACTCAGCGGCTATATCGCTTTAGTCAGCCGCCGGGTGGACGAAAACGATACCAGCGGGGAAAAGGTCTATTCGCTGGCTATCAAGCAAGACGGCAAACGGATGTGTTTGCTGTATTCCAGAGCCACACCATACCAGCGGCAGATGTGCACCGAGTGGGCCGAAAATAATGTGCTGAACTGGTAACGGACCGATATAAAAACCCCCGCTTCTGTCAGGAAGCGGGGGGTTTTACAGCCTGAAACTTATTTGTCGGAACCGATTTCCTGCGCAGGTTTTTTGCTGGACAAAATGGCCCAGCTCAACACGGCGAGCAGGAAAATAACGATTACCCAGCCGATTTTGCCCAAGGGGGTAAAATCGTTGTGGTAGTTCACGATGATAGGAGCCACGATAACGGCCACCATGTTCACCACTTTAATCAGCGGGTTGACGGCGGGGCCGGCGGTGTCTTTCAACGGGTCGCCCACGGTGTCGCCCACCACGCTGGCTTTATGGCGTTCGGAGCCTTTGCCGGTGTTGGCGGCAATGTCGGAAGGTTCGTCTTCCACCACTTTTTTGGCGTTATCCCAGCTGCCGCCGGCGTTGGACATAAATACCGCCAGAAGCTGGCCGGAGACGATAATCCCGGCTAAGAATCCGCCCAGGGCTTCCACGCCGAAGGCCAGACCGACCACTACCGGGGACACGATGCCCAAAAGCGCCAGAATAATCAGTTCTTTCTGCGCGGCGACGGTGGAAATGCTTACGGCGCGCGTATAATCGGGCCGGGCTTTGCCTTCCAGCACCCCGCCTTTAAACTGGCGGCGCACTTCCTGCACAATCAGCGCGGCCGCGCGGCTGACGGCGTTAATGGCGAAAGAAGAGAACAGCCACGGCAGCGCCGCACCCACCAGCATACCCACGAACACGACCGGGTTGGAAACCACAATGCCCACCTGCGACAAAAGCGTAAGCACTTTGGCTTCTCCGGCGGCGGCCCAGGCGTCGTTAAGCAGACGCTGGACGTTGCTCACGTCCACCATATAAGAAGCAAACAGCGATACGGCCGCAATCACCGCCGAGCCGATGGCTACGCCTTTGGTAATGGCTTTGGTGGTGTTGCCCACGCCGTCCAGGTCGGCCATAATCTGGCGGGCTTTTTTGGTGTCTTCGTCTTCCTGCCCGTGCCAGGCCATTTCGCCGATGCCGTTGGCGTTGTCGGCGATGGGGCCGAAGGAGTCCATCGCCACGTTGTTGCCGGTTAAAGTCAGCATACCGATACCGGTCATGGCCACGCCGTAGAGAATGAAGTTGAATTTTTCCACGGGGGACAAACCGTCAATCGTGCCGAAAATGACGACGGAGCAGAAGATGGACGCCGCGATGACCAGCGTCGTCCACACGGCCGATTCAAAGCCCACCGCGATGCCGGACAGAATGGTCGTTGCGGGGCCGGTGGACGTGGATTTTTTGATTTCCTGCACGGGTTTGTTTTCCGTGCCGGTAAAGTATTCGGTCAGGCGGTCAATGGTGATAGCCAGCAGAATACCGATGGTGGTGGCGGCGAAAGGTCTCCACCAGCCGCCGGGCACGGTGTTCATATAGAAGTACGCCAGCACGCCGAAAATAATCACCGAAATGGTGGCCGAGATGCTGTAGCCTTTGAAAATGGCTTTCATCGCGTTGCCGGCGGTGCGTTTGGAATCTTTTACCGCATAGGTGCCGATGATGGAGCACAGCACGCCGATACCGCGCACCAGGAGGGGATACACAATCCACTCGTGGTGGCCGGTGATTCTCCACAGCGCGATACCCAAAATCAGGCCGGAGACGATGGTGACTTCGTAGGATTCAAAGATGTCCGCGGCCATACCGGCGCAGTCGCCCACGTTGTCGCCCAGATATTTCTTCAGCAGATAAGTGGCTTCGGAGTCCTCGAGGTTGAGCAGTCCGATGGTGAGATGCGGAATGTCCACTCTTTCGGCTTCCGACTGTTCCACCTGTGTCGTCGCAATCTCAAGCATCTGTCCGAAGAGAGCCGAAGCGTCGGGGTTGTACTCGACATTTTCAGGCACCACCTCCACTGTCTCCATGTATTCGTTGAGTTCCTTATACATGTCCTCGACGTTGCATCCTACAGTGTAGAGCGCCTCGATGAACGGTCTGTAGTTGAGCAATGCCATGAGCACATGCTCGGGCATGACAAATTCGTTGCGCAGTCTTTTGCAGTAATTGAGCGCAAGCGCAAGTATCTTGTTCAAGTTTACGTTCTCTTCCATAATTTATTCCGGTTGGCAACTGAAACGTAGCGGGAAGTTCTGTGCACGTGCCATGCGGGTCGCTTTCTTTATTTTCGACAGCGCCACGTCATAACTGTATATTCCGACGACGTCTTGTCCGTTGCGGTGAACGTTGAGCATCATGCGCTCCGCTTCCTCGGCTGTCTTGAAGAAGACAGTCTTGAGCACCGTCACGACAAACTCCATCGTCGTGAAATCGTCGTTGTGTATGATGACCTTATATCGTCTCGGTTCACATACTCCGGTGCGTTCGCGTTCGCGTATTGATGATTGTTCTTTTGCCATATAGCTATCTCCTTTATCCATGTTGCCTGCAAGTGATGCGGCAATCATAGTCTGATGCAAACTTAATGAATTTTTCCGGACATACCAAACAACATATATTAAAATGTGGATGTATGCCGGCAGTGTCGGCGTGTGCCGTGTATGAAATTATAAATATGTGAT
>ERZ779737.1865-NODE-1865-length-15312-cov-4.625352_pt1 | contig 15312 bp, 18 predicted proteins | sample MGYA00511889_ERZ779737 | MGnify/ENA primary metagenome ERZ779737 (study PRJEB29588, sample SAMEA2163575) | human gut metagenome | biome: human gut; feature: human-associated habitat; material: faeces | place: Denmark | collected 2008/2010 ...
GAAAACCAAGATCAGGATATAATTCATCATCTAATTCAGGATTTACAGGAATGTTAAAAGATGGAACAACCTATACAGGAATAACATTTCCAGATAGTAAGTATTATAATTTATATACAGGATCATCTTACACAGGACATGCCTTAACAGAAACAAATGGATGGTATAATGATTCCGCTTTCTTCGTTTATTCGAGTTACCCTTGGTTCGTGCGTGGTGGCAGCTATAGCAATGGTGCGAGCGCGGGGGTGTTCGACTTTAGCAACGACGATGGTTATTCGATCAGAACCTACTCTTCGCGTCTTGTAATTTCCAATGAATAGCCCTACAGGGGTATTCATTGGAAAAAAACTAAAAAACCCAAAATGAAAGAAGTAGGAATGATATAATTTTAGAAAAAAATGATATATAGTGAAACTTCAAAAACAGATGTGATTAATGCACGAAAGTTTTTGAAGAAAAAAATTTTTGAAAATTAAGGAGTTTTAGATGAAATTAAAGGATTTTTATTTGGATATAAAAAGTAATAATAAAGATTTAATTGTATTTGTAAAGTATGGTAGTTTTTATAAATGTTTTGAAGATGATTCTTATATAATTAATTATTTACTTGATTATAAAATAAATAATAAAAACTCTCTTGGTTTTTAAAGTTAATGCTATAAATAAGATGGAGTTTATATAAAAAAAATAAAATTTATATACTTTGTAAGTGTTTAGATAAAATAATACTTGAAAAGTTAAATTTAGTCTTAAGATGAATTTTAATAATTCATCTTTTTAAGTAGTTGAAATGTCAAAATTAGTTATTTGCAAAGTATTTTTATATATGTTAATGTATTTTGTGAAAGTTTTATGTAAACGTTCAAGGTCGCAATTTGCGACCTTGGACATAAGAAAGGAGTTGACTATTTATGTATGAAATAATGGAAAAAGAAAATATAGCAATTGAAGATATGATTTATACTATAAGAGGAGTACAAGTAATGTTAGATAAAGATGTTGCTAAACTTTATCAAGTTGAAACAAAAAGAAATAACCAAGTTATAAAAAGAAATATAGATAGATTTCCTAAGGAATTTTGTTTTAAGTTAACAAAAGAAGAAACAGAAGAATTATCTTTAAGGTCGCAATTTGCGACCTTAAACAAAAATAATAACTCAAGAGGACAGCATATAAAGTATTTACCATATGTTTTAACTGAACAAGGAATAATGATGTTATCAGGACTTTTAAAAAGTGATATTGCTGTTAAAGTAAATATTCAAATAATAAATGCTTTTGTATATATGAGAAAGTATATATCAAAAGATTTAAATAATAATATATTAATTAATCATGAAAATCGAATATTAAAATTAGAAGAATCTTTTAATAAATTAAATAATAATACTAAAGTTAATACTGTGTTTTATGATGGTCAAATATATGATGCTTATTCTTTATTTATGGATATATTAAATAATATAATTTCAAAATTAACAAATGTTCAAGGTTGCAATTTGCAACCTTGAAAGGCAAAGGTTAGTAATTTAATGTTCAAGATCACAATTTGTGATCTTGAACATTAGAATGTGTTTTGTGGTGTCATATAAGATAAAAATACACAAAAAAAGATAAAAAAGTGTAGACTTATGATATTAAATACACACTATTTTTAAAAATAATGTGTATATTTTGATTTTAATAAAGTTTTTATTAAGTAAATGTTTAAGGTTGCAAATTGCCACCTTAAACATTATATTTATTTTTCTTGATAAAAATATTTTATTATATTAAAATTATACTTGAGGTATGATATGAAAAAGAAAAATGGTGTGGTTATATTTCCTATTTCAATTATTATGATATTTTCATGTCTAGGGTTAAATGGGAATGAGGATATAAGAAATTATTTTTATGATTTATTTAATATAAATAATGTTATTTATACTATAGAGGATATACCAGATTATAATGGAAAGCCTTATGTTTATATAAATAACAATATTCCTTATTTTACTGAAGAAGAGTATACTACTAAAGTTTTTGAAAAATATAGTAACTTAGATTATCTTAAAAGAGCAGGGACTGCTTATTCTTGTATTGGAAAAGAGTTAATGCCTAAAGAAGATAGAACTTCAATTGGAATGATTAAACCATCTGGATGGCATACTGTTAAATATGATATCGTAGATGGAAAATATTTGTATAATAGGTGTCATTTAATTGGATATCAGTTAACTGGTGAAAATGCTAATGAAAAGAATTTAATAACATGTACGAGATATATGAACACTTCTTCAATGTTAATTTTTGAAAATAAAGTTAGTAAGTATATAAAAGAAACTTCTAATCATGTTTTATATAGAGTAACTCCTATATATAAAGGTAGTAATCTATTAGCAACAGGAGTATTAATCGAAGCTTATTCAGTGGAAGATAATGGTAAAGGAATAAAGTTTAATGTTTTTATATATAATATACAAGAAGGTATAGAAATAGATTATGAAACAGGAGATAGTAAATTAAAATAAATTTACTATTTTTTGGTGTTGACAATTGAATGAGTATTCAACTATAATTATATTGACTTAAAAAATATATGTGGAGGAATAAATATGAGTAAAAATGAATTTATATGTGATTGTAATATTATTCATGAAGATAGTGTTAAATTTGCCAAGAGTAAAATGCCTAATGATGAAATATTTTATAAACTTGCAGATTTTTATAAATTAATTGGGGATACAACAAGATGTAAAATATTATTTGTTATTGATTCTCATGAAATGTGTGTATGTGATATTGCTAATGCTTTATCAATGACAAAATCATCTATTTCTCATCAACTTAGTACTTTAAGAAGAAGCGGTATTGTTAAATGTAAAAAAGTTGGTAAAGAAGTTTATTATACTTTAGATGATGACCATGTAAGAAAAGTATTTGAAATAGGATTAGAACATATAAATCATAAATTATAGAAAGGAAAGATTATGAAAAAATATAAATATAATATAAATAATCTAGACTGTGCTAACTGTGCTAGAAAACTTGAAGAAAGTTTAAATAAAAATAAAGATTTTAAAAATGTTGTTGTTAATTTTAATACTTCTAAATTGATTTATGAATCAGAAAAAGGTTTTACAATAAAAGAATTAAATGATCTTGTTAAAAAAATTGAACCTGATTCTTATATAACAAAAGAGGAAGTTAATGTTAAAAAAGAATATCATTTATCTATTTTAATTTTAGGTATAGTTATTTGTTTACTTGGATACTTTTTAAAGATTAATGATAATGTAAAATTAGCTTTATATATAATATCTTATGTTTTACTTCTTTACAGAACATTTTTAAATTCAATTAAGTTATTAATAAAAAGTAAAACAATAAATGAAAACTTACTTATAACAATATCTTGTCTTGGGGCATTTTTTACTAATAATGTTCTTGAGGGGGCAATGGTTATTTCATTATATACAATTGGTAAAATACTTGAAGAAAAAGCTATTAATAATTCAAGAAGAAGCATTAAAGATTTACTTGATATAAAACAAAGTTATGCTAATTTAAAAAAAGGTAATACAACATCTAAAATAGATGTTGAAGATATAAAAATAAATGATTTACTTATTGTTAAAAAAGGAGAAAAAATACCAGTTGATGGAGTTATAGTTAAAGGAAGTACTTATCTTGATATGTCTTCTTTAACTGGAGAAAGTGCTTTTGTTCTTGTTAGTGAAAAAAGCAATGTTTTATCCGGTAGCATTAATGTTTCAGATGTAATAACAATAAAAGCTACTTCCTTATTTGAAGACTCAACAGTTAATAAAATAATCGAACTTTTAGAAAACGCTACAGATAAAAAAACAAAAACAGAAACAATAATTTCTAAATTTAGTAAAGTTTATACACCTATTATTTTATTATTAGCTATTTTAGTTATTATTTTCCTTCCTTTATTATTTAATGTATCACAAAATGATGCTTTATATCGTGGCTTAACATTCTTAGTAATATCATGTCCATGCGCTATAGCTATATCTATTCCTTTATCATATTTTACAGGTATTGGGGTAGCTAGTAAAAAAGGCATTTTAATAAAAGGAAGCAATTACTTAGATAATTTAAGTAATACAACAAGTATTATTTTTGATAAAACAGGAACTTTGACTTCAGGAGATTTTAAAGTTACTGATATTGTAATTGATGATAAAACTTATTCTAAAGATGAAATAATAGATATAATGGTAAAAGGGGAGAGTTTTTCTAATCATCCAATTGCTAAATCAATAACTAATTTAAAAAAGGGTAAGATTATAGCAAAAGATGTAAAGGATTTTAAAGAATTAGAGGGAAAAGGAATATCCTTTAAAATTAATGATGATTTTATAATTATTGGAAATAAAACATTATGCAATTGTCATGAAGCTGGATTACTTCATTTAAATGTTAATAATAAACATGTTGCATCCATTTATATAAGTGATGGTATTAAAGATAATGCTTCTAAAACAATTGAAAAGTTAAAAAAATATAGAATTAAAACATTTATGTTTACTGGAGATAAAAAAGAAGTTGCTTTAGATATAGGAAGTAAATTAAAAATTGATGAAATAAAATATGAAATGCTCCCAAAAGATAAATATGAAAGTTATGAAGAAGTGGCTAAAGATAATAAAATAACAATGTTCATTGGAGATGGTGTTAACGATGCACCAGTTTTGAAAAGAGCAGATATAGGAATATCTATGGGAAATGTTGGTAGTGAAGTTGCTATTGAAGCAAGTGATATTGTTATTATGAATGATGAAATAGATAAAATACCTCTTGCAATAGATATATCAAAATATACAAAATATATTATTAAACAAAATTTAGTCTTTGCTATAACAGTAAAATTATTAATTCTTTTCTTAAGCTTATTTGGCTATGCTAATATGTGGCTTGCTGTATTTGCTGATACAGGAGTAACATTACTTACAATTTTAAATACCTTAAGAATAATAAAAAAATATAAATAAACATTAAAAAACCTCTTACATATTATATATATGAAAGGGGTTTTTATGAATTATTATAACTATTATGATTATTTTACAAGAAATAATGATGAAAATAATATTATAAAAGATTATGGAGATAATCCTTTTGTTATAAATATAAATGATATAACAAAATTAAATAGAAATTACAGAAGTACATTATGGACTGGTAATAACACTCAAATAACTTTAATGAATATTCCTGTAGGAACTGATGTTGGACTTGAAATACACCCTAAAGTTGATCAAATATTAGTAATTGTTCAAGGTGTAGGTTTGGTTAACATGGGAAAAGAAAAGGAAAATGTTACTTTTAGTAAACAAGTATATGATGGAAGTATTATTGTTGTTCCACAAAACACATGGCATAATATAATAAATATAGGAACAATGCCTTTGAAACTTTATTCAATATATTCACCACCAAGCCATAAAAAAGGAACTGTTCATAAAACAAAATCCGATGCTTTAAAAGAAGAATATTAAAAAACAAATAAACTTTAAAAATTTATTTGTTTTTTTTCTTTTTATTTTTAGTATATAAACTATTAACTATTTTAACTTTAACACCTTTTTCAGTAGTAAACATTTTTCTTACTCCAGCAGGTAATTCTTTTTTATAAACTTTCATACTTTTTCCTTCCTTTACTAATAATATAATGATATTATACCACGATTTTATAAAATTTATATAATATTTGTATCAAATTTTGTCAAATTAAGAAAAATTTGTTATACTAATAGACGTAAATTAATTAAACGGAGGAAGTTATGAATAAGTTGAAAATAATAAAATACATATTAATATCATTTTTAATAGCTATTATTATTTTAGTTATGCTTATTTATATATATGAAAAAGATTTATTTAATGCTTATAGACTTCTTAATGAAAATAAGATAGATGTTATACCAGAAGAAAATAAAAAAATTAATTTTAATCCCACAGATAAAAAAGGAGAGGAAATATTTGTTGAAGTTTTATATGAAGGACTAACTATTGATGAACTTGCAGCTAAATTAAATAAATCATTAAAATCTAATTTAAAAGGTACAGGTAATTTATTTGCTAAATACTCTATTGAATATGAAGTTGACCCTTATGTGGCAGTATCTATTTCCCTTCTTGAAACAGGTTGTAAATGGGGATGTTCAAGACTTGTAAGAGAATGTAATAATGTTGGTGGTATGAAAGGTAGTCCTGGTTGTTTTGGAGGAAGTTTTAGAAAGTTTGATACTTTAGAAGAGGGTATTGAATCGTTTATTAAACTTTTATCTAATGGTTATTATAAAAAAGGATTAACAACTCCAGAACTTATGGAAAAAAAATATGCTGGAGGAAGTAATACCTGGGCTATGAAAGTAAATAATTACTTAAATCAAGTAAAAGGAGCATAAAATATGAAAGTTTTAACAATAAAAGAACCATTTGCAACCCTTATTTATAAGAAAGTAAAATTTATTGAAACAAGAAGTTGGAAAACTTCTTACAGAGGAGAACTTTATATTCATGCTGGTTTAAGTACTAATAAAAATGTTAAAGAAGAATTAAAAAAGTATTATAAAGAAGATGAGTTACATAATGGTTATATAATATGTAAATGTAAATTAGTTGACTGCATTTATATGACAGAAGATTTTATAAATAATTTAAAAAAGAATAATTATATAGAATATTTATGCGGTCATTATGAAGCTGGAAGATATGCTTGGGTTTTAGAAGATATTGAAAAAATAACTCCTATAAAAGCTAAAGGAAAATTAAGCATTTGGAATTATTAAGGGTGGTTTTATGATAAAAGAAAGTGATGCAATTGAAGTTTTAAATCTAAATACGGGAACATTAAATAGATTAAAAAATAATGGTGTTTTTTTCATAAAAGATTTATTAAATTTAAAATATCAGGATTTATTTTATATGACTAAAATTGGATTAAAAAGAGCTACAGAAATAAAAGATAAATTACATGAATTTGGTTTTTATTTAAAAGAAGAAGAAAATGATTATAAAATAAAAGTAGATAATTTAAAAAATCAAGGTGTTATTTTACTTGAAAATTTAAATCTTAATAAAAGATTATGTTACGTTTTATATAAAAACAATATTTTTACTTTTGAAGATTTATTAAATAATATAGATAAGTTAAAAGAAATTAATAATTTAAAAGATGTTGGAAGAACAATTATATTAGAATTTATAAAAAGTATAAAATATAAAGAATACTTATCATTACAAGAAAAAGAAAATAAAATAAAAAATATTGCTATTTTGACTAAAACAATTAGTTTAGAGTTAGAACAAGATTTATTAATTTCTAAAAAAGAATTATTATTAAAGGAATTAAAAGAAATTATATTAGAGTTAGAAAGTGTATTAAAAGAAGAACAAAGAGAAAGGAATAGATTATGAAATTAGAAGTAAATGAAAATAATGTAAGATTAGATGTTTATCTTACTAAAAATACAGAACTATCAAGAACAAAAATAAAAAAACTTATAAAAGAAGGAAATGTTTTAGTTAATAATGTAGTTTGTTCAGCTAATTATAAAGTTAAAGAAAACGATATAATAGAAATAGAAAATATTTGTGATGAAAATATAGATACATTACCTGAAAAAATGGATTTAGATATTGTATATGAAGATGATTATTTACTTATCATTAATAAAAAAAGTGGGGTAGTAGTTCATCCTGCCGTAGGAAATTATAACCATACTTTAGTAAATGGGCTTTTGTATCACTTTAATACCTTAAGTAAAAAAAATACAATAAGACCTGGTATTGTTCATAGATTAGATAAAGATACAAGTGGTTTAATGGTTGTTGCTAAAGATGATAAAACACATGAACTATTAGCAGATATGATAAAACATAAAAAAGTAGAAAGAAAATATGTTGCTTTAGTTTGGGGTGTTATTAAGCATGAAAAAGGTACAATTAATGCTCCGATTGGAAGGGACTTTTCAAATAGACAAAAATATACTGTAACAGATGTTAATTCTAAAGAATCAGTTACTCATTTTAAAGTATTAAAAAGATTTAAAGATGCAACTTTAGTAGAATGTATCCTTGAAACTGGTAGAACTCATCAAATAAGAGTACATTTTACATATATAAATCATCCGATTGTGAATGATCCATTATATGGAAATAGAAAAATAATAAATGATTTTGGACAAATGCTTCATTCTAAAAGTATAAAGTTTATTCATCCAATTACAAAGGAAAAGTTGTATTATGAAGTAGATGTACCAGAAGAATTTAAAGCTATTTTAAAAGAATTTGAAGAATAATGTACTAAAAAGAGGTGAATTATGAAAAGTAAAAAAATATTTATTATAGGTTTATTATTTATATCATTTTTCTTAACAGGTTGTGATAATTATAAAGATGAAAGTTATGGTGAACAAATAATTAATTCATGGTTTAATTATAGTTATGATGACGTTGATTTAGGAAAAACAAGAAGAAAATTAGAACAGATAAAAGAAATAGAGAGTACTTCATGTACATTTATTACTAAATATAAAAGTAATTATATATATAAATGTAATTTAACATATAAAGAAATAGGAGAGACAATAATACCCCTTGGGGAAGTTAAGACAAAAGATGTTTATGCTGTTTTAATTCCTTATAAAAATAATAGTTTTACTTATAAAGTGTATAATTCATCAAGTGAAGATAAAATATGGGAAAAGGATAGTGATTTAAAATGAATAAAGATAAAAAAGATAAAATAAGTATAATAATATCAGGTATTTACTTAATAATAAGTTTTGTTTTATTAGGTTTAATAATTGCTAAATGTATTAATACTAAAAATTTAGATAGTGCTAATTTAGAAACAACTTTATTTCTTTTAATATCAGTAATATATTTTTTCTTTTATTATATAAAAAATAAAGATAAAACAAATTTATTAACTGATATAAAAGGAAATAAATTACCTACAGGTAATAGTAAAGATGATAAAAACATAAGAAAGAAAAGTTATTTAAAAGAAAGTTTAGTGTTTAGTATAGTAGTGGTATGTTTAGATTTAATGTCAATTCTTATTTTAAATAAAAAAGATGATTTGTTTATGTTTGGTGTTAACAATACTTTAAATATTATTTTTAATGTTGGTATAACATTTGTATTATGTTTTGGAATATCATATTTATTTAGTATGATATTAGATAAAGTTATTTTAAAAAAGAGAAAGGAGAAAAATTAATGAAAGAGAAAGTATTAAAAATTATTGGTAATTTATTATTAATTCTAGGAGGTTTTTATCTAATATTTAGTCCATCTAATACATTTTCATCAATTGTATATGTAATTGGATTATTATTAGTTATTTATGGAGGAATAATCGTTGTTTATTCTTTAATTGATAAAGATAGTTTAACAGTGTTTGGTAATGTTCTTTTCAGTGGACTTATAAATATTCTTCTTGGAATTATATTAATGGTAAATAAAAATGGTACAATTATGATGTTATCAAGATTACTTGGTGTTTGGTTAATTGTTAAATCATTATTTTCTTTATCATTATATTATGGAAGTAATATAAAAGATAAAAAAGAAATAATAACAGATTTAGTAAAATTAGTGCTTGGAATAGTAATATTAACAACTCCAATTGTATCTATAATATTTACAGGTACAGTTATGGGAATTATTTGTGTTCTTATTGGAGTATATAATTTTTATGATATGTATACAAATAAAAGTGTTTATAAAGTTAAAATAAAAAAATAGAGGTAGGTATGTATGAGTAAATATATTCTAACAGAAGAAGAAATACAAGAAAAGATTAGAAAAGTTGATGATGCCATGAAGCAAGAAGGAATGCCTTTAACAAAAAGGATAAAAGAAGTTCTTTATGATTGTATTATAGGAAAAACAACAACTAAAGAAGAAAGAAAAAAAATAATAGAAAAATATAGGAATATTTATGGATAGTAATTATCAATATTTATATGAAAATACAAGTAGTTATTGTTATAAAAATACTGATGTTTTGATAAATAAATTAAATATTACTAATGACAAAATATTATATGAGGCTGAAAGAGAACTAGTTTCTTTGAGACTGCTTGAGCTGAATGAGTTTCCAATAAAAGGAAGTTTTAATTTTAAACATTTGAAAAGAATTCATAAGTATTTATTTAAAGACATTTATAGCTGGGCGGGAAAAATAAGAATTTGTAATATATCAAAAATTGATTTGTTTTGTTTGGCAGAGCATATTAATACATATGGTAATGATATATTTAGAAAATTAAAAAATGAAAAGTATTATTATGATTATGATAATGAAACAACATTAATTAAACTTGTTGAACTGTTTAGTGATATTAATGCTCTTCATCCTTTTAGAGAAGGAAATGGGAGAACGCAAAGAATTTTTATTGAAACTTTGGCTAAGATAAATGGTATACGTTTAGATTTAACAAATGTTTCAAGACTAGATATGATTAAGGCCAGTCATGATGGAATAGAATGTAATTATGAAAGATTAATTAATATTTTTAAAAAGAATAGTTATACATTAAGTGATGAAGAAAAAGCAAAATATATAAATATTTATTGTTCTGATAAAGTTAAAAATATAATAGGAATAAAGAAATAGAGGTAGGTAACATGAAAAATAAAACATTAAAAAAAATAGTAATAGTATTAATAGCAATATTAGTAATTGAATTAATATATTTTGGGATAAAGTATATTAAAGTTAGGAAAGAATCTACTTATTACAGTATTATAAATAGTACAATTAAAGTAGATGATAAGTATGTTTCAGTAGGATTAAGTGATTTTAAACATAGTAAATTTAATAAATATAAAGCACCAGGTTATAATAAGGCAACTTTATTTGTATATGATAAAAATTTAAAATTAACAAATGAAGTATATTTAGATTTAGGTTTAACTAGTGAATATAAAGATATTGTAAAAGTTGATGATGGTTATATAGCTGTAGGATCTGTTTTAATGGATGAAAAAAGTAAAGAAGATAACTTAACTGAAGCTGTTATTGTAAAATATGATAATGATTTTAATATTGTATGGAGAAAAAATTTAAATATTTTGGATACATCAAAGTTTAATAAAGTTAAAGTAGATAAAGATGGTAATTATGTTGTTGTGGGTACTAGTGTTTATGCTCCTAATATGATAGGTAATCATACAACTGGGGGAGCCATCATAGTTAAATATGATAAAAATGGAGAAGTATTATCTAAAATAAATTTAGGAGGACCACAAACAGGAGAATTTAATGATTTAGTTATAACAAATGATGGTTACGTAGTCGTAGGATTAAAAGCAACAGGAACTGGTGCAATTTATAAATATAGTTTTGATGGTAAAGAAATATGGCATAATTATTATGGAATTACAGATAAAGAAGGACTTACAAGTATAAAAATGTTAAGTGATGGTAGTTTTATTGTAACTGGTAGTAAACTAGAAGAAAAAAATAAAACAGATAATTATGAAGCTGCTTTAATTAAATTTGATAAAAATGGTAAATTAGTAAAAAGTATTGTATATCAAAAAGAAGATATTACTAAATTTACATATGTAGAAACATATAAAGATAAAATATTAGTAATAGGGTTATATGGTGTTAAAAAGAATAATCTTTTAGTAAATAATTCTGTTTTAGTAACTTATGATAGTAATTTAGAAAAACAAGATGAAAAAGTATATAAAGGAAATAATACTTATACTTTAAAAAATATATTTGTAAGTGATGATGAATATGTATTATCAGGACATACTAATTCTAAATTAAAAGATATAAAAACAAATGGAAAAGATTATTATAATGTAATAATAAAAAATAGTTAACAAATAAAAGTTAACTATTTTTTAATATTTAATATAATTGGAAGAACAATAGGTTTTCTTCCTGTTTGACTTCTTATAAAAGATGATGTTTCTTTAGTAAGTTCAGTTTTAACATCAGAAAATGTTACTTTTGGTGTTTTTAATTCTTTTTCAATTGTTTTTCTTGCAACATCTTCAATTTTATTTATTAATTCTTCATTTTCATTAATAAGAATAAAACCACGAGTTGTAATCATTGGTTTAGCCAGTAATTTTTTATTTTCCATATCAATATTAGCTATAATTACTAAGATACCATCATTAGCCATTATTTTACGGTCATTTAAAACAGCTCCACCAACTTCACCAATACGGTTACCATCAACATATATTTCACTAACATCTAATGTTCCCACTTGTTTAACATTTCCATTATCCATTTCTAAGACATCACCATTATCAAGAATAAAAGTATTTTCTTTTGGAATATCACATTCAATACCAAGTTTAGTATGCTTTTTAAGCATTCTGTATTCACCATGAATAGGCATTAAATATTTAGGTTGTAAAAGTCTAATCATAAGTTTTAATTCTTCAGTCATTGCATGACCTGAAGCATGTATTTCTCTATCATTTGTTGTTGTATAAACTTTAACACCTTTTAAATAAAGCTTATTAATTGTATTAGCAATAGCTTGATAATTTCCAGGTATAGCAGAACTAGAAAATATAACAATATCATCTGTTCTTAAACTAATTTGTTTATGTATACCATCAGCAATTCTTGATAAAGCAGATAATGGTTCTCCTTGAGTTCCTGTACATAATAAAACTACTTCACTTGATTTTAACTTGTTTGCTTCTTCGGCGCTTATAATTACACCTTTAGCATCAATATAGCCACCTTCCATAGAAATATTAATATTATTTTCCATACTTCTACCAAAGATACATACTTTTCTATTAAAATATTTACAAGTTTCAATAATATGTTTTAGTCTATATATATTAGAAGCAAATGTTGCAATAATAAGTCTATTACTACTATGTTTACTAAATACTTCATGTAAAGCCTCATCAACTTTTGATTCCGATAAACTAAATCCTTCATCTAAAGCATTTGTAGATTCACTCATAAGTAAAGTAACACCACTTTTACCAATGTTTGTTATTTCATTAAAATCAGTAACAGGACCAATTGGAGTTAAGTCAAATTTAAAATCTCCAGTTTCTACAATTGTTCCATTTGGACTTTTAACACAAATTCCATAAGAATCTGGAACAGAATGGGTTGTTCTAAAAAATGAAACCTCAAAGTTTTTAAATTTTAATTTATCACTTTCCTTATAAACTTTTAATCCTTTATAAAAAATATTTTTTTCATCTAATTTCTTTCTAATAAGTGCTGCTGCTTGATTAGGAGCAAAAATAGAAGGTATATTAATATTTTGAAGTAGAAAAGGTATTGCACCAATATGATCTTCATGTCCGTGTGTAATAATCAAAGTTTTTATCTTTTTTTCATTCTTTTTTAAAAAATTCCAGTCTGGTAAAACATAATCTATACCACGTAATTCTTCTTCAGGGAAAATAACTCCGGCATCAATAATAATAATTTCATTATCTTGCATTATACAATACATATTTTTCCCGACTTCTCCTAAACCACCAAGAGCAAACACATAAGTTTTGTTTGGTTTAAACATATATATTATAAAATCTCCTTTCTTTTTTAATTTTTTAATAGAATCAACCAAAGAAATTATACTATAAAAAAGAATATTTTGTCAAATTTATTATTAAAAAATTTACTTTCCCTAATTGACTAAAAAAAACAATTATTATATACTAATTATAGTAATAAAATAAGGAAGTTGGTTAACATATGAAAAATGTATTAAATAATTTAAAAAAGTTTTTTAAAACAGATATTAAAGTAATAAATAGTTACTTCTTAGCAGTTACAATATTAGTTATATTAGTAAGTGTAGGACTTACTAGTTATGCTTTATTTAGTTATACTAAAATAAGTAATAATGTAATTGAAATAAAGGTAGGGAAAATAAATTATACAACTAACTTCACATATACAGGAGAATGTACTACATATATAGCAAAATCAGATGGTTATTATAATTTAGAAGTGTGGGGAGCACAAGGAGGAAATTATAATACAACATATGTTGGAGGATTAGGTGGATATTCAAAAGGAATAGTACATCTAACAAAAGGAACAACATTATATGTGTGTGTAGGAGGACAACCTCAAACAGTGACAACAACAAAAACAGCAGTACCAGGTGGATTTAATGGTGGAGGTAACGGATTTAATAGAGATTATAGTAGTACATATACTTACGGACAAGCTGGTGGTGGAGCAACAGATATAAGAATAGGACAAAATAGTTTATATGCAAGAGTAATTGTAGCAGGTGGAGGATCAGGAAGTAATAATAGAATTTCAGGCTATGCTGGAGGAGGAACAAGTGGAATCTCAGGACAATCAGGTTATGCCGGAACACAAACATCAGCAGGAACAGGAGGAAGTTTTGGACAAGGAGGTTCAGCATCAACTTCAGGAAACAACTATAAATATGGAGCATCAGGTGGAGGAGGAGGCTTCTACGGTGGTGGTGCCATAGCATCATATTCAGACTCAACAAACTATGATAAATACTCAGGAGGAGGAAGTGGATATGTTTATACATCATCAACAGCAAGTAGTTATCCATCAGGATGCCTTTTAAATAGCACATACTACCTAACTGCATCATCAACAACACAAGGAACAAATACAGGACATGGAAAAGCTACGATAACATATATAGGAAAAGAATTAGATACAGTAGATAAATCAGGAGCAAATAAACCAGTTTTAGCAAGCAATATGATACCAGTTTACTACGATGAAACAAATGATGTATGGAAAAAAGCAGATGTAAGTAATATAGATAAAAATAATCCATGGTATAGTTATAATTCAACAGGAGAATATAAAGGAATGTGGGCTAATGCTGTAACAACTACATCAACAAATAGAAGCAAATATTTAAGCGCAGCACCAGGAACAGAAATACCAATGAATGATATAACAACAATGTGGGTATGGATACCAAGATTTAAAGCTGTAACTCCAAGTAACTATAATGGAGGAACAAAAGAATCTCCAGGAGCGATAAATGTATCTTTTGTAAAACAAAATGAAACAGCAATAGATGCATTTACTTTTGGAACAAAAAGTTTAAGTGGTTTTTGGTATGGAAAATTTGAAATAGGAGGAACACTTGCAAGTGCATGTACCAATGAAACATGTAATGTAAGTAATATAGTAGTAAAACCAAATGTAACGTCATTAAGAAGTCTAAAAGTAAGCAGTTTCTTCTTTGCAAGTAGAAGTATGGAACAAGCAGGAAATAGTTTTGGTTTTGTAAGTAGTGAAGTAGATACACATATGAGTAAAAA
>ERZ779737.1867-NODE-1867-length-15283-cov-17.250263_pt1 | contig 15283 bp, 14 predicted proteins | sample MGYA00511889_ERZ779737 | MGnify/ENA primary metagenome ERZ779737 (study PRJEB29588, sample SAMEA2163575) | human gut metagenome | biome: human gut; feature: human-associated habitat; material: faeces | place: Denmark | collected 2008/2010 ...
GTGCTATATCATTATTTGCAGAATCTAGAAAAGTATCTACATTATCTAGTATAGAAATATATCTAACTTTCTTTAATGGAAAGTATTGTTCTATATAATAGCCACATTTAATATAATCTCTACCTAATCTTGATAAGTCTTTTGTTATAACACAATTTATTTTTCCATTTTCTATGTCTTCAAGTAATCTTTTAAATGCTGGCCTATCAAAGTTAGTCCCTGAATATCCATCATCAACATATTCATCAGTTAAAACAAATCCATTATCTCTTAAAAAGTTCATAAGCAAACTTCTTTGATTTAGTACACTTTCACTTTCAGCCTCTCTTTTATGTGCTTTATCTTCATCCTCTTGTGATAATCTTATGTATATTCCTACATTATAAAATGATGGCGGTTTTACTGTGCTATACATTATTATCCTTTCTTTTGCATAGCATCTTGTTTGCCATTTCCATTATAACTTTCTTACCATCATTTGTGTCATTTATTTCATTATTTTCATCCTTATATTTAAGTATTAAACATACATACTCTTGTAATAAAGTCGATATATCTTTACCACCATTTTTGAATGTTTCAGTTATTATCATACCAATACACCCCTTTGGTTTCATACTTAAATATATTCATAACACTTAAATTTATATTACTTTTACATCTTATAAATTTACTCAATAATAAGATCTCTTCTTATTTTTATATAAAATTGAGTACGTAATTTATGACTTTAATTCTTTGATTTTTTAAATATTCTGTGTGTTTATTTTTAGTAGGATGAGAATGGCTGACAAACAACTTTCAAGTGAGGAGTTTAGCCATAGTTTTATTTTAAAGGGATTATGAAAGGCTACTTTGTCATAAATTAAAATATAGTCATACTATTTGGTAACTAATACACACATGATTATACAAAGATATGCTTTTGAATTAACAAAATTGTTAACTATGAATCACTTTTCACACATAAATCAATTTTTTTATGTAACATAATTAATATTTTACAATTTTTATTAAAGTTTCTATTGACATTTTTGATTAAACCTGGTATCCTGGTAATTGTTAAGGTGATATTATGAAAAATAAAATTATAGACTTATTTGCTGGTGCTGGTGGATTATCAGAAGGATTTAGAAGAAATGGCTTTGACATTGTTGCGCACGTTGAAATGGATAGAGATGCTTCATACACATTAAAAACTAGAGAAGCATATCATTATTGTAAAAAAAACAATATGTTAAGTTTGTATATAGATTATTTACAAGGAAAAATATCAAGAGAAGAATTATATAAAAACGTACCTAAAAGTGTTATTGATAAAGTAATTAATGAAGAAATATCAGATAATACTCTATCTTTAATATTTAATAAAATTGATAATATGCTTGAAAATGAAAAAGTTTTGGGAATTATTGGCGGACCACCATGTCAAGCTTACTCTGTGGCTGGACGTTCACGTATGAAAGAAAAAATCAAAGATGATCCAAGAAATTATTTATATTTATATTACTTAGAATTTATAAAAAAATATAGTCCTAGTTTTTTCGTTTTTGAGAATGTACAGGGTATTTTATCCGCAAAAAAAGGAACCATTTTTCAAGACATAAAAGATAGAATGAAGAAACTAGGATATACTATTGATTATAAGTTATTGGATTCAAATGACTTTGGAGTAGTACAACATAGAAAAAGGATAATAATAATTGGATATAAAAGAGAATTAAATATTGATTATCCAAAATTTGATAAAATTAATTTTAAGTATAGTATAAAAGATTTGTTTCAAGATTTACCAAAAATAAAAGATGGTGAAATTAATAACAATTATTCTTCAATTTCAAATGATTGCCTGGAAAACTTAAAAATAAGAAATAAATCTTGGAATGTATTAACTTACAATCAAAGTAGAAAATTAAATGATAATGATAAAGAAATATATAAAATATGTATTAAAAATAAAAACATCAAATACTGTGATTTGCCAAATAACTTAATAAAGCATAATAATAAGCAAGCATTTTTGGATAGGTTTAAAGTTGTTGATTATGATAAGCCTTGTCATACAATGGTAGCACACATTTCAAAAGATGGACATCACTATATTCATCCAGATATAAATCAATGCAGATCATTAACTGTTAGAGAAGCAGCTAGAATTCAAACATTTCCAGATGATTATTATTTTGAATCATCAAGAACCAGTGCATATAAACAAATAGGAAATGCAGTACCAGTATTTATGGCTGAACAAATAGCAAAAAAAATAAAAGAATCAATAAAATGATTCTTTATTTTTATTTAATGAATAATATCTGTCAATTATATCCTTGTGGTAACTTCTTGCTGCAGATAACAAATCAGTATAAGTTTTAATTTCAAATTTATTTGTTTGAACAGCAGAATCTATCATTGATTGAGTTGTTCTATCTATTTCGCAATTATTTGTAACTAAAAAAGTTTTAACCTTAATATGTGGACTTATTTTATGAATGAAAGATTCATAATCATACACTTGTGTCACATATTCAGTTTTTATTTTGATATCAGGACGTTTAAGCTCAAATATATACAAAGTTTTATCAGACATGGATGTCAAAAAATCTATCCTTCTATTTTTTTCATCTTCAAGATCTGAATCATCGAAGTTTTCTCTTAAATACTTTAAATATGTTACTTCTCTTTCAAAGCTTATAAGTTTTGGATCTAACAGCCATGGAAATTCTTCTATAAAAGGTTGAATTATGTCGCGTTCTGATTTATTTTCTTTAATCATTTTTTCAAAGCTATCAATAGTTTGAATTCGACCTTCTGATACCTTTGCTAATTCTTTTGATTCAATGAACTTCCAATCTCTGATTAACCTTAATGTGTTAGAGACATTAAAGTCTTTTATATCAGTTATTTCAGTTGCTAAATCTTTAAAAGTCGAAAATGAATACATGTCTTGAACGTAACCGATATATTCACTTGCTTTTTTATTATCTATGCTTGAATCCTCTAAGATTGTATTAACCAATTTGCTAGCAGTTGTACGTTCATTTCTAGGTAGCGAATTTAACCATTTATCGATGTCCATATCAACGACTTTTTTTAATTCCTCTTTTTTATCATTTTTACGCAAACTTCTCCAATCGCTCTGTACTCTTTTCATTATTTCGTCAATATTATCTTTTAACTTCTGTGACACAGGATTTTCCCATACCAAGCTATCTCTTGCAGTTGATATATTGTCAACGTCAATATCTGCATCAATAAAATCAACTTCCAAATAGCCACACATATATTGATAAAAATTATCATTAGCTCTTTCGTTAAAAGTTGAATTATTTTGACACAGTTTTCCATTAGCATACAAAATTATTCCTTGATCATCTTTTTTTAATGGGGTAGTAGATGTCCAAATTTTCCCTACTATGTTATTTTCAATAAAATATTCCTTTATATTATTCTCAACATTTAGTTCATCAAGTTTTTCAGGTATACTCCATTCAAATTGAATTTGGTTTGCTTCTTTTATACTTTCTAAATACATATCATTATCTATAACAATTTTTTCTACACCTTCTAATCCATTAAAATTTTTTATTAGTGTTACTTTAAAATTCTCATCAAATATTTTATTTCTCTTAACTAGTGCAATAACTAATTTTTTTAAATTTATTTCGTTTTTTTTAAAGATTTCGCACAATTCAATGCTCGTGCCTTGTAATTTATTTGTATATTGATTAATATCGATATGTTTTGGGTAATATTCCTCATCAGCACCAATTGAATGCATTTCGTCATAGTCCAAAACAAAGGTGTTTAAAATATGGTTAGAAACAGTAGAAACCTTAATCTTTTTTGTAATACCAAAACCAGCTAATTTACCAATACCTTTTTTTCCTTGAATTTTTCGCTTGTATACTGAACTTAAAGAGCAATTCTCGGCCTTCCTACGTTTTCTACCTATCTTTAAATATTTATTGTTAATTTCTACAACTTTATCGCTATCAGCATTCGCAATTCCAATTCCATTATCTTCAATTGTGATATTAGTCACTGTGCATCCACAATCTATTATATCAATATAGATTGTCACCTCAGTCGCATCAGCATCATATGAATTTGAAATATATTCAGATAAAACAGCTGGAAGTTGTGTATACAATTGGTCACCTAGAAGTTCGATTATACCAATGTCAAATTTAAGTTTTAATTTAGTATTAACATTAGACACAAGCTTTTTTTCTTCGATTAAATGATTAACAGAATTCATATAAACATCTCCTTTAATTTAAATAATTCAATTTAATTATAACACATTATTGGTATCAGTTATACAAAAAAATACTTATTTTTTATTTTCAAACAAGTCGTCATTACACTTTGCCTACATTCTTACCATTCGCACCACCTGCATTAATGTGATTACTTATTACAATAACATCTTTAGAAGTACCAAAAGCATTCTTAATTCTGTTTGTTCTTTCAGTTGAATCAATTGTCTCATCAGTAGTTCTAGTTATATAAGTAGGAATACCTAACTCTCTTAGTCTGTCATACATATACTTACTAATAAGTAAAGTTAAATCCTTCTCAATAATTCCATTTCCACTAGCACCTGGATCGCTTCCACCATGTCCAGCATCTATAACAACACCTTTTAAAGCCATATTTACCACCTAATTTAGTATATGAAACATTGGGCTTTAGGTGCAAGATAATATTTTTTAAGTTTTAAAATAAGAAAAAACTTAAACATAAGTCAAAGTTAAATTATTTACTACTCACAAATTCTTTTATGAATATTTTTTTAATTTCTATATATCATACAACAAAAAGGCCAATTTATCATTGTTTTTATTGCATAGTTTTATACAAATAAAAAAGCAATACTTCACTTCAACTTCAAAGTATTGCTTTTTACTAATTCAAGTTCTCTTTCTTTAAGTTCGTTTTGTTTTTCAATTGCCTTAGCTAATCTTTCAAGTGTCTTAGCGTTTTGATTAAACTCTTTTAAAGCATTCTTAAGCCCTTCAGTTCTTTCTAAAGCTATTTTTAAACTTATAATATAAGCTTCTAAATTACCCATGATATCCTCCCTTAGTGACTACATATTATATTCTAACTTCCTTACTTTGTCAAACTTTTCTTAGAAAAACTAGTATGCAAATAATTTTTAATTCTCTCTTTATTCAAGTACCCATTAAAAAGCTTCATCATTTCTTTATTTTGAAAGCAATTTCTAACTATCATTTCACTATCAAATAAATTAAGTAAATCTTTTCTCATGTCTCTAACTTCATCTAATTTGTTTATATTACTAAGCTTGTTCCCAGCTCCACCTACACATCCCATCGGACAGGACATCACTTCAACAAAGTCATATTTAACAGTCTTATTCTTAATTTTATCAAGCACTTCTTTTGCATTCTTAAGTCCATACACCACAAGCACTTTAAGTTTCATACTACCTATACTAACACTAACTTCCTTAAAGTCTTTAGTATCTCTAATAACTTCACAAGTATTTTTATCTTCACTTTTCCCATTCAAGTAACTAACAGCTCTTAAAATAGACTCAGTAACCCCACCAGTACTTCCAAAAATAACTCCACTTGAACTAGACTTACCCATTAACTTATCAAACTCACTTAACCTAATATTCTTAAAATCAATTTTATTCTCCTTAATCATCATACTAACTTCAGTTGTAGTTAAGTAGTAGTCCACGTTTTTAAATCCGTCGTTCATAAGCTCTTTTCTATTGTTTTCAAACTTCTTAGCTGTACAAGGCACAATTCCAACAGTAACAATTTTCTCTTTAGGAATATGATTTTCCTGACTAAAATAACTCTTAACTAAAGCCCCCATAATAGCATTAGGACTCTTAACTGTACTTAAGTTACTTATAAACTCAGGGTACTTCCCTTCAACATACTTAACCCAAGCAGGACAACAACTCGTAAACATAGGCAAATTCTTATTATTTTTAACTCTATCAATTAATTCCTTGCTCTCTAAACTTGTAGTAACATCAGCACCAAAAGAAGTATCCAAAACATAATTAAAACCAATATCCCTTAAAGCCGCAATTAACTTTTTATAAGAGTTCTTATCATATTTCATATCAAAGCATTCATTAATACTCGCTTTAACAGCAGGAGCAATAAAAGCAACAACTACTTTTTCTTTTTCATTTATAATATTCATTACTTTTCTATAGTCATATTTTGGACAAAGTGCTCCAGTAGGGCACATCAAAATACAGTTTCCACAGTTAACACACTCATGAACATCTTTTTCAAGATTTAATCCAGTGACATTATTACACGTCTTAGTGCATAACCCACAATTTATACATTTTTCTATAATTCTATTAATACTAGGATTTTCATTACTTACAAAAACTTTCTTATTAGTTTCTTCTATCTCAACATATCTAACAAAATGCTCTTTATCAATTCCGCATTTAGGACAATAAAAGTTAGTCTCTTCATACTCGTTTTCATTTGCTATATAATGACATAAATTACACATATATTTCATACTATTCACCTAGTATAATTTTATCATAACTAACTAACTTTATCAATGAAGTTCTTTACACACTCCACTTTTAGGCTCGTAAAAGCAGTGATTTTTATATCTTCCTGAATAACTTTGACCAAACCAAGTATTCTTGCAGTTTTCCCCAGTTTTAGGTGCATAAAAATAAAGTGAGTTTGTAGCAGGATGATAGTATTCTCCCTTTAAAACCCTTTTAGCAAGTTCTTTTTCTTTAGTAGTACTCGAACTTTGAAACAAACTAGATTTAGTCCCACTAAATTGATTTTTCTGATAAATAACGTCAGTAATAGTTCTAACATTAGTAAAATCTAAACAATCAGCAATTGCGCGATTTACTACAACATTTCCAACCATAAGCATTCCAAGATCTCCTTCTGCTAAAGCTTCAGCTCTCATTATTCTTGCACACAAATCCAGTTCTTTAGTACTATAATTTATTAACATATCTTCACCCTTATTTAATTTTATTCACATTTTTATAAAAAAGTCTTTTATTTTAACCAAAACTATGATAAAATTAATAGCGTGTTAGGGGTATAATATAATGGTAGTATTAACGTCTCCAAAACGTTCCGTTCGGGTTCGAGTCCTGATACCCCTGCCATTTTTAAAAGTAAGCTCTCAAGTATGAGAGTTTTTCTTTTAACAAAAAATATGAACAATATCAAAACAAAATGTTGTATTTTCTAACTTTTTATGGTACAATACATATCGATTTATGGGGGGATTTATATGACTGAAAAAGATTATCTTTTATTATTAAAAAAACAAATACAACCAAAAAGAGTTGTTTGTGGGTTCAACGAAGATGCTTATAGAAGAGCTATTGTTACAACAGGCATTCCTAAACGATATAACGAAGAAGTAATAACTTATGAAAACAAAAAAACAGTAAGTTATGAAAGTTACATGAATAGTCAATTTCAACAAAGAGCCAAAAGAATAAGATAATTTTACGTGGTGTCTAAAAGTATAAATATTATTCAATACTTTTGACACCTTTTTTGATAGAAAACGAAGACGATCAAAGTATTAATAAAGAAAAAAATAACAAGCATTTTTAAAATAGTTTCTACACTCAACCAAAGGGGGGATAATATAATGGTAGTATTAACGTCTCCAAAACGTTCCGTTCGGGTTCGAGTCCTGATACCCCTGTCAAGATAATACCGATTTTTTTCTTATTAAATAGGAGAAAAATCGTTTTTTTTATTATTTTTATTAGAAGTTAGTATCACAATTGAAGTGATTAAATTGAATATATATAAATACAGTGTAGGTAAAAGTTGTTTTGAATTAATTATTATTTTTAAAAATATTTATATTAATGATGTGTTTTAGTTCCAATAAAAATAATTACACATTCAAAAAAGATAATAAACGAATGACATCTGTTTTTTAAAAAAATTACCGATTTCGGTAGAAAATTTTGCTAGAATAATTGACAAACTTTTAAAAAAATAATATAATTACCTAGGCTTTCTACATTTTAAGCAAAATAATTGTAGAAAGGAGGTTGATAAAATGTTAAAAAATGCTATAGCATATATTTTAAGAAAAAGAAATAGAACAATTATAGTATTTATTATTTTAACAGTAGTTCTCTCTTGTTTGTATTCATGTTTGAATATAACAAAATCAACAAATAATTTAGAAAAAGACTTATATAAAATTTCAAATTCATCATTATCAATAACTAAAAATAATAGTGATACTTTTGAAACTAAACTGTTTAAAGAATTAGATGATATAAAAGAAATAAAAGAGATTATTACTGTGTATGAGGGACTTGCTAAAACTACAAACATCAAAGTTATTGATGGAACACAATTAGTAGAACGAGATGATTTATCAGATGAGTTCAAAAATATGCTTTCAGTAGAAGCTACTAATAATAGTGAAAAGGATAATTTATTTAGTAGTGGTATTTTCACTATTATAAAAGGTAGACATATTAATAATAATGATAGAGAAAAAATTATTATTCATAATGAACTTGCAGAAAAAAATAACCTAAAACTTAATGATAAAATTAAACTTGAATTAATTGATATTAATAATAGTAAAAAGAAAAAGGAATATGAGTTTGAGATAATTGGAATCTTTTCAGGTAAAAAACAAGAAAAATATACTGGCTTATCATCAGACTTTAGTGAAAATATGGTATTTATTGATTATGAATCAAGTCAAAAAGCATTAAATAAACTTGAAAATAACAAAATTGTTAATAAACTTGCAATATTTTCAGACAGCTCAGAAAATACAAAGGTTGCACTAAATAAAATTAAAAAAATTAAAATTAATTGGTCACAATATAGTGTTTCAAGTGATAACCATGTATTCGAAGAAACACTAGAGTCTATAGATGGAATAAAACATATTATTAAGATCATGACATATTCAATTATGATAGGTGGAATAACAGTATTGTCATTAATATTAATATTATGGTTAAGAGAAAGAATACATGAAATAGGAATATTATTATCAATTGGTATAAGTAAAATAAAAATTGTAACTCAATTTATACTTGAATTATTATTTATATCACTACCCTCTTTGGTATTATCATTGTTTATAGGAAATGTAATATTAAATATTATAGTCGGTGGATTTATGAATTCTGATGATTCAACAATAATGGTTGATAGCTTACTTAAAAACAATAATTTAATTTCAAATCTTATAACATTCATGCAAAGTTACGGAATATTAATTGGAATTATTGTTCTATCAGTTATTATTGCAAGTTTAATGATATTAATTAAAAAACCAAAAGAAATATTATCAAAAATAAGTTAGGAGATTAAAAATGGATATATTAGAAATAAAAAATGTAACATATAATTATTCAAATTCAAATGAGTTAGTATTATCTTCAGTAAATCAAAAATTTGAAATTGGAAAATTTTATGCAATAATAGGAAAATCAGGCTCAGGTAAGTCTACATTACTTTCTCTATTAGCAGGTTTAGATAAACCACAAAAAGGTCAAATCTTATTTAAAGGAAATGATATAGAGAAAGATGGCTACAGTAATCATAGAAAAAATAACATATCGTTAGTTTTTCAAAACTATAATTTAATTGATTATTTAACACCTTTAGAAAATGTTAGATTAGTAAATAAAAATGCATCTGAATCAATCTTATTTGAATTAGGGCTTGATAAAAGTCAAATAAATAGAAATGTAATGAAGTTATCAGGTGGACAACAACAAAGAGTGGCGATTGCAAGAGCACTAGTTTCAGAAGCCCCAATAATTTTAGCAGATGAACCTACTGGAAACTTAGATGTTGATACTGCTGGGGAAATAATTGAAATACTTAAAAAGTTAGCAAAAGAAAGAAATAAGTGTGTAATCGTGGTAACACACAGTAAAGAAGTTGCAAATTCTGCTGACATTATTTTAGAATTAAGAGATAGAAAACTTAAGAAAATAAATCAAAATAATTAGGAGGTACAATAATGATTAAAAATGCATTCGCATATGTAACTAGAAAAAGTCTAAAATCAATAATTATATTGTTGGTTATAACAGCTATGTCAACGCTTTGTCTTATTAGTTTATCAATTAAAGACGCTACGAACAGAGCTTCAAAAGAAACTTTTGGAAATATAACAAATAGTTTCTCTATGGAAATAAACCGAAGAGTTAATTTTGGAACACCAAGAGGTGGTGGCAATATAAAAGGACAAGATATTAAAAAAATTGCTGAATACAAAGATATTGATTCATATGTAAAAAGAATTAATAGTGTTGCTGATTTAGTAGATAATGATATAATAGAAACTAAAAAAACACTTTCAGGGCAATCACCAGAAAGAGCAAAAAACTTTAAAAGAACAGTTATGTTAACAGGAGTTAATGATTCATCAAAAGAAAATAAGTTTATCTCAGGAGCTTACAAATTATCTAGTGGTGAACATTTAAATGAAAATGATAAAAACAAGATTTTGATGCATAAAGACTTAGCAGAAAAAAACAATTTAAAAATTGGTGATAAAATAAAAATAAAATCTAATTTATTTGATGCCGATAATGAAAAAGGAGCAAATGAAAAAGTAGAAGTTGAGATAAAAGGTCTTTTTGATGGTCATAATGAAAGCACCGTTACTGCAGCCCAAGAACTTTACGAAAATACTTTGATAACTGATTTAGATACGGCTGCAAAAGTATATGGAAATACAGAGGATACTGCAGTATATCAAGATGCAACATTTTTTGTAAAAGGTGATAAAAATTTAGATAAAGTCATTAAAAACATTAAAAAACTTGATATAGATTGGAAACAGTATAATTTGATTAAAAGTTCAAATAATTACCCAGCACTACAACAATCAATATCAGGTATATATAAAATAGCTAACAAATTATTTGTAGGATCATTATTATTTGCAGGTGTTACAGTTTCATTACTATTGTTTTTATGGATGAATGCTAGAAAAAAAGAAATTGCAATTTTACTTTCATTAGGAATTTCAAAAGCCAAAATATTCGGACAATTTATTATTGAACTAGTATTTGTATCAATCCCAGCATTTATAGGATCATACTTTCTAGCTGTTTATACAGCAAGTATGATTGGAAACAACATATTAAGTAAAGTCACTGGTACTATAGCAAAACAAATTGCTAAACAAGGAGCATCTAGCCAACTTGGAGGTGGAGCTGAAGTAGATGGATTTAATAAAACACTAACAAGTTTAGAAATTAATATATCTCCAAAATTAATGATATATGTAGTTTTATTTATGTCTTTAGTTCTTATAATATCTTTACTAATATCTTCATCAAGCAATTTAAAGAAAAGCCCAAAAGAATTATTAATTGATACAAAATAGTAATAAATATTTAGAATTTATCAAAGTAAATCAGAAATGGTTTACTTTTTAAATATTAAATATTTAATTTTTGTAAAATACAATAATTTTTCTACCGATTTCAGTAAAAGTATGATATAATTTAAATATTAGGAGGAGAAAGAAATGAAAAAACAAAATATTTTTATATTAGGTTTGATATTATTAGCAGTTATCTCATTTGTAATATTCATATTAGTATCAGGTAGTGGCAATAAAGGTGGTTTTAATACACCAAAAGATATTAATGACATTATTAATACAATAAATAAAAACAATAAAAATGTTTTACCTGAACTTGAAACTATGAAAATAAATGTGAAGAATATTGATGAAGTTACTAGCTATACTGGTTTAACAACAAATGATGGAATTGAATCAATTACTGTATCAGTACCAGTGATGACAGCACAAGCTTACTCAGTGGCTATTGTTAAGGTTAAAGATAGTGCTGATGTAGAAAAAATCAAACAAGAAATGCTAGATAACATTGATATGAGACGTTGGATTTGTGTTTCTGCAGAACAATTATATATTACAAATAGTGGTAATATAATATTCTCTGTAATGGCTGATAAAGATATTGCTGAAACTGTATATAATGATTTTAAGAAATATGTAAATAATAATATTGGAAAAGAATTAGAAAAATCAAATAACGAAGAAAATATAGAACTTCCACCAGAAATGCCAGCAGCAGAATAATGAAGCACCTTCTAAGGTGCCTTTTTAAAAGGAGGATACAATGTTATTTACTAGTATTAGTTTTTTATATTATTTTTTACCAGCATTAATAATTGTATATTTTATAACACCTAAAAAATATAAAAATATTATTTTATTAATTGCTTCTTTAGTCTTTTATTTTTACGGAGAACCTAAATATGTTTTTTTAATGATTATAGAAATTATTATTGCCTATATAGGGGCTATTTTAATTGATAAATATAAAAATCAAAGTAAAAATATATTAATAACAACTATATTTATACATGTATTTTTATTAATAATATTTAAATATACTGATTTTATTATACAAACAATTAATGATATATCTAATGCTAATATTAAATTATTAAATATTGCATTACCAATAGGAATATCATTTTATACATTTCAAATTATAAGTTATCTTATTGATGTATATAATGGTAAAGTTAAAGTTCAAAAGAGTATTATAAAATTAGCTACTTATGTATCATTATTTCCACAGTTAGTCGCAGGACCTATTGTTAGATATCAGACAGTAGAAAAAGAATTAGATGATAGAGTACATAGTTTTAATAATTTTGCATATGGTATTAGAAGATTTTCTATAGGACTTGCTAAAAAAGTGTTGATAGCAAATGCTTTGGGAGAACTTTGTACTAAAGCTTTCGCTCTAAATGAAACAACAGTAGTATTTTATTGGATATTTGGTATAAGTTATATGCTACAGTTGTATTTTGATTTTTCTGCTTATAGTGATATGGCTATTGGTCTTGGAAGAATATTTGGATTTAATTTCCCTGAAAACTTTAATTACCCATATATATCAAAAAGCATAACTGAGTTTTGGCGTAGATGGCACATCTCTCTTGGTACATGGTTTAAAGATTATGTTTATATTCCACTTGGGGGTAATAGAAATGGTATATATAAACAAATAAGAAATATTTTAATAGTATGGTTGTTAACCGGAATATGGCATGGTGCTAATTGGACTTTTCTAATATGGGGATTATTGTTTGGAATTATTCTTATAATAGAAAAAATATTTCTTAATAAATTTATGGAAAAATTACCTTCTTTTATAAGAAGAATATATGTATTATTTATTGTTATGATATTATTTATTATATTTAATTCTGACAATATGCAAGTAGCTTTGACTAATATTAAAGGATTATTTGGTATGAATAAAGAAGCTTTTATTAATGATTATACACTTCATTACTTAAAGAGTTATTCACTAGTATTAATTATCTCTTTATTTGGGGCTACTCCATTAATTAAAACATTAATAGATAAATTAAGAAAAAATAAATATGTAAATAACATAATTAATATTTTAGAACCAATTTTAATAGTTATGATATTATTTGTTGTTACTTCTTATTTGATAGATAATTCATATAATCCATTTTTATATTTTAGATTTTAAGGAGGTTATACATGAGTGATAAAATTAAAGATATAGTTGTAACTTTAGTATTTCTTTTTACTATAATTTCATTATTTTTGATTAATATTATAAAAAAAGATACTGATATTTCTATAGCAGAGAGAAGAAAACTTGCTACCATGCCAGAATTGACTACTAAAAGTTTGTTTGATGGTACTTATTTTAAGAACTTTGATTCCTATGTTACGGATCAATTTGTGGGAAGAGATACTTTTAGAAAAATTAAAATAGATATAGAATTATCTACTAAAGGTGAATATAATAATTTATATATGTATGATGATTATATTGTTGAAGAAATATTTCCTTTAAATACTAATTCTATTAATAATTTAACAAATAAGATTAATTATATAAAAAATACATATTTGAATAATAATAGCAATATATATTATACTATTATTCCTGATAAAAATTACTTTGTTAATAAAGGTAATTTAAAACTTGATTATAATAAATTACAAGATATGATGAAAAATAATTTAACAAATCTTAATTATATAAATATATTTGATAAATTAACTCTTGATAATTATTATAAGACCGATACTCATTGGAAACAAGAAGATTTATTTAATGTTGCAAATACTATTGCTAATCAAATGAATTTTGATATAACTAATAACAATATTATAAATACAGTTACTACTTTTAAGGGTACTTATGCTGGTAGACTATCAGTAACTAAAGATATTGATACTATAAAAACAATATCTAACCCATCTACTCTTAATAGTAGTGTGTATAATTATGAAACTAAAAAATATACAAAAATATATGATTATGATAAACTAAAATCATTAGATAAATATGATATATATTTATCAGGAGCATCTTCTATTATAGATATTGTTAATCCTACTTCAAATAGTAATAAAGAATTAATTGTTTTTCGTGATTCTTATGGCAGCAGTTTAATTCCTTTATTAATAGAGGGTTATAAGAAGATTACTGTCGTTGATATTAGATATGTTTCTTCAAGAATTTTGAATAATTATATAAAATTTAATAATCAAGATGTTCTTTTTATGTATAGTATATTAACTATAAATAATAGTTTTTCTATTAGATAAGGAATTTAGTTAATTAGATTCCTTTTTTCTTTTGTTAACTAATTAATAAAATGTTTCAGTTATATTTTTTCCGAAAACGAAAAAAATTAAATAAAATTAGTGTTAAAAATAAATGAAATGTGATAAAATGTAGATGAGATAGAGTGTGTTCTTTGTTGAAGATAAGACTCTTACTTATTTTTTAGTAATTGTTCATAAGGAATATAATTGGTAATGTGAAATAGAGGTGAATAATATGAAAAAAATTTATATAATAACTGGAGCAAATGGCTTTCTTGGAAACAATATTGTAAGATTACTTGAAAAAGATAACAATAACGAAATAAGAGCATTGATTCTACCTAATGATAAAACAGATGCTCTAAAAGGACTTAAATGCGAAAAATTTTATGGTGATGTAACGAAACTAGAAACATTAGAAGATATATTTAATATTGATGCAAGTGTTAAAGAAAAAGTGAATGTTTATGTTATTCATTGTGCTTCAATAGTATACCTTGATAGCAAATATAATGAAAGAGTATATCAAGTTAATGTAGAAGGTACTAAAAATATTATTAAAAAAACCAAAGAAATAAATGCTAAACTAGTATATGTTAGTAGTGTACATGCAATAGAAGAAAAAGTTAAT
>ERZ779737.1868-NODE-1868-length-15283-cov-2.157079_pt1 | contig 15283 bp, 15 predicted proteins | sample MGYA00511889_ERZ779737 | MGnify/ENA primary metagenome ERZ779737 (study PRJEB29588, sample SAMEA2163575) | human gut metagenome | biome: human gut; feature: human-associated habitat; material: faeces | place: Denmark | collected 2008/2010 ...
GGCTCAGGGATATGAAGCCATGGCGATCGCCGCGAACGTGGCCAAGCCCGAGGAGGCCGAAGCCGCAGTCAAAGCCGTTGTCGACAAATACGGCAAGATCGACATTCTCGTCAACAACGCGGGAATCACACGCGATACGCTCATGATGAAAATGACCGAGCAGGACTGGGATCTCGTTCTCTCCGTCAATCTGAAGGGAACGTTCAACTTCACCAAGGCGGCGACCCGCTACATGATGAAGGCCCGCTACGGCAAGATCGTCAACATCGCTTCTGTTGTGGGGCGCATGGGCAATGCCGGGCAGGCAAACTACTCCGCCTCCAAAGCCGGCGTGATCGGTCTGACCAAGACGACGGCGCGCGAGTTCGGCAGCCGGAACATCTGCGCGAATGCGATCGCTCCCGGCTACATCATCACGGACATGACGGAAAAACTGCCGCAGGCGGCGCGTGACGCGTTTCTCGTGAACATCCCGCTGAAACGCGGCGGAAAGCCCGAGGATGTCGCGAATGTGGTCTGCTTCCTCTGCGGACCGGATTCCGATTACGTCACAGGACAGGTTCTGAATGTCGACGGCGGATTTCTGATGTCCTGAAGTGTCCGGCGCTTTCCGCTCGAAACGGGTGGGAGAAACTGCGCGCCTGAAAAATTCAGTAGCCTTTTTTTCAATTGACACTTGAAAAATTTTAAAAAAGCACAATATTAATGTGCTAGCGTAGTAAAAACTCAACTGCGAATTAACTTACAGAAAGGATTCGTAATGTCCACAATAGCAGAAAAAGTGAAAAAGATCGTTGTCGAGCAGCTCGGAGTTGCTGAAGACCAGGTGACCGAAGACGCAAAATTCATCGAAGACCTCGGTGCGGATTCTCTGGACCAGGTGGAGCTTGTCATGGCTCTTGAGGAAGAGTTCGGCTCCGACATTCCGGATGAAGATGCCGAGAAGCTGACGACTGTCGGCGATGCCATCAAGTACATTGAAGGCAAGCAGAAGGCGTAAGCCTGTTCTTTGCTGATTGAAGCGGGACATTCCCGTCAAAGAATGCCCCGTTTTTTTGTGTATCCACGGAGGCTTGAATGGATAAAAGACGCGTAGTGATTACCGGAGTCGGCGCCGTTTCCTGTATCGGTCTGGATGTGAATTCGATGTGGGACGCGCTGGTCAACGGCAGATGCGGACTGGATAGAATTGCAAGGTTCGACGTCAGCGCCTACCGCACTCAGATTGCCGGCGAGGTCAAGGGATTCGATCCCACCCGTTACATGTCTGAGAAAGAGGCCAGAAGAATGGATGACTTCTGTCTGTATGCTGTGGCGGCGGCGGACGAGGCCCTCAAAGACGCGGGACTTCCTCTGGATATGCGTGACGGCTCGGTCGTCAACCCGGATCGCGTCGGCATTTGCGTCGGCAGCGGCATCGGGGGGATGCGGACGATGGAACAGCAGTGCGAAGTCATGCTGGAAAAAGGTCCGGGCAGAATTTCCCCCTTCCTGATCCCGATGATGATTATCGACATGGCATCGGGTTCCCTCTCCATAAGATACGGGGCGAAGGGCCCCAATTTTGCGGCTGTCACAGCCTGTGCGGCGGCATCGCATTCCCTCGGGGAATCGTTCTGCGCGGTTCAGCGGGGTGACGCGGACATCATGATCAGCGGCGGTGCGGAGGCTTCGGTTTCCAAGCTCGGTCTCGCCGGATTCTGCTCCATGAAGGCAATGAGTCAGAGAAATGATGATCCCAAGCACGCCAGCCGTCCGTTTGACAGGGACAGGGACGGTTTCGTGATGTCCGAAGGATCGGGCATTCTGATTCTCGAGGAACTGGAACACGCGAAAAAACGCGGCGCCAGGATTTACGCCGAGGTTCTCTCCTACGGCGCGAGCGGCGACGCTTATCATATCACCTCCCCGGCGCCGGGCGGGGAAGGCATGGCGCGGGCGATCAACATGGCGCTCGGAAACGCCGGAATCAGCGGTGATGCGCTTGACTACATCAACGCCCACGGCACCAGCACGCAGCTGAATGATAAATTCGAGACGATGGCGATCAAGTCCTCTCTTGGAGCTCATGCCTATGAAACGGCGATCAGCAGCACAAAAGGCACCATGGGGCACGGCCTCGGCGCAGCCGGCGGATTTGAAACCATCATCTGTGCACTTGTCATTCAGAAGGGTGTCATTCCTCCGACGATCAACTATGAAACGCCGGATCCGGAGTGCGATCTGAATTATACGGTCAACACCGCCGTCGAAAAGAAGGTCGATGTTGCCATGAACATTAATCTGGGTTTCGGCGGTCACAACGGAGCGCTTCTCCTCAAGAGATTCTCCGACTGACATTTTATGTCAAATGAGCGGGGAAGCTTTCATCCGGATGAGAATGCATTTGCGTCGAGACCATGACGGAGTTATGAGAATGAACAAGCGTATTTTTGTCGCGGGAACAGCTTCCCTCTTGTCTTTTCTGCTCTGTTCCTGCGGTCTTTTTGAAAGCGGAAGCGATGTGCCTCCGCCTCCCGCCGGAGAAGAGTGGTCCGCAAAAATCAAATCCAGCTATCCCGACTGGCAGCCTCCTCATGAGATGCCGATGGGCACCGCGGAATATCAGGCTGCGCTGAAAGCCGAGCGGGAGCAGAAAGCGTCTGCCGCCGCGGAGCAGGAATCCGGAACCGCCGTGAAAAAAGCCGGGCCAGAGTCCGTTGCGCCGGAGAAAAGCGTTTCTTCCGCGGCACAGGAAAAGATCGGAACGGAAGACGGCTCGAAGAATGCAAAGGAAATTCCCTCCGTCTATCTTGTCAAACAGAATGACAACCTCTGGAACATCGCAAAGTCCATCTATGGCAAAGGCGAAAAGTGGACCGTGATTTTTGAGGCGAATAAGGAGAAGATCAGGAATCCGGACATTCTGAAACCCGGTCTTGAACTTCAGATTCCGCCGGCTGGAAAATAATGAATGCTGACAGTGAAAGTCCAGGGGGCATAGTCTCCGACCAATATTTCTTCCGCACCGCGACCGAGATGGAACAGATGTTTTCCGGGCATTTCATGGAAAACGTCGGGGAGATTGAAAAACGTCTCGGCGTGACGGCGGTTGCCCGCGATCTGAAATTGAAACTCTCCGCGCCGAAACAGGAAAACCTCAGAAAGGCCATGGCGTTTCTGGAGGAACTGAACAAGATTTATTCCCTTGTGAAAAAACGGATTGACCAGCGGGACTTCCAGATGACGCTGTCGGCGTTTCAGGAATCGCGGGAAACCGAGCTTCAGAATTTCTTTTCCCAGCGGATCAAAGTCAGTCCGAAAAAACAGGAGATTGTTCCGCGCACGCCGAATCAGCTTGCCTATGTGAAGGCGGTCCGCACGAAAGATGTCGTTTTCGGAATCGGTCCGGCCGGAACCGGAAAGACCTATCTTGCCATGGCGCTTGCCGTTTCCGAACTGCTTGCGGGCAGGGTCGACCGGATTGTCCTGACGCGTCCCGCCGTGGAGGCCGGGGAGAATCTCGGTTTTCTGCCGGGAAAGATTGAAGAGAAGATCAATCCCTATCTGCGCCCGCTCTATGACGCTTTGTACGACATGCTGGAGTTCGAAGAGGCCGCGGCGCTGATTGACCGCGGCATTATCGAGGTTGCGCCGCTGGCGTTCATGCGCGGACGGACGCTCAACAATTCGTTTATCATTCTTGACGAGGCGCAGAATGCAAGCCGGGAGCAGATGCTGATGTTTCTGACCCGTCTCGGTTTTCATTCCAAGTGCGTGGTGGCCGGTGATCCGACCCAGATTGATCTTCCCGGCAAACGGGCTTCCGGACTGATCCATGCGGTCCGGCGTCTGGAGCGGATTCCCGAGATAGCCGTCTGCGTTTTCAATACGGGCGATGTGGTGCGTCACTCGCTTGTGGAGAAAATCGTCAATGCATATCAGAATGAAAAAGTCGTGTCGGGAGGCGGAAAAGATGGCGCAGATGAATAAGGACGCGCTGAAAGCCGTCTCGTTCAGCGAAAAGCTGGAGCATTCGAAGGTTGTGCTTGTGCTGATGCTTCTGATGCTGCTCGCGGCATCACTGCTTGTCATGATTATTCCGGAAAACAGCACGGACATCCATTTTGTCGCCGGACAGTATTCTCCTTATACGGTTTTTTCCGAGTTTGACTTTTCCGGAGAGGATACCTTGAAGACCAGGGCGCTCCGTGACAAAGTGACATCGCAGTCGCCTTATTATTTCAAGATTCAGCCGGAAGCCTCCGCCCGGATTCTGGAGCGTTTTCAGACATTTTTCGCCGAATTGCATAAACGCGGCGCGGCGGAAGCCAAAGGAGCCCGCTATCTTCCCGCACCCGGAAATGCCGTGGCGGAACGCGTCGCCGGCCTGAGCAACACCGTGACGGAGTGTCTGCTTCAGATTGCGGACAATCCCGTTCAGATGAAAAAGATGCAGTCCCTTTTCGAGAATGCGCTGAACAACGGCATCATCAGCAATCAGCAGAAAGGAAGTCTGACGTGGGACAAGCATATCCGCATCATCGACGTTTACAAACGTCAGCGCGACAGTGTTCCGATGCGGGAAATCATGACACCCCGGGAGGCTGCGCAGTCTGTCGTGAATGCCACGCTGGAGTATTACAGCGATCCGGAAAAGGAAGCCGTGCTTGCCGCGATTGAGAAGACGCTGTCCGCTTTGATCGGAAACGGGAATCTTGCTTATGATCCCGACTTTACCGAGGCGAAAAAAGAGGAAATGGCGAACATGGTGCGTCCGGTCATGTTCAAAATCCACAAGGGACAGCCGATTCTGGAAAAGAAAAGCATTGTGACGGACAAGGATCTGATGATTCTGGAGGCCTACAACAAGGAACGGCGGGCGAATCAGGCGCAGACCGGGCCTTACCGCGTGATTCTGGAAAATATTTTCCTCTGTCTGGCGATTATTATTTTCACGGGCATCTACATCTCCCACGTGCATCCGGAAATGGCGCGAAGCAACCGGACGATCTGGCTGCTTGGACTTATCACAATTGCATCGATTCTGCTGAACCGTCTTTTCCTCGATCTGTTCAAGATCATCAGCGAGCAGTACAGCATATCCCCGAACGTCACCTATTTCGCGTTGCCGCTTGGCTTCTGCGCGGTTATTGTTTCCGTGATCTACGGCATCCGCGCGGCCTTGTTTGTCGGACTGCTGGTGACGACAATTGCCGCTCTCCAGATGAACAATCCTTTCCAGATGATGGTTACGGGGCTGATTGTGAACGGCGGTGCCGGTTTCGCGGTGCGCTGCGCCACCAACTACCGGAATTTCTTCGTCCGCGCGTTCCTCGGCACCATGATTTCAACGCTGATCGTTTCCTTTATCTTTCTCTGGAAGGACACCGATTTGAACGGAACGTTCCTCTGGCAGGATCTGGAGGGGGCGAAAATCTGTTTCTGGCTGCTGGTTTTTCCGCTTTTCACTGGACTTCTGACGGCGATTCTCGCGCAGCTTGCGTTGTTTGTGATTGAATTTCTGTTCGATGTCAGCACGACGATGTCCCTTCTGATCTACAGCGACTACAACCATCCGCTCCTCAAGCGTCTTCAGTTCGAGGCGCCCGGCACCTATCATCACAGTCTGATGGTTTCAACGCTTGCGGAACAGGCCGCCCAGGAAGTCGGACTCAACCATATCAAGGCGCGCGTCTGCGCCCTGTTCCACGACGTCGGCAAACTTTCGCAGCCGGATTATTTCATTGAAAACAGCCCCGGCGCGGACATGCACAGGGAGCTGAATCCGTCGATGAGCGCTCTGATTATTCTGAACCATGTCAAATACGGTCTGGAGCTTGCGCGGAAATACAAGCTCAAAAAGATCATCCGAGACACGATCATGCAGCATCATGGAACCGATTTGATTTTGTATTTCTACAAGCGTGCGCAGGAGATGCACGGCGAGCATAACGTCGGGGAGAATGAGTTCCGCTATCAGGGGCCTCTGCCTTCGGAAAAGGAAATCGTGCTGATTATGCTGGCGGACTGCTGCGAGGCAGCTTCGCGCAGTCTGGAAAAACCGACTCCCGCCGCGCTGGAGACTCTGGTGCGGGAGCTGTTCCGCAAGAAAATCCGGGACGGACAGCTTGACGAAGCCAATCTGACAATGAGGGAGCTTGCGGGAATCCGCAGGAGTTTTGTAAAAACGCTTTCGTCCATGATGCATGGGCGCATAGCCTATCCGAAGGAAGAGGGGGCGAATGAAGACGACCTGTTCATGGAGAGCGGGAAAAACGTTTCCGCGTCCGTCGATGAAACGTCTGAAAAAATTCTCTGAGAAAGCCGCGGAAATCACAGGAAGCGGAATTGCGAAGGGACTTTCGCTGAACTTTGTCGGGGAAAAGGAGATGGCGGCGGTCAACGAGGCGTTTGTCGGTCACAGCGGTCCGACGGATGTGATCTGCTTCGACTACCGTGAGTCGAAAAGCATTCTTCCGGACGACAGTGCGGAGGATGCCGTTGACGCGGAGATTATCATCTGTCCGGCTGTGGCGCGCCGCGAGGCGGGAATGCGTTCGCTTCCCTATGCGCGGGAAGTGGCGCTGTATCTGGTTCACGGGCTGCTGCACGCCGCCGGAGAAGACGATCTGAAACCTGAACTCAAGAGGAAAATGAGACGCAGGGAACAAAAAACAATGAACGAACTGGAAAAGTTGTTCTCATTCGACGACATCTTTCCGGAACCTGTTCTGACGGGAGAGAATAAAAGATAATGCTGTTCGAACTGGAAGTGCTGAGTGGAAGTTTTATTCTGTTTCTGATGATTTTCTGCGCCTTTGAGGCGTTCGACCGCCTTTCCGGCGGACAGATCATGAAACTGGAGGCCACGAAACCTGAACTTGCCGAAAAATTAAGCGGATGGATGGAGCGTTCCGACTCCATCCGGAGCGTGTTCAAGCTTCTGCTCTTCATGCTCTCCTCGCTGATGGGAATGCTTTCATACTCCGTTCTCCTGATGCGGTTCGGGCAGGAGATTCAGCCGTGGCGCGTTCTCATCATCATTGCGGCGATTGTCTGCTCGTGGTATCTGGGCGAGATCATTTCCCGCCTTGTGACCTATCGCTACGACACATTCATTCTGAAAACGACGCTTCCATTCGTTTCGCTGCTTGCCAATACGGTCCTGCTGCCGTTCACACTGCTTGCGCGGCGGCTCAAGCAGAATGCGGACGACTGGCGGGACGAGGAGGCTCCCGAGCAGAAGGTCAGCATGGAGGACGAGATCCTTTCCGTCGTGGAAAATTACGGCGACAACGAGAACGACGATCTCGAAGAGGAGGAAAAGCGGATGATAAAGGGCATTCTCGACCTCGGCGACATGTCCGTCCGCGAAATCATGACGCCGCGCGTCGATCTCTCGGCCCTCCCCGCGGCGGCTTCCATCGAAGAGGCGAAAAAGATGTTCATTGAAACCGGGCACAGCCGGATTCCGGTCTACGGCCGGACGGTGGACGAGATCAGGGGCATCATTTACGCCAAGGATTTCATCGACAACCGGAAAATCGCGGGAAAGACTCTGGAACAGCTTGCTCACAAGCCGATTTTCATTCCCGAGTCCAAAGAGGTCGGGGAACTGCTGGAGGAGTTCAAGCGCAAGCACAACCATTTCGCCGTCATCATCGACGAATACGGCGGAACCTCCGGAATCATCACGTTCGAGGACATCATCGAGGAGATCGTCGGCGATGTGCAGGATGAATACGACAACGAGGAGGAGGAGAAAACGCGTCCGCAGCTGATGCCGGACGGCTCCGTCGTTCTTGAGGCGCGCACCATGATCTCCGACGTGAACGAGATCATGGATACGGAAATTCCCGATACCGAGGACGCGGACACCATCGGCGGCTACATCTGCTACGAACTCGGCAGGATTCCGGAGGAGGGGGAAACCTTCCATTTTGCGAACAATCAGCTCTCCGCGCTTGTCCTGAAGGCGGACAAACGGAAAATCCTTCAGCTGAAACTGATGTACGGAGGCGGCGATGAGGCGACATCGGCTTAATTTGCATCTGGCTCTGGCGGCGAGAAGAAGCCGCCGCTTTGTGTTTTCCCAGACGAAAGGGCTCCTGATTACGGGGCTGTTCGTCGTGATTCCGATTTTCGTGACGCTCTGGTTCGCCTGGTTCGTCTACAGTCTTCTGACGACCTGGGCTCTGGCGGTCATGAAGCAGTTTCATTTCCTTCAGGATGAGATCAATTCCTTCTGGGTGCAGCAGGGAATCCGCGTTCTTTCCCTGATCGCCATCGTCGTGCTTCTGATTCTGATCGGACAGCTGACGCGGATGACGCTCGGCAGCCGCCTGATCCTGCTGGCGCAGAAAATTCTGCTGCGCCTTCCCATCATCAATTTCATCTATTCGACCTGCAAGCAGATCGGCGACGCGCTCTGGACATCGGGCGGCGGCAGCATGTTCAGCAAGGTTGTGATGTTCGAGTATCCGTGCCCCGGCTCCTATGCGATCGGGTTCATGACGAATGAAAACACGGAACCTTTTGAAGTGACGGAAAAACTCGGCAGCCCGGTGGTGAGCGTCTTCATGCCGACGACTCCGAACCCGACCAGCGGGTTCCTGCTCCTGATCCCGAAGGAGCGCTGCACATTTCTTGACATGTCCGTTGCCGACGCGATGCGTCTGATTGTCAGCGCGGGCGCGGTTCTTCCCGGGCAGGCGCATGAACACCTGCCCGATGCGCCGCGATAGGGGGTCGCCGGGGGGCGCAGAGGAAGATCATTTTTTCTTTCTTGCCGCGCAGATCGCGTCATATGCCTGGTTGATGCGGCGCATCTCATTTTCGGCGTGCGCCAGCATTTCCGGAGGGAGTCCTTTGCTCTGGAGTTTGTCCGGATGGAATTCGACGCATTTTTTCCGGTATGCGCTTTTGAGTTCCGCATCCGTGGCATCCGGGGATACTTCAAGGATTTTGTAATAGGCGTCCAGATCCTCTTCCTGAGCGTCTTTTGCATTGTGAACCCGGAAGAAGGCGTTGACATATCCGTTGAGGCGGAAGACTCGTTCGGCATACAGAAGGATTTCGCGTTCCTTTTCCGTCAGTTCGCCGTCCACCGCGGCCAGTTCGCAGAGAAGCCCCAGGAAATTCTGCTTGATGACCGGATTGTAGCCGAGCAGTTTGTCGAATTCAAGAATATACTCCTGATATGAGATGTGATTGTCGCGCGCGGTGTTGAACACTTCGCGGATGAACGGCTTCTGATCCGGGTGGAAATTCGCGCGGATGAACGCCTTGATGTATTCCGCCTCGCGCCCGGAAACGACGCCGTCGGCTTTCGCCACCTTCGCCATGCAGGAAAACAATGCCGTGATAAAGGCCGCCTGCAGTTCCTCCCTGCGGCTGGCGCGCTTCGCCTTGTCTTCCGCATTTCCCGTGGCCAGATGCCCGATCACGCCGCCCACGATTGCTCCCAGCGGTCCGCCTCCGGCAAATCCGATGGCCCCGCCCACGATTGCTCCCAGCCAGCTCATATTGAAAAATCATTCCTTTCTGAAGTTGAATATTCCCCGACGGGAATGCAGATAAATGGATTGTCCTGTGTCGGAATTGCTTTCCGCTCAATGCAGTTTCCCCGGGCCGTGGCGGTTGCCGCCTCCGCCGGACCTCCAGTCGTCGCAGTGATCCTCGTTGGTCGTATCGGTCACATGGCCGATCACATTACCGAAGGCATCGTGAACATCGTGGCCGGTGGCTTCGGCGTTCAGCCATTCGCGTCCGCGCAGACGCCAGGAGAGATTGTCCAGGTCTTTAATCAGTTTGTGATATTTGAGGCAGAGCGCGAACTCTTCCCCGGTCAGATGCCCCTCGACATCGTCGATATTGTTCACCTTGCCGAGCGCGGGCAGATATTTTGTGACGTAGATGATCCATGCGCGGTCGTCCATCGGCATGCCGTAGACGGGTTCGAGCGCAACCGGGATCAACGTCACTTTTTCGAAGACCGGCAGCACCATGCCGGCGATGAACGGATAACGGATCGCCCCCTCTTCGGTTTTCAGATAACCGAGCGTTTTTGCCGTGGCGTCGAACGTGATTTGGAAATCATCGTCGTCGAAGTAGGTCAAAGCATTTTCCGTATTTTCGCCGTATCTGTTGATCTGCTGCCCCATGGAATTATTTTTGCCGCCGAAGCGCAGCGCATGTTTGCCGGTTTGAAACCTTCTCCGGAATTCGAACTGTCGCAGGATGGTTTCATCCGGCACGCGAATGGAGAAATAGGAGAGTGCGCCGGAGCGGTAGTCCACGCCCTGCTGAAACGGGCCGCGCAGATAGTTTTCCCAGCTGCCTGTGTCCACGCCGTATTCGGAGTAGGAGCACCAGTCGCTGTCGAAGATGGACCAGGAAAGTTCCGGCAGGGAATGGTTTTCCCCATCATCGGAGTTTTCTTCCGTATTGTATGCCGTGCCGAGTTTTTTGAGTTCCTCTTCGCGGCCGGGAATCCGTTGAATGACTTCGTCGAGCATGCCGTTTTCGTCCGCCCGGGTGTAGAAATCCCCGCCTTCGCTCGTCTTGACATGGACGGGAAGAATTTCGGAGCCTTCCAGGGATTTTTTACTGGGTTCAATCTCGATGTTTCCCCACCATTTCTCCTGGTAGTAGATGCCGTCGTTATTCGGCAGCAGCGCCCGGAGGATGCACCAGTCCTCCGCCGCGATCGCCTCCATCACGGTTCGGTTCTGCAGGTAGTTCACGACGGTGACGGGCGGGCGTTCGGAACGGTCCGCCAGCAGTTTCGGCATCCCGAGGTAATCGACATTGGTTCCGACCGCCACGCCTTTGGATGTTCCGTTGTCGGAGGGGCCGAGAATGGCGGAGATCATTTTTGCATAAGGAACCCGCCACCGGAAGCCGTAGTATTCCTGCTTGACGATATCGGGATTTCCGTAATATTCTCCGCTGGAGATGTCGCTGAGCATTTCCTGAAGAAAGGTGTTGCAGCTTTCATTGTAGGTGAGTCCGTTGTTTTTGGCGGCCTGCTGCGCCGCGCCGAAGCCGATCAGGGGACCGACGAAGGCGACGCGCACCTGCATTTGTGTCAGAAGGTCGGCGGAATGCTTGAGCTGCTCCTCTTCCGAATCATCCCCGCCGGGAAAGGTTTCAAGGTCTCCGCCGATGCCGTAGGCGGGATCGGTAATCAGGACCGTGCATGCCTTGATCAGGTTCATCTCCCCGATCAGGTTCAGCGTGTTCTGCTGCCATTTCGCACCGGTCAGCGCGGCGGCGTCGATTGCGGACATGACCTTGACTTTTCCACGGATGACCCGCTGCACGTCGAAAAGAACCAGGATTCCGACGATGAGGATGATGACGGCCATCAGACCCAGGATCAGGGTCTGGCCGCGTTCGGAGCGCAGTCTGCGGCGGATGTTCCGGAATCCGTTCATTCTAGTTTCCTCCGGAGCTGTTTTCGAGATAGTTGGAGGCGAAATCACTGAGCGTGGCCTTGCCCTCCAGGTCGATGCCGCTTCCGAAAAAGAGATGCTTGAGATAGGTGTCCGGAAATGCGTAATCGGTGAACTTCGTATAGAGATCATTCATATCCATGCTGACCGCCGCCGTATAAGTGAGCGTGGTGTCCACTTTTTTACCTTCATTGCGGGAGTTCCCGTCCCAGTATTCGTATTCCAGCCAGCGGTAGCCGCCGATGTAGCTGTTGATATAGGAGCGTTCCTTCGTCATCCGGTCCGCAAGGGAATTTTCATCCAGTGTCGGCGAAACAATGTCGCCCGAGGCGGGAAGCGCGTTTACGCGGATTTCCCGGCGGATCAGGTAGTCCCGGAATCCGACCGCCCGGGAGCGCGCGCCGCGGATTGCGGCATAGTCGATGAAATACTGCCCGACGACAAAGTAAAAGACCTGAAGGAGTCCGAACAGCACGAGGAAAATCACAAACATGGCAAGCAGGGATTCGACGATTGCCGCACCCCGCTGCCGCATTCTTTTTTTCCGGTATGGTTTCTGTTTCATGCACCGCACTCCGTTCCGCTCAGGACAAAGGAAAAATGCAAAAAGTTCCTCCCGTTCCGGCAGAGAACGGGAAAAACGGGGCCGAATGAATTCAGCCGGAAAGAGAGAAGCGGGAAACGCGGATGCGTCAGTCGCCGCTGATGTCGATTCCGTCCTTGTCCATGTTCTTCAGGATGTCGGCGGAACTGTTGTCCTCGACCTGCTGTGCGGCGTTTGTGTCGCCGAAGGTGGAGGCCACGCCCGCAATGATCGTGCGGATCCGGTCGCTGAAGAGTCCCATGACAGTCAGAGCCGCAACCGCCACGATGACGATGATGATGATGTACTCGACAATCGCCTGTCCTTTTCTTCTGTTTCTTCCGAGTTTCATAGTTCCCGCTCCTTGCTGTTTCTGTTAAAGAGTCCCTGAAACGATCTGTTCCATCTGCGACCGGTCGGGGGGATTCGGCTCCCACGAGACCAGTCCGATCAACCTTGCTCCATGCCGGGAAAACGCCGCCAGCAGCGCGCAGAGCACAACGGTGAACAGAGCGCATACCACCAGCATCGCCGCATATTCGGTCAATGCCTGGCCTGCAATGCCGTTCCGTCGTTTTCCCGTGCTGATCCGCCTCATTTTCCCGTACGGCCGCAACGCGGCGCGTTCTGTTTTATTCCAGCGGCAGAAGGCTGCGTCCCTTCCGCCTGGCGATGATTTCATTCTTTTCATTCAGGACAATAATGTCCGGCAGATGTTCCCTTGCCTCCTCCGGCGTGAAGGCCGCGAAAGACATGATTGTCACAATGTCGCCGACATTTCCTTTGTGTGCGGCCGCTCCGTTCAGTCGGAAGACGCCGGAACCGCGCTCGCCCGGAATCGCGTAGGTTTCGAGCCGCTCCCCGTTCGTCGCATTGACCACCAGAATCTTTTCATAAGGGAGCATATTGGCCTTCTCCAGATACGCGACGTCGATTTCCAGACTTCCCTCATAGTCAAGATCGCAGTGTGTCAGCCTTGCCCTGTGAATCTTGCTCTTGCACATTTCCAGCAGCATTTCAGATTCTCTCCTAAAATTACCCGCAAAGTACAGTATATCCATCCGTCCGGGTCCGCAAATTTTTTTCACCCGCTTTTCCGATTTTTCCGAATCCCGCGGGCGTCCGGACGGCATCATGCCTCTGCAATTCTGTAATTTAGCACGTTTTTTCATTTTGGCAATTCGCAATTCGCAAGATATATTAAATGCGGAGGAAATGATTCCAATGAGATTTCTTGTTTACAACATCGCCTACGGAACCGGCGCGCCCGGCGGGATGGGAAAGAACATCCTGACCGCGCACCGTTATCTGCGGACGCCCCGGAAGCCGCTGGATGGCATCATCCGGTTCATTTCGGAGATGGAAGCGGACATTGTCGGACTGGTCGAAGTGGATACCGGCTCCTTCCGGACGGATTACGTCAATCAGGCGGAGCGCGTCGCCGCGTCGCTTCATCAGTATTACCATTGCGGCGTGAAATACGGGCTGGACTCCTTTTCCCGGCGTGTTCCCATTCTGCGGCGGCAGGCGAACGCCCTTCTGACGAAACGGCGCCTGACCCCGTATGCGTTCCACTATTTCCCGATCGGGTTCAAGCGTCTGATTATCGAAGTGGAACTGGACGGCGTTCATATTTTTCTGGTTCATCTGGCGCTGGGACAGCGTTCCCGGCGCGTGCAGCTGCGTCATCTCGGACGCCTGATTCCGCGCGGGAAGCCGGTTATCATCGGCGGCGACTTCAACACGCTCACCGGTGATGATGAACTCGCTCCGTTCCTGCAAAAATTTTCTCTGCGGAGCGCGAACTGTGAAAACGCGCCGACCTTTCCCTCCTGGAACGCGGAAAAACAGCTGGATTTCATTCTGCATTCGCCGGAAATCAAACCCCTCGGATTTCAGGTTGCCGACGTCCGGTTTTCGGATCACCTGCCGCTGGTGTTCGATTTTGATGTGAAGTAGAGTTCGGCCGAACCGCCGGGATGCGCAATCCAGAGCATTGGCTTCGGATCGGGATATTTCCGGAAGGAATCCAGCCAGATTTTTTCCGCCTCCGCGCCATCGGGGAATTCGCGTTTCTCCCAGGCGGGATCAATCTCGAATTTGTCCGGCGGCGTAAACCAGTCCGTATGCCGCCAGAAGAAACGGTCATTCCCGTGCATTTCCAGTGTTGCGAACTTTGCTTTTCCGGAGAGTATCCGGCGGCGGATTTTCGGCCAGCGGAGTTCCTGCTGTTTGCGGTAGAGGAAGCCTGCGCGCTCCATCAGTTCCAGCGCCGCGAATTTGTTTTTTGCGAGGGAGGACGAGAGAAGTCCCTGCATGATTTCGTCGTCGGTCAGGCAGTCCCGCAGCTCCATCCACGGAAAGCACATTTCAAGCCGCCGGAACTCCGGCAGGAAAAAGACTTCGCGGATGCCCCACGGATCGACGAGAAACGCCTTTTCCGCCTTTGTGTCGAAGAGGAAGTTGGAGGTATGGAAATCCGGATGATAAAAATGCGCCCTGCAGAGTGCGCAGGTCAGTTCCGCGAGCCGGTCCAGAAAGACCCTGCGTTTCCGGGCGTCGAACCGTGCGGTCTCGAAGAAATAGCGCCGTCCGGAGAGCGCATCGGGAATTCCCTCGGAGACGCAGAACCCGCCGCCGTCCTTCCGCACCGCCCAGGCAAGATAGTTGACGATCGGGAGCGAGGCTTTCTGGAGGGTTTTTGCAATCCGGTACTCCTTTGCCGCGTAGAAACGGAAGATGTTGAACGGGAAGCGCTGTTTCCGGAAGAGTTTCAGAAACAGCACTCTGCCGTGCTCGTCGGCCATGCGGAAGATCGCCCGTTTGGGATTTTCCTTGATCTTCTCCACTTCGAGTTCAGACTGAAGGAACTTCATCAGTCCGGAAGGATCTTCCCCGTTCACTTTCGAAAAGGCCACCAGCGCCCGGATGTCGTTCAGGTCATTGATGTCATTCATTTCCCGTTCCATTGAAAAACTGGTTCCTGATAATGTAATCCGTTTTCCCTGTGAAATCAAGCCGGGGGACGAAAATCTCCCCGGACACACGGCCGGAATTCCTCCGGGGAGGCGCGGAACGCTTGCTTCTTTTCCGAAACGGTGTATTGTACCGCGATCTCGTGAAAGGAGGCGGCGGATCAAAATGGAGAGTCTGGTAAAAGATGGGACGTTTTATTCCGCTTTTTTCACCGGCTACGGGCTGAATTATCATCCGGATATCGAGGCATTCACTGCAGATCAGATACTGCCGATGGTCGCCGCCG
>ERZ779737.1876-NODE-1876-length-15223-cov-4.258307_pt1 | contig 15223 bp, 10 predicted proteins | sample MGYA00511889_ERZ779737 | MGnify/ENA primary metagenome ERZ779737 (study PRJEB29588, sample SAMEA2163575) | human gut metagenome | biome: human gut; feature: human-associated habitat; material: faeces | place: Denmark | collected 2008/2010 ...
TATGGCGAAAACCTTCAGTCATTAGCTGTTGCGTTGAATACCGTAGGTGCAGTCATTGATCGTGATGGGAATATGAGTTGGAAATGGATGAAGCAGGCTGGGTACCAGTTGGGCAATTGGTGGATGCTTTGAATAAGGATGAGAAGTGGGAAAGATAAAACAAATCAAAAGGAATTATGAAAAGCATAAACAATGTATGAAATCTTCCCCGAATCCCTTGACGCAAAACGGTTGCCGACTTACAGTTATTAATAGGATAAATGTACTTGCGGCGGCTGTAAGTACAAGGAAATGGAGGAAACGGCCTTGGGTAAGGTAATAGGAATAGATTTAGGAACAACAAACAGCTGTGTTGCAGTTCTGGAGAATGACCAGCCGGTTGTGATTACAAATGCGGAAGGCTCACGTACGACGCCTTCCGTTGTTGCATTTACAAAAAATGGAGAACGTCTGGTAGGGGATACGGCAAAGCGTCAGGCTGCTGTCAATGTAGATCGGACCTTTTTTTCCATCAAGAGAGAGATGGGAACCAATTATCGTGCGAAGATTGATGGAAAACAGTATACACCACAGGAAATTTCTTCCATGATTCTGCGGAAACTGAAAAAGGATGCAGAAGAGTATCTGGGAGAGACGGTTTCAGATGCGGTCATTACGGTTCCGGCGTATTTTAACGATGCACAGAGACAGGCAACAAAAGATGCCGGACGAATTGCAGGATTAAACGTACTGCGTATTATCAATGAGCCGACATCTGCAGCGTTGGCATATGGACTCGACCATGGACAGCCACAGAAAATACTTGTGTATGATCTTGGCGGAGGAACATTTGATGTTTCGGTGATCGAGATTGGCGATAACCTTATCGAAGTACTTGCGACAGCCGGAGATAACCATCTCGGAGGCGACGATTTTGACGCTCGTGTTACAGATTATCTTGTGATGGAATTCCTGCATACACAGCACATTGATCTGCGCAAAGATGCGACAGCGATGCAGCGTGTCCGGGAAGAAGCAGAAAAAGCAAAGAAAGTATTATCGTCCTCTTCGACAACCAGTATCAATCTTCCTTTTATCACTACGGTAAAAGGAGAACCAAAGCACATGGAAATGACACTCACACGGGCAAAATTTGATGAATTGACAAGAGACCTCGTGGAGCGTACACGCGGTCCGGTGCAGCAGGCGTTAAGTGATGCCGGAATTACGGCAGCAGATCTTGGCATGGTTCTTTTGGTCGGAGGATCGACCCGTATGCCATCCGTATACGAGGAAGTTACAAGGATCACGGGCAGGGAACCGTCGAGAAATCTGAATCCTGATGAGTGTGTGGCTTTAGGAGCTGCCGTACAGGGCGGCAAGTTGGGAGGTGCACTGGTTGCAGGTTCTTCCGCGGCAGAAATCATTCTGATGGATGTAACACCGCTTTCGTTGTCGATTGAAACGATGGGTGGAATATCCACAAAACTGATCGACCGTAATACAACAATCCCGACAAGGTACAGTAAAGTGTTTACAACTGCATCGAATTTCCAGACTTCTGTGGATATCAAAGTTCTGCAGGGAGAGCGGCAGTTTGCCAAAGACAATAAATTACTTGGACGTTTCCAGTTGCGGGGCATTAAGCCGGCACCGGCAGGTGTGCCACAGATTGAAGTGACATTTGATATTGATGCAAACGGAATTGTGCAGGTGTCTGCAAAGGATTTGGGTACCGGAAGACATCAGGAAATCACAATTACTGCAAGTTCCAATCTGTCTGATGCGGAGATTGAGCGTGCCATCCGTGAGGCAGCAGAGTATGAAGCGACCGACGGACAGCGTAAGGCTTACATTGACAGCCGGAGTGAAGCCGACACCTTGATTCGTCAGGTAGAGAATGCTTATAAAGAAAAGAAAAAGGGCATGGATGGAGCCAAAAAGCGTCAGATCAAGAGCAACCTTTCTTATCTGAAGAAACTTGTGAGCCACACCAAGCCCGGTAATGTAACAGAAGAGCAGTCCGCAGAGATCCGCCGCGCCACGGCAGAACTTCGTACGGCTGCAGCAGAAATTCTGTAATTTATTTCAGTTGTCCGTCGACAACATGAACTGCATATTTTTTTAAATCGACTTTACCATTAAGAACCTCGATTCCATCTGCCCTGAGGCGGTTTGCCTGTTCATCAGCTCCGCCAAACGCAAATGCGCCGGATAATTCGCCTTTGGCATTTACGACGCGATAGCAGGGAATTTCGGATGGATCGGGGTTTTTGTGTAATGCATTTCCGACAGCACGGCACATCTTTTTATTTCCGGCGAGTTCAGCAATCTGACTGTAAGTGGCAACTTTTCCTTTCGGTATTTGTTTGACGGCTTCATAGATCCGTCTGGTAGGATTGTCTGTCACGATCGCATAACTGTCGGCAATCATATTTTTAATCGCATCATCCGGAACGGTGCCGTCGAGAATGATGGTATTCCAGTTGTCTTTATTCTGGTGCCATCCCGGTATGACGGACGCAAATGCATCTCTCCAAAAATCACGCCATGCAGGGGAGACTTTTACATTCAGGTTTATGAAACCATCCTTCTCATAGGTCCATAAAAAGGCTTTTTTACTGCCTTTTACCCGAACAAGCTGCCAGTTCGGATCGTGAAAAGGCGCCTGCTGATAGGTGTCTGGAAATGTAAGTGCGTAAGTTAATGCTTCGGATCTTGTGCGCATAGTTGCCTCCCGTAATCGATATATTTTTATTAGCTATTATTCAGTTACTGCTTTTAGTATAAGTCGCCGGTAGCCCAATGCGCAACAGGATCGACAAATAAGATTACCAATTTCATTATCTTGCACATCGGGAATGCATTCGTTATAATGATTTGTAGTACATTTAAGGAGAAAGAAAATTGTGAAAATGAAGAAATTTTTGATGACAGTTTTATGTGTGACGATATTGGCAGGATCTCTTGGAGGATGCGGATTTGGCACAAAAACCCGGGAAGCGGATATTCCTGTGGAAGTTCAGGAATCCCAGGAGGAGACAGAGGAAAATACACAGATTGAAATAGAAACGGAAACACAAGTCCCGACGGAGACAGAAACAGAGATTGAGACCGAAACACAGACAGAAACTAAAACTACGGAAGAAACGGAAAGCGAGACAGCGGACAATGCACACACAAAGCATTTGATTGCAATTGATGCAGGGCATCAGAAGACCGCGAATACCGATAAGGAACCAGTGGGACCGGGAGCTACAGAAAAAAAGGCAAAAGTTGCAGGCGGAACACACGGTGAGACCAGCGGACTGGCAGAGTATCAGCTTACCTTGCAGGTAGCATTGAAATTACAGAAAGAATTGGAAAGCAGAGGGTATGAAGTGTTGATGATTCGTACCTCAAATGATGTTAATATCAGTAATGCGGAGCGCGCGCAGATGGCGAACGATGCCAATGCAGACGCTTTTATCCGTATCCATGCAAACGGTGCGGAGAATACTTCTGCCAATGGTGCGATGACGATCTGTCAGACGTCTTCGAACCCATATAACAGTGCGTTGTACAGTCAGAGTAAGGAGCTGTCGACGGATGTACTTGATAGTCTGGTAAGTGCCACTGGCTGCAAAAAGGAGCGCGTGTGGGAGACCGATACGATGAGTGGAATCAACTGGTGTCAGGTGCCGGTTACGATTGTTGAGATGGGCTATATGACGAATCCGACAGAAGATGCGCTGATGGCAACGGAAGATTATCAGTATAAAATAGTAGATGGAATTGCAAATGGAATTGATCAATTTATGGAGCAGTAAGGAGTAGAGATGGGAGTACAGGATGATACAGAGAAAGTGCTTCGTGCACTTCATGTGATGTTGGCGAAAGGCGAACAGTATCCGAAAGAGCCGAGCAAGGTAATTGTTGATAAGCAGCAAATGTTAGATTTATTGAGTGCATTAAATCAATGCATGTATCAAATGCAGGAGAAGTACGAACTGACAAAAAGCAGTCGCGACAAAGCAGAGAGAGATTTCCGCAAGCAGGGAGACACTATTATCATGGATGCCAGCCACAAGGCAGAAGATATCTATGCGGCTTCGGTAATGTATATGGATGAAGCCTTGAATCATATGCGCGATATTATGAAAGAATCAAATGAGAATGTTTCCAAAATCTATGCAGAACTGAATGAAAAAATGGATGATGAGCAGCGGCGCATTAAGACGAATCAGCTGGAGCTGAAAAGTCAGATGCAGGATCTGGTGGATACAGAGAAATATCTGAAAATCATAGAGGAACGTAACCGGGAACTTGAAAAGCAGAAAAATGAAGGAAAACCGGAAGAAGATGACGAAGTTTCTATTTATGCAAACCGCCAGACGGAGATAAAAATTAATCAGGAATATCTGGATAAGCTGGGACTGTCAGTAATTGATGAGACGGAAAAAGAAGTGGAAGCGGACAAAGGCGTAAGTTATGCGGACGATGACGACGAGGAAGATGAAGAATTGAAACAACTTCAGGCAGAAATCCGTGTAAATCTGGATGCTGATTATTTCCAGTGGAAAGAGGAGCAGGAAAAGGGAGAAGAAAGAGCGGATTCCGACAAGACAAAAGAGAAAACAGATGGAATACAGAAGGTGTGGAAAAATCTGATAGGAGGACATCAGCATGACGATTCTGGTATGTGATGACGACAAAGAAATTGTTGAAGCAATTGAAATCTATTTACTGCAGGAGGGCTTTTCGGTAGAAAAAGCATACGATGGGGAGCAGGCGCTTGAGATATTGAAAAAGAAGTCCATTGATCTGATGATCATAGATGTGATGATGCCGAAACTGGATGGTATACGTGCAACATTTCAGGTGCGGAAAACGAGCAGTATTCCAATTATTATCCTTTCAGCAAAGACGCAGGATACGGATAAAATCCTTGGTCTGAACGTAGGAGCGGATGACTATGTCTCTAAGCCGTTCAATCCACTGGAGCTGGTTGCCAGAGTAAAGTCCCAGCTGCGCAGATATACAACATTGTCGAATGGTGCACCGGGAGAGACGATATATGAAGAGGGCGGCCTGGTCATCAATGATGATTTAAAGAAGGTTACCGTTGATGGTGAGGAAGTAAAGCTCACACCGATTGAATATAACATCCTTCTTCTTTTGATGAAAAATAAAGGAAAGGTTTTCTCTATCAGCCAGATATATGAGGCAATCTGGAATGAGGAGGCAATTGGAGCAGACAACACGGTTGCAGTACATATCCGTCATATTCGTGAGAAAATCGAAATCAATCCAAAGGAGCCACGTTACCTGAAAGTTGTGTGGGGCGTTGGATATAAAATAGAGGCGGGGGTATAGCCGCCTATGAAGGAATATTCAAATGGAATCAAAGGCGCGGCAATCGTGATCCATCAGATGTTCTTTGTGTTGATGGTGTGTTCTTTGTATGGGGTTGGATATGACATTGCACACCATATCAAAGGAATAGTGGGACTGAGTACGTTAATCGTTATTGGATTGGTGGGTGGCTTTGTGATGCTGGCATATCTGACAAGTGTTACGGGAAGGCATGGAGCCGATGATCCTGAGGTGTATCTGAACTTTGTGGACCGGATTTATACGGATATTCAGTTGTTGGTATTTGGCTTTTTACTATATGGAGCAATTTATGTATGCCGGGAAATTGGAAGAATGGATTTCGAATTTTCCGGACTGCTTGTGGCGGTGGGAACTCTCGGCTATCTGGCTGACGTTGTCTTTCTGTTTTTCTATCTGAGCATTGTGCGCAAGGCAAAAAGCAATACACTTTTGACACACAGCCTGATTTATCAGGGGATTGCATTTGTCCGGGAAGCAATATCTTCCAAACAAAACCCACGCTATTGTACACGTAAGGCAAGAGAGCGTTATGAGATACAGAATGCAATCGAGGAAATTTCCAAAGGCGCATTGGATACTACATTAAATGTGGATGATTTTCAGGGACAGGAGCGGGATATCGCCATTGCAGTAAACAATATCCGCGAGGGGCTGAGCGAGGCTGTTATGGAGCGGATAAGAAATGAACGCATCAAAGCCGATCTTATCACCAACGTATCCCACGATATCAAGACGCCTCTTACTTCAATTGTCAATTATGTGGATTTGCTCAAGCGCGAAAATTTAGAAAATGAAAATGCGCGGAACTATATCCGTATTTTGGATGAAAAGTCCCAAAGGCTCAAACAATTGACGGAAGATCTTGTGGAAGTGTCCAAGATTACTTCGGGAAATGTGCATCTGGAGATGCAGACAATCGATATGGTGGAGCTGATCTACCAGACAGGCGGAGAATTTAACGAGCGTTTTGAAGCAAGAGGCCTTACGATTGTGACAAAACTTCCGAATCAGGCGGTACTTGTCAATGCGGATGGGCGTCAGCTGTACCGTGCAATTGAAAATTTATATACAAATGCTGCAAAATATGCATTGGAGAACACGAGGGTGTATGTGGAGCTTGAAGTTGAAGATACCACAGCTGTATTTACCATAAAGAATATCTCAAAGAATCCACTGCCGGAGAAGCAGGAAGGTGGGAAGGATCTGACAGCCCGTTTTGTCCGGGGGGATGTGTCACGTACCACGGAGGGAAGCGGACTTGGCTTATCCATTGCCAAAAACCTCACGAATCTTATGGGTGGCGAGTTTAAGATTCAGACAGATGGGGATCTGTTTATTGCAAAAATTCAATTTGAAATTCTGAACAACTTATAAAATCTGTGGGAATGCTTGATTTCAGAGCGGGCAACAGATATAATTCAAACTAACTGGTTTAGATACGTACAAGGAGGAAAAAAATGAAACTTTATGAAAATGGCGCATATCTGATTCAGGGAAAAGACATAGTAATCAATTCCCCGGAAGCTGTTGCAGCAGTAGCAAGTAAGACCGGAAAGCAGATTTCTGCAGAAGAAGCAAAGAAAGAAACCATCGCTTACGGCATTTTAAAAGACCATAATACATCTGGGAATATGGAAAAACTCCAGATTAAATTTGATAAACTGACATCTCACGATATTACATTCGTAGGTATTATTCAGACAGCACGTGCATCCGGACTTGAGAAATTCCCGATTCCATATGTACTGACAAACTGTCATAACAGTCTTTGTGCGGTAGGAGGAACCATCAATGAAGATGATCATATGTTTGGACTGACCTGTGCAAAGAAATATGGCGGAATCTACGTTCCACCACATCAGGCAGTTATCCATCAGTTTGCAAGAGAGATGCTTGCCGGCGGTGGAAAGATGATCCTTGGATCGGATTCTCATACACGTTATGGTGCACTTGGAACCATGGCAGTCGGAGAAGGTGGACCGGAGCTGGTTAAGCAGCTTTTGAATAAGACATACGATATTGATATGCCGGGTGTTGTAGGTATTTACCTGACCGGTGAGCCAATGAAGGGCGTTGGTCCACAGGATATCGCACTTGCAATTATCGGTGAAGTATTTGCAAATGGATTTGTTAAGAATAAAGTCATGGAGTTTGTCGGACCGGGTGTCTCAAATTTAAGTGTAGACTACCGTATCGGTGTTGACGTAATGACAACAGAGACAACTTGTCTTTCTTCTATCTGGAGAACGGATGACAAGGTAAAAGAGTTCTATGAGATTCATGGAAGAGAAGAAGACTATAAGGAGTTAAATCCGGGTGAAGTTGCATTCTATGACAGCTTTATCGAACTTGATTTAAGCACTATCAAGCCAATGATCGCTATGCCGTTCCACCCGAGCAACACTTATACGATCGATGAATTGAATGCAAACCTTATGGATATTCTCGATGACTGTGAGAAGCGTGCACAGGTTAGCTTTGATGGAAAAGTGAAGCTGGATTTAAAGAGTAAAGTAAAGAACGGAAGACTTTATGTTGATCAGGGAATCATTGCCGGATGTGCCGGTGGTGGATTTGAGAATATCTGTGATGCTGCTGATATTTTAAAGGGAGCATCTATCGGAGCCGATGAATTTACGCTCAGCGTATATCCTGCATCTACTCCAATTTATATGGAATTAGTAAAGAATGGTGTTGTAGCAAACCTTCTTGCTACCGGAGCCATCGTAAAGACTGCATTCTGCGGACCATGCTTTGGTGCCGGAGATACACCTGCAAACAACGCGTTCTCTATCCGTCATTCTACACGTAACTTCCCGAACCGTGAGGGATCTAAGGTACAGAATGGTCAGGTGGCTTCTGTTGCACTTATGGATGCACGTTCTATTGCAGCAACTGCAGCAAATAAGGGATATCTGACATCTGCAGCAGACATGGATGTAAACTTCTCAAAACCAAAGTATTTCTTTGACAAGACAATTTATGAGAATCGTGTATTTGACAGCAAGGGTGTTGCAGATCCAAGCGTTGAGATCCAGTTTGGTCCAAACATCAAAGACTGGCCGGCAATGAGTGCATTACCAGAGAATCTGGTATTGAAGGTCGTTTCTGAAATTCATGATCCGGTTACAACAACCGATGAACTGATTCCTTCCGGTGAGACTTCTTCTTTCCGTTCCAACCCATTGGGACTGGCAGAGTTCGCACTTTCCAGAAAGGATCCGGAGTACGTTGGCCGTGCAAAGGAAATCCAGAAGGCACAGAAGGCTGTAGAAGCAGATACCTGCCCTGCAAGTGTTGTACCGGAAGTTAAGGCTGTCATGGATACCATTAAGACAAAGTTCAGCGATATAAGCCGCAAGAATGTTGGATTTGGTAGCACAATTTTCGCTGTGAAGCCAGGTGATGGTTCTGCCCGTGAGCAGGCTGCATCCTGCCAGAAGGTACTTGGTGGCTGGGCAAATATTGCCAATGAATATGCAACCAAGAGATATCGTTCGAACCTGATCAACTGGGGAATGCTTCCATTCATCATTGACGAGGGAGAACTTCCATTCAAGAACCTGGATTATCTGTTCCTTCCAAATATCCGTACAGCGGTAGAAGAAGGAAAGAGTGAATTTGATGCATATGTAGTAAAAGACGGCGAGCTGAAACCATTTACACTTAAGATGGGTGCGCTTACTCCGGATGAGAAAGAGATTATCCTAAAGGGTTGTCTCATTAACTACTATCGCGGTTAGGAGGATTCTGTGTTGAATGATACAGAAAAGGAAAAAGTAACACAGACGCAGGAAAAAGAAAAACTGGACGGCAGACGTGAGAATGTTCATCTTGCCAAGATTGGTTTGATGGTGTTCATCACATTTGTCTGCTGTATCCTGTTTTTCTTTAGTGTGTTGCGTTATCAGGGATTCGCAAACGGATGGCATAAAGTGATTTCCGCAGCGCAGCCAATTATTATTGGTCTTGTGCTGGCTTATCTATTGAATCCGGTTATGAAATTCCTGGAACGGCATTTGTACAAACTGTTAAAAGACAGAGCAAAGACTGACGGAAAAGCAAAGAAGATGGCGCGTGTATTTGCCATTGCAGGTGCAATTATTTTCATGATTGCAGTAATTGTGCTTTTGATTGCAGCAATCGTTCCATCTGTGACCGACAGTATTATGGGAATTGTGGATACATTGCCAACGAATGTTGCGAATCTTGTAAAGATGATGCAGGAAGGCCGTCTGGGAAATTATGAAGTTGCAGATACGATAGGTGATGCTCTTACAAAGCTGACTGATTATGTGGAAAACTGGGCAACACAGACATTGCTGCCACAGGCCCGGACATATCTGATCCAGATTACCTCCGGTGTAATCAACATGGTAAAAGCAATGTTTAATTTTGTCATTGGAATTATTGTGGCAGTCTATGTTCTGATGATTAAGGAACGCCTGATTGGACAGAGCAAGAAAGTAATCTATGCGATATTTAAACCAAGGCAGGGTAATATTATCGTGGAGACCATGCACAAGGCGGACGATATTTTTGGAGGATTTATTATCGGAAAAATTATCGATTCAGCCATTATCGGTGTGATCTGCTATGTGGGATGTTCCATTTTAAGAATTCCGGATACAATGCTGGTTTCGGTAATTATTGGTGTAACAAATATTATACCATTGTTCGGACCGTTCATTGGTGCAATACCGGCGTTACTGCTTGTAGTAATCCAGAGTCCATGGCATGCATTATATCTGTTGATTTTTATTATTGTATTGCAGCAGGTGGATGGAAATATTATCGGACCCAAGATTCTTGGAGATTCTACAGGTCTTACTTCTTTCTGGGTCATGTTTGCAATTCTGATCGGTGGAGGAATGTTTGGATTCCTGGGCATGCTTCTTGGAGTTCCGGTATTTGCATTGATTTATTATATTATGCGCAGACTGGTAAATCATGGTGTTGCAAAAAAGCACTTTTCAGTAAGGACTGCGGACTATGTAAAAGTGGAAAAAATTGACGAGCATACAGGTGAATTTCATTTGTATGAAGAGAATAAAAAGAAAAAACACAGTGCAGAGAAAAAAGAAAATTCTGACGAAAGAACTGAAAAATAAGCAATGAGAAAAAGTGTTGGAAAAATGAGAAAATTGCATTTTTCCGACGCTTTTTTTTGTCTTTCTTTTTTTGACACTATATGGTGCCTATGGTATACTAAAAATTAGATAGTTAGACCTATTTTGACTAGAGAAATCCAAGTTGTGAGAGAATTTGGAAGATATTTCGAGGTGACAATGGATAAATATGAATACAATTTGAAACTGGATCAGATGAAGTCTCTTTATGCGGAAGAGAAATACGAAGATGCAGCGGATATTGCAGATACAATAAACTGGAACAAAATAAAAAATGTAAATGCTTTAGTAAAAGCTGGAGAGATTTACGAGAAAACAGAACGTTACGAGGACAGTCGGGAAGTATTGTTGATGGCATATGACCGTTCCCCAATCGGTCGTATGATTATCTACCGCCTTGCAGAGGTCGCAATCAAGATGGGAGATTACGAAGGCGCAGAAGATTATTATCAGGAATTTGTGGAGATTGCACCACGGGACAGTCTGAAATATGTTCTACGCTATGACATCAAAAAGGCCGAGGGGGCTTCTTATGAAGAACTGATACCGATCCTTGAAGAATTGAAAGAACAGGAGTATACCGAAGAATGGGCTTATGAGCTGGCTTATCTGTATCACAAAGCAGGAATGAGTGAAAAGTGCATTGAGGCCTGTGATGAATTGATTCTTTGGTTTGGTGATGGTCCATATGTAGAGCGTGCATTGGAACTTAAGATGCTTTATCAGCCATTGACAAAGACGCAGGAGGAGAAGTACCGTACATTCCGCAAAGCGAAAGAATCCAGAGATGGGCTGACGCATATCGATGTGGATGAAATGAAGAATGCGGGAGAGTATGAACACGATCCGGTAGCGATTCCACCAGTCAAAGTAAATCCGGAACGGTTTAATACAGTAAATCTTCAGCAGGAAATTGCCAAGGGCATGCAACAGATCATGGAGGCGACAGAGAAAGAGACTGTAACGGATACCATGGACAACATCAATAAGATAGTGGAGGAAATTCCATATCTTAAGCTGCCAAAAGAGGAAGAAAAGCAGCAGGAATCAGACGAACACATCGAGACAGATGAAGAAATCGATGGTTCTCTTAAGATGAATTTTAAGGAGATGATTGGAGAAGATTCTGATGGTCAGATGAGCATGGTCATGGATGATAAGACATTGGTTGAACATCAGATCACGGGTCAGATTACAATCGAAGAAGTTCTCGGTGAATGGGAGAAGACAAGACGTGCTGCAGAAGCCGCTTTGGAAGAAGCAAAACAAAGAAAGCTGGAATCCGCGAAAGCACGGGCTTTGCAACAGGCGGGGGATATTATGGATCGCCTTACCGGTGTTATACCAAAGTTAGATGCTGGTGTTACACCACGGGAATTGTTGGAGGAAGAGTATTTACAGGATGATCCGGGTAAGGAAAATCCACTAGAGAATACTGGAAAAGAAGTAGCACAGACACCTGTTGAAATGGAACAGGATATACCGGAAACTGATATTCCTGCAGAGAAAGATGCAACAGAGTTACAGACAGAGGAAACTTCATTGAACACAGCAAATGAAGTTGAGAATGCAGGAAAGCCCGTAGAAGATGCGTACAAAGAGCTACCAGAGGAAAACTTCAATGAAGCGGAAGTTACGGATGATGAAGAGCTGCCGGAAACCATGATGAGTGATGAGGAGGCAGACAGTACATTAGAGGAAAATGAAGTGCCGGCAGAAGATGAGTTCATGCCGGAAGAGCAACTGGAAAGTGAGGCAGAATCAGAACAGAATATGAGTAATTATGAAGAAGAGGATATAGATGAAGCAGAGGAAGAACAACTAATTGTTAAAAGAAAAAATCAAATGGAACGTTCTTTTTGGAAAGGCAAGACAACACGACTCCCAGAGATTTCGGAACCAGAGAATTTAGGAAAACAAAATGGGACAAAAACGGCAGAGCCGCTTATGACGTTGACTGAGAAAGAGAAAACGATATTCTCTTATTTTATGCCAGTCAAAGGAATGGAAGCACAGCTTCGTCAGGCACTTACGGGTGCGTCCAGACATCTGGAGGAAGACAAGACGGCGGCAACCGGAAATCTATTAATCTTAGGAGGACATGGAACGGGAAAGACAACGCTTGCAACATCCATTATCAAGGTGTTACAACAGGAGACCGGACGGATTGAAGGAAAAGTCGGAAAGATTCAGGCAGAGACATTAAATGGCAAAAACGTCGGAGAGATTATTCGACAAGTGGAAGGTGGATGCCTGATCATTGAAAATGCCGAGGAACTGACCAAGGAATCAGTTGTTACACTTTCCCTGCTTTTGGAACAGGAATCCAGTGGATTGTTTGTGATTCTCGAGGGTACATCCAAAGGAATCCGGAAGTTGATGGCATCGGATGAAGGATTTGCCAAAAAGTTTACGGAGAGCATTTCGGTACCGATTTTTACAAATGATGAGTTAGTGACATTCGCAAGATCTTATTCGAGAGAGCTTGGATACAAGATTGACGATATGGCGGTGCTTGCTTTATATAACCGAATCAGTAACATCCAGAGACTCGATCAGGCAACAACACTGACAGAGGTAAAGGATATTGTAGATGAGGCAATTGATCGCGAAGCACATGGGGGCATTAAGAAAGCGATCAGTATTCTGACTGCGAGTCGTTATACAGATGATGATCGTATTGTACTACGGGAGAAAGATTTTGAATAACATGTAACGATCCTAAGCAATATTGTGGATTAGTTATCATAAAATAGAGAATGTGGAGGAGAGTATATGAGCAATTTTACAGAAATGGACTGTTATCTGTTTGGACAGGCAACACATTATGATATATACCGTAAAATGGGCGCGCATGTCATGACTGTGAATGGGGAATCGGGAGTGTGCTTTGATGTGTGGGCACCACATGCAGACAGAGTATATGTGATTGGAGAGTTTAATGGATGGAATGAAAATTCCCATGAGATGCATCGGGTGGAACCAGATACGATGGGGGTGTACGAGCTGTTTGTACCAGGAGTAAAGCTTGGATGCATGTATAAGTATCTGATCATTGCAAAGGATGGAAGACATTTATACAAAGCAGATCCATATGCCAATTATGCACAGCTTCGTCCGGAGACGGCATCCATTGTAACGGATATCTCTCATTTTAAGTGGACAGATACTACATGGATGAAACACAGAGCAACACTTACAAAACAAACAATCTACGAGCAGCCGATGGCAATCTATGAGGTACATCCGGGTTCCTGGATGCGCCACCCAGGAAGAGATGATGATGGTTTTTACAGTTATCGTGATCTTGCAAAGTCTTTGATATCATATGTAAAAGAGATGGGATATACCCATATTGAGTTGATGGGAATTTCAGAGTATCCGTTTGATGGTTCCTGGGGTTATCAGGTAACTGGTTATTACGCACCGACTTCCCGCTATGGAACACCGGAGGATTTTGCTTATCTGGTAAATGAGTGCCACAAGAATAAAATTGGTGTCATTCTTGACTGGGTACCGGCGCATTTTCCTAAGGATGCACATGGTCTTGTTGAGTTTGATGGAACAGCAACTTATGAGTATGCGGATGCAAGAAAAGGAGAGCATCCAGATTGGGGAACAAAGATTTTTGACTACAGCAAGAATGAGGTTAAGAACTTCCTGATTGGAAGTGCACTGATGTGGGTTGAGAATTACCATGTAGATGGATTACGTGTAGATGCAGTTGCGTCCATGCTTTATCTGGATTATGGTAAGGAAGATGGTCAGTGGGTTCCGAATATTTATGGTGGAAATAAAAATCTTGAGGCGATTGAGTTTTTTAAGCACATCAATACATTGATTCTCGGTAGAAATCCGGGTGTTGTAATGATTGCAGAGGAGTCTACAGCATGGCCGAAAGTGACAGGTCCAGTCGAAGAAGATGGATTGAATTTCAGTTATAAATGGAATATGGGATGGATGCATGATTTTCTGGATTACATGAAACTGGATCCATATTTCCGTAAAGACAATCATAATAAGATGACATTTGCCATGAGCTATAACGAGAGTGAGAAGTATATTCTTGTTCTCTCTCATGATGAAGTTGTACATCTGAAATGCTCCATGCTGAATAAGATGCCGGGACTTGAAGGAGATAAGTTCAAGAATCTTATGGCAGGTTATGCATTTATGATGGGACATTCCGGCAAAAAGCTTTTGTTCATGGGACAGGAGTTTGCACAGGTACAGGAGTGGAGTGAAGCGCGTGAGCTTGACTGGTATCTGCTGGAAGATCCAAATCATAAGAAAGTACAGGATTGGGTAAAGGCACTCCTTCATCTGTATACATCAAATCCATGTATGTACGAACAGGATACAACCTGGGCGGGGTTCGAATGGATCAATGCAAATGACAGGGACCGTAGCATCTTCAGTTTTGTTCGAAAGAGCAAGGATGGCAAGAATAATTTGCTATTTGTTATTAACTTTACACCGGTAGCACGTGAGGATTATCGTGTAGGTGTACCGAAGAATAAAACTTATAAGCTGGTGTTAAACAGTGAAGATCCGAAGTTCAACGGAACGGATAAAAATCGCAAGGAGTCTTTAATCAATATTTAATGATAAATTAAAAACAGAGAGGAATAAAATAAATGCAAACTATAGCTATATTTTCAGGATATTATTTGCCACATTTAGGTGGTGTTGAAAGATATACATATAATTTAGCACTGAAGCTAAAGAAAATGGGATAT
>ERZ779737.1878-NODE-1878-length-15202-cov-3.430184_pt1 | contig 15202 bp, 13 predicted proteins | sample MGYA00511889_ERZ779737 | MGnify/ENA primary metagenome ERZ779737 (study PRJEB29588, sample SAMEA2163575) | human gut metagenome | biome: human gut; feature: human-associated habitat; material: faeces | place: Denmark | collected 2008/2010 ...
CTATCCCGAGGCTGTAGAATACCTGCTCGGTGGCCGCAACGGAACCCTTGCCGTATCGACGCCGATTGAACGTACAATGCCAAAGCCATTCGTACTGCCTCAGCGCAATGATAACATGCGCAGAGTTTATGCCTATCTGCTGTCCCGACGCGGGCTGGATCGTGACGTGGTGTACACCTTTGCCCACAGGCAGATGATCTATGAATCGGCGCAGTACCACAATGCCGTGTTCGTCGGTTTTGATCAGGAAGGCGTCCCTCGTCATGCCAATATGCGCGGAACAGGAAGCGAAAGCACCTTCAAAGGCAACGCGGACAGCAGCATACCGGAGTACAGCTTTCACTGGACCGGAAGAAGCAAGTACCTGTTGCTATTCGAGGCGCCGATAGACATGCTGTCCTTTATCTCCATGCACAAGAAGAATTGGCAGCAGCACAGCTATGCCGCCGCCTGCTCAGTGTCAGACAGAGTTCTGTTTCAGATGCTGAAGGACAATCCCAATATCTCGGAGGTGTTCCTCTGCATGGACAGCGATGAGCCTGGGCAGACGGCGGCAAAACGAATCAGCGATAAGCTGTTTACACAAGGAATCAATGCAAAAATCCTCGTTCCCGAACACAAAGACTGGAACGAGGATCTTTTAGCTCTAAACCAAGAAGAAAGCGAGGTGGAAGAACCGTGTCAGGTATTACAACTCTGATCATCGTCGGCGCCGTCATGTTCAGCGTCCTCGGCGGGATCACACTGCTGGCGTATGTGTACAGCCTCAACAATATCAAATCTAAAACGGTCGGCGACGGCCAGCACGGAACCGCCCGCTGGATGACCAAAGGCGAACAGCGTAAGATCTATAAGCACATTCCATTCACGCCGAAGAAATGGCGAGAGCAGGCTAAGAACGGCAAGACTCCCACAGGTGAAGACGGTAAAGCTCTTCCCCAGGGCATCGTCGTCGGATGCACAGGAAATACCACAGCGATGGTGGACACCGGTGATGTCCACGTGCTTATGATCGGTGCGGCCGGAGTCGGCAAAACTGCCTTTTGGCTGTACCCCTGTATCGAGTATGCCTGCGCCAGCGGGATGAGCTTCCTGTCCACAGATACCAAAGGCGACGTCATGCGCAACTACGGCAGCATTGCAAAGGGCTACGGCTACAATGTTTCTGTGATCGATCTTCGTAACCCAACCCGATCCAACGGCAACAACCTTCTGCACTTGGTCAACAAGTATATGGATCTGTACCAGGCGAATCCCGACACCCTCGTCTACAAAGCGAAGGCTGAGAAGTATGCGAAGATCATTTCCAAGACCATCATTCTCTCCGGCATGGATGCGGCGAGCTTCGGTCAGAACGCCTACTTCTACGACGCAGCCGAAGGACTCTTGACGGCAACGATCCTGCTGGTTGCAGAGTTCTGCAAGCCGGAGGAACGGCACATCGTATCCGTGTTCAAGATCATCCAAGAACTGCTGGCTCCATCGGGAAAGAAAGGCAAGAATCAGTTCCAGCAGCTCATGGAGATGCTTCCCAACGATCACAAGGCCAAGTGGTTCGCCGGAGCCGCCTTGAATACAGCCGAGCAGAGTATGGCATCCGTCATGTCCACAGCTCTGTCCCGACTGAACTCCTTCCTGGACTCTGAGCTGGAACAGCTTCTGTGCTTCGACACGGAGATTGACGCCGAGAAGTTCTGCCGTGAGAAGTCTGCCATCTTTATCATTATGCCGGAGGAAAACCCCAACACCTTCTTCATGATTTCCCTTATCATTCAGCAGCTCTACCGTGAGATCCTGGCCGTTGCAGATGAGAACGGCGGTCAGCTCAAGAACCGCTGTGTCTTCTTTTGCGATGAGTTCGGAACGCTGCCGAAGATCGAATCCGCGGAAATGATGTTCAGCGCATCCCGATCCAGACGCCTGCAGATTGTCCCGATCATCCAATCCTTTGCCCAACTCGAGAAAAACTACGGCAAAGAGGGCGGCGAGATTATCGTGGATAATACTCAGATCACGCTGTTCGGTGGCTTTGCGCCAAACAGCTCGTCTGCCGATACACTGTCTAAAGCCCTGGGTAGCCGCACAGTTATGTCCGGATCGGTATCCAGAAGCAAGAACGATCCCTCTGAATCCCTGCAGATGATGGAGCGGCCGCTCCTCACACCCGATGAGTTGAAGTCCTTGCCCAAGGGTGATTTTGTTGTGATGAAGACCGGCGTCCACCCTATGCGAGTCCATCTCAAGCTGTTCTTCAAATGGGGTATTGAGTTTGACAAAGACCATCCCTATACAGTTGCTGAGAACGGCAATCGGAGGGTGCAGTACGCCAACAAAGCGGAACTGATGGATGGTATCGTTAGGAAGTATCATCCTGAAGCCCTGCTCGAAGGCGACGCTTCCGGTGAAGGCGGCGAGATGACAGAACCCAAGCAGACAGAGGCAAAGAACCATCAGCCTCCTAAAAGCAATCGGAACAGAAGCAGACAGCCGAAACCCCTTCCCGAGCAAGCAGATAAAGACGGCAAGAAAGGCGGCTCACAGCCGGCAGAGAAGCAAATGACTGCTGAACCAGAGCCGGAACATGTGCCGCAGGAGGTGTCTGATGGGCAGACTTGATTTTCTGTATAGAATGGATCTTCCTCACCGCGCGAAATCCGTCTATATCTATCTTGCAGACAGAGCTAACAAAGACGGCGAATGCTGGCCTGCAATCCCTACCATTGCCCGTGAGCTCAAGCTGTCGCAGTCTACCGTGCGCAGAGCTCTACAGGATCTACGAAAAGCGGGATTTCTGGAAACCGAGCAGAGATATCGGAAGCATGGCGGCAAGAGCAGTTTACTCTATTCGCTGAAACGATGATTTTTTCAATACCATCTTTCACCAAGGGGGACGTCTGCCCTCTTGATGGAAGGTGGTACCTTTCATCATGGATGGAGAAGGCGAACTTCCCACCTGAAAAGATACTACAGCAGAATAAAGAACACAAAAAAGAATGCCACCCAAAGAGGGCGGCATAAACGGCAATGGCAATGCTGGTTAACTGTGCTTTATCATTGTCTCAATGACGGCAAAAATCTTTTCTCTGTCGTGTTTTGAAAGGTTTCTCAGTTTGTCATTCAACAAGGAGCTTTTCACTTCATACCCTGTTTCGAGAACATCGTGCAACACCATATCCGCCGATACTCCCAGGGCATTCACAATGCTAATGAAAGATTCAAGGGACGGGATCTTCTCCCCCCGTTCCACCATCCCGATATAGTTGGCACTAAGGCCGGCTCGTTCAGCCAGGTCTTCCTGCCTCAGTTTTTTCTCGGTTCGGAACTTTCTGATATTTGTTCCGATAGAATTATACTGCACCTCTCCACCTCCTATTAGTGTGGGACTATCACTAATAGTATAGGTTTTGAGTGTGCTCCCATACACAAACTATACGGCAGACGAAATAACCAATAGTGTGGAATTGTTCATTATTTTCTGATATACTGTATTAAAGAGTCGATGGGAGTGGTACGGTATGAAAGATAAAACAGCTTGCTTTACGGGTCACAGAGACATTCCTCCTCTAAAGCGCCCAGGGATCAAGCATCGTTTGGAAAGAGAAATAGAAAGAAGTATTCAAGCCGGATATGTGTATTTTGGTGCCGGTGGAGCGTTGGGCTTTGATACGCTTGCGGCTCAAATGGTTTTGAAGCTGAAAGAACGTTACCCGGACATAAAGCTTATCCTTGTTCTTCCTTGCAAAACACAAACCTCTGGCTGGAAACAGACGGATATAGATGAATACGAGCGGATAAAAGCTGCAGCCGACAAAGTCGTCTTTACTTCAGAAGTGTATTATCGCGGGTGTATGCACAAGAGGAACCGGCACCTCGTGGATAACAGTAGTCTGTGTATTTGTTATCTGACGGAAGATAGAGGCGGGACATACTATACCGTTAACTATGCAAAAGAAAATGGATTGAAGATATTCAACATAGCGGAATAGGCACCATTTATAGAGACATCATTGAGCAGTAGATGGATTATTGACTGTCTACTGCTTTTATAGTATCACGCCCAAACAGTAACAGGTGTAAGGAATTAGTCGCACCTAAGATATTTTGAGCTTGCATTTTGACTGAAAGCATTGAAAATAAACGATTCTTGTGGTATTATATAAAATGTATTGTTGTGAGCGGCTTGTAGAAGCCCATCCTATAAGTCTGGAGGTATCTCATGAAAGTCCGTTATGATAAGCTTTGGCGTTTGATGAAGGACAATAAATTGAAAAAGACAGACCTTGCGAAAGCTGCAGAGATAAGCTCCTACACTATGACGAAGCTCAATCATGATCGTCCAGTAAGCATGGAAGTAATGATAAATCTTTGCAAGGTGTTCCATTGCGATATTGGCGATCTGATGGAAGTAATCGAAGAAGACTAAAACCAAGATAGATCAGGAGGCACTTATGGCTGAGAAAACGAATGCCAACATCGGCTTTGAAAAACAACTTTGGGACGCAGCCTGCGTCTTGTGGGGACACATCCCCGCAGCAGAATATAGGAAGGTCATTATTGGTCTGATTTTCCTTCGTTACATCTCAACTGCGTTTGAAAAGAGATACAACCAGCTCGTTGCTGAAGGTGACGGCTTCGAAGATGATCGGGATGCTTACGAAGAAGAAAACATCTTCTTTGTACCGGAGGCAGCTCGCTGGAGTACGATTGCCGCTGCTGCCCATACTCCCGAGATTGGTATTGTGATTGACAATGCCATGAGAGCTATCGAGGAAGACAATAAGAAGCTGAAGAATGTTCTTCCTAAAAACTATGCAAGCCCGGATCTCGACAAGCACGTCTTGGGCGATGTGGTGGACATTTTCACGAACAATATCAAGATGGATAGCACGGAAGCAAACGAAGATTTGCTTGGTCGTGCTTATGAGTATTGTATTGCTCAATTTGCCGAGAAAGAAGGCGTCGGTGGCGGCGAATTCTATACGCCGTCCAGCGTTGTCAACACTCTTGTTTCAATCTTAAAGCCTTTTGCAAACTGCCGTGTTTATGACCCCTGCTGCGGTTCGGGCGGTATGTTCGTGCAAAGCGCAAAGTTTATTCAGGCTCATTCCGGCAGTCGTGGAGCTATTGCTGTTTACGGTCAGGAAGCAAACGCTGACACTTGGAAGATGGCAAAGATCAATATGGCTATTCGTGGTATTGACGCCGACTTCGGCGCTTATCAGGCAGACACATTCACGAATGACCTTCACCCTACTTTGAAAGCGGACTTTGTTCTTGCCAATCCTCCGTTCAACTATCATCCGTGGAATCAGGAAAAGTTGACCGATGATGTGCGTTGGAAGTATGGTCTTCCTCCCGCCGGTAATGCCAACTACGCATGGATTCAGCACATGATTCACCACCTTGCCCCGCACGGCAAGATCGGACTTGTTCTTGCTAACGGCGCACTTTCTACTCAGAGCAGCGGTGAAGGTGAAATCCGCAAGCGCATTATTCAGGACGATCTGATCGAAGGTATCGTTGCGCTTCCGACTCAGCTCTTTTACAGCGTGACAATTCCCGTTACCCTGTGGTTTATTACGAAAGGTAAAAAGCAAGCCGGAAAGCTGTTTTACATCAAACATAATTTTGCCACAATCTGATGATATTATTAAAAGTGGAAAAAATTATAAACATTAGAGGAGGTCCAAATAATGAAAAAATTTTTCCTTCTTGCCGCAGTCGCGGGTCTGACCGCCACTCCGGCAGTAGCAGCAACAGGGGTAAGCAATGTTGCGCCTGCCACATTTACAACCACAAAAGCTGCCAGTACATGGACAGCCGCAGACGTCAGCACATTAAACGCCAGTCAAACCAAGACGTTAACCAGTACTCAGCTCAAAGCTCTTGACAGCTCTGCGCTGCAAGCCGTAAAGGTAAGCGATTTAGACGCAACGGCGGTTAAACAGCTGGATTTGGGAACAATCAAAAAATTTACGCCGGTTCAACGAAGTGAACTGTTGCAGCTTCAGTTAGCGGACGATTCCATAAAAGAATTAACAATTAACCGCGCTGATCTGAAGATACCCAATCAAAATTTGATTCTTGAAAAAGTTCCCTGTGTCGAATTTGACGATGACGTCGTGGAAGCGCCCGAATTCAAGGTAAAATACGAACTCGACAATAACGGGCTGAAAACCGCAACCCTGACAGAAGCGGAATTTAAACCTTTTATTTCTGTTAAAAAATATCCGCAGCTGTATAAAATCACGGATTGGGATCCTGAAACCGAAGTCATTAATCCGTTAACAAACAGAGTGGAATATTGCACCAGATATTCCGGCAAATGTAAATTAGACACAACCCTGGTCAAAAATTATATCTCGACCAAAAAAATCCGCAAATTGAAACTGTGTGACAACAACGTGAAAGTGCTTCCCATTATTGACATGCAGTGTGTAGGCGTCAAATGCGGAGAAGGACAAGAATGCTCCAATGGTTGTTGTGAATATCAAAAAACGACGACAGCGAACGTGATTTTAAGACCTGCTCTGCAATCTAAATACGAAATCAAAGATTTAGAGCTGATTGCCAAACCCGTGGCTCTGAAAGACGAAACAGCTAAACTGTTCCTTGATGACCCTGCCGTTGAAAAAGAGATACTTGATACAAAAGTCCTGATGGAAAAAGCGACGAATGCTTCTCAGGCAAAATTGCAGACGTTAACAGCCGTCAAGTCTGTGAAATAGTTTGGCAAACCTAATGATTAAAGGAGAAAACTTATGAAAAAACTGTTTTTGTTTTTTACAGGTGTCTGGTTTGCCGCAAGCTCTGTTCAGGCGGCGGAAACTTCCGGCATTTTTTCAGATAATACGTTTACGATCGCAGCCGCGGTAAAGCTCGGCAGAAGCGCAGGCGTTACCTCTGCGCCAAAATATTCCGGACTGAACGATGGCGGTACTTTAGGCGGTGATGGCACCGGTGGCGGCAAAACGGAATTAAACGTCTGTTCAACCGACGCCGATTGTAACGACGATGAAAAATGTTCCAACAATGCCTGCGTTCCCGCCTGCAGCGCGACCAAATGTGATACCGGAAAATTGTGCGTTGCAAAGTCCCACGGCACATGTAAAACGCCTTGCGAACTGTCCCCTTGTTCGGACGGTTTGAAATGCATCAACAACGGCGACACCACAAAATGTGTAAAATGTATCACGGACAGCGATTGCGGCAGCAACGGCGTATGCACGGCAAACAATCTCTGTCTTTACAGAATCGTCAATTTGTGCCGCAATAAGATCTGTCCCAAAGGAAATCGCTGTTTCCTCGGACGGTGCGAACCGTACCCGTTAGGATCTACAAACGATCCGCAGTGTTCCTCTACGCAGGTTGCCGACGGAAACGGCGGCTGCAAAAACCCGTGTGACGGCGTTGTCTGCCCGCGCGGAAAAATCTGCACGCCTTCCAGCGGAAAAGCCTGCTGCGGCGACTGCACGCTTAAAGCTGTCAACGCGGTAAGATTACAGACATTAAATAATGATCTGAAACTGCCGGCCACAACGGCTTTAAGATGGCACCCGCAGTTAAATGTCTGCCTGCCGAAACTGGAATATAAGTTTGTCGCCGACGACTTTAAGTTAGTGACAAAACCGTTCCCGTATACCGGTTTGGTCAGAGCCGTCGAATTAGATGACACTTTAACGGATAAATCCGTCGTAAAACTGATTGAAGCGACTCCCGTAAAATTCAACGGTTCTCTGACAGTTAAAGACGCAGTACAACTTCGGGCGGATCCTGTTTTGGTCAAAGCCGTCACAACCAATGATGACATTTTGACCATTCAGAAAACACCCGCGATAACGGCGTCACCGACATTGCAGCAGCTTAAAGTTGCTCAGTAATTTCGGTTTAATATACGGAAAAGCCCCCGGAAACGGGGGCTTTTTTATTGAGAAACAATAAAATATTCTTTATAAATAATTTTTTAGGTTCCCCTTTTACAAAAAGAAAAATATCCATGTTCGCCCTTTTTAATCTGTCTATATTTATCAGCGCGTTTTTACTGTTCCTGATCCAGCCGATGACAGCCAATATTCTGTTGCCTAAAGTCGGCGGTTCCCCCAATATATGGAATGCCTGTACGGTATTTTTTCAAATCTCTCTGCTGGCCGGTTATCTTTATTCTTATGTTTTATCCGGCCGCTTTTCTTTAAAACGGCAGATTGTTATTCACTGCCTTTTATTATTTGCCGCCCTGTTCGCCGTTCGTTTTCAATTTCAAACGGACATAATCGACGTCAACCGGCCGGCCGCGGGTGCCTTAAAATCTTTATTAAAAAATATTTTCTTTCCTTTTGTTTTATTATCAACGACTTCCCCCTTAATTCAGCGTTGGCTGTCTTTATCTGATTTGAAAGAACGTAAAAATCCTTATTCGTTGTATGTATGCAGCAATATCGGCAGCTTGGCCGCTTTATATATTTATCCGCTGGCGATCGAAAAAATATTCAGCGTTAAAAGCCAGGGCATGTTATGGCATTTCCTGTTCGGCTGCTTTTTTTGCACCGTCTTGGGAATCGCTTTTTATTTAAACAAAACAACTTTTCAAACAGATGAAATTTCCAAAAACAAAACGATTCCGAAAATCAACGCCGTTTCCGTTTTTTACTGGATCCTTCTCGCCTTTATTCCGTCCAGTCTGATGCTGGGGGTAACAAACCATTTATCAACCGATATCGGCGGATTACCTTTTTTGTGGATATTGCCGCTGTCTTTATATCTGTTCTCGTTTATTTTGACTTTTTCCAAATTTTATACGCCGGACGCGGCCGATATTTTCCGCCGGCTGTATAAAACGGCTGTTGTACTGGTGATTATTTTCTTCTTTCATTTTAAAATATTGTCATCGGCCCGCGATAATCTTTTCCTGATTTTCAGCCACTGTTTGTTTTATTTCATTTTTTCCGTATATTGTCACGGCCTTTTGTCCGCACGAAAACCCGCCCCCGAAAAATTAACTCTGTTTTATTTATGTTTAGCCGTCGGCGGGGCTTTAGGCGGCGTTTTCAATACGTTCGCGGCTCCGTATCTGTTTTTATCTTTTATGGAATATCCTTTTATTCTGGCGGCTTCTCTGCCGTTTGTCCTCAGCTCGTTTTCGGAAAATAAAAAGGATTTAATTAAAAATATCCTGCTCAGCGCCGCGGCGGTTCTTCTGTTCGTCTTTGTTCCGAATTTCAGCGCGGCCGTTGAAAAAAAATTACAAAATCTGCTTGAAATAAAAATAGGGATCGACCTTTTGCTGGCGGCGGCCGGTTTTTTCTTTATTTTTTCAAAAAAGAAAAATTTACCGCTGTTCTTCTCTTTTCTGGTTTTGTTTTTACTGCTTCATTCGGGACGGACTGCGGAAGCCGTTTTCCAAAAAAGAAATTTTTTCGGAACGCTTGCCGTAAAAAAAATAGCTTCGGGTAATCCTTTTTTACCTTCGTTCATCATTTTGGAACACGGCGATACGTTTCACGGCGTGCAAAAAGTACGAATTTTGCCGGAAAAAATAATTTATTCGTACGATCCCGATGCTTATTACGGACCACAGTCGGCAATCAAAGATTTTTTTAAAATTTTCAAACGCCCTTCTCCCGCAGTCATTGCCTGGCTGGGGCTGGGTTCCGGCGCGACAATATGTTACGCGCCGCCGCAAACGCGCCACGACATTTTTGAAATCGATCGAGACATTGTTGAAATCTCAACAAAACACAGGTATTTCAGATACTTGGAACACTGCGCCCCCTCCGCCGATATTAAAATCGGAGATGCCAGAATAGAAATCGGCAAACAAACAAATCAAAAATATGATTTGATCGTCATCGACGTTTTCAGTTCTCATTTTATTCCCGTTCATTTAACAACTGAAGAGGCCGTTGAAACTTACCGTTCAAAATTAAAACCCGGCGGATTAATCCTGTTTCATATCAGTTCCCGCGCTTTCAATGTCGAACCGGTTTTAGCAAAAATCGCAGCGGAATTAAAAATGGTATTTATTGTCCGTTATCTGCCGCCGTATGATCGGGATTATCCTCAATGGGGAGTTTTATCAGATGATCCGGAATCCCCGGAAATAAAAGCGCTGCTTTCAATGCCGGGCTGGAAAACGGTTAAAGCAAAGCAGGACAGTCCTCTTTGGACAGATGATTTCCATAACCTGTTGTCAGCTTTGCGCCGATAACCCCGCTTAATCATCATAGGCGCCGCGCCGGCCGATTTGAACGTCTCGGTTAACGTTGACGCATTCGATCAGCCCGAAAGAAAACATCAATGTCAGCATGACCGTTCCGCCGTAGGAAATCATCGGCAAAGGCACGCCGACAACAGGCAACAGTCCCATCACCATGGCGATATTGATAAACACATACAAAAACAAATTCGTCGTCAGCCCCAGCGCCAGCAGCCGTCCGAAAAAACTGGCAGACCTGAAAGCAATAACATACCCGTAAAAAATCAGCGCCAAATACAGCAGCAACAAAGAAACCGATCCGACTAATCCGAATTCTTCGGCCAGAACGGTAAAAATAAAATCCGTATGTTTTTCGGGCAGAAAATTCAACCGGCTTTGTGTTCCCTGCAAAAATCCTTTGCCGAAAACGCCGCCGGATCCCAGTGTAATTTTGGATTGCAGAATATGATACCCCTTGCCCAGCGGATCCCGCTCGGGATCTAAAAAAGTAAACACGCGCTCTTTTTGGTAATCATGTAAAAAACGCCAACCGATCGGAATCGAAATCAGCCCCGCAATGCCCAAAGCAACAAATTTCCACATCTGAATTCCGACCAGAAAAAACAACGACAAAGATCCCGCACCCATTAAAACTGCCGTTCCCAAATCAGGCTGTTTTAAAACCAGCGCCACCGGAATCAAAACCATAAACGACGGAATAACAATCGCCGACATACTCATCATTTCCTGCAGGGAACTGCCGTGGAAATATCGCGAAAGCGCCAAGATCAAACCGATTTTCATCAACTCGGACGGCTGTATCCGAATAAATCCCAAATTCAGCCAACGCTGGGCCCCCATAGCGTCATGACCGAAAAATTCCACGACAAACAGCAGAATAACCGCGCCGATATAAAAAACATACGCGTATTTCAACCAGAACCGCAAATCAATCATGGCAACGACAAACATCACCGCACAACCCAGCCAGAAACGGGAAAACTGACGGCCGGCCCACGGTTCCCAATTCCCGTTCGCCGCGGCATACAAAACGACAAAGCCGGAAAACGCGACCAGAAAAATTAAAAAGATATAACACCAGCTGAGGTGTAAAAAACGTTCTTTCAGCGTCATATTCGGATTACGTAACCGGAAAGGAGAAAAATCCGCCATTGTCATATCCCTTCTGCCTGCATATTCTTTTTCGGATTCTTGGGCGGTTTTGACGCCGGATCCAGCTTTAACGCGGCTTCCATAATCGCGCGCGCGACCGGCGCCGCCGTAGACGCGCCGCCGCCGCCGTGTTCGATCACAACGGCCAGAGCATAACGCGGATTATCCGTCGGACCGAAAGAAACAAATAAAGCGTGATTCCTGTCTTCCCACGGCAGTTCGTCCTGACTGCGCAGACCTTCTTCGCGTTCTTTCATCGAAATGCGTTTGACTTGCGTCGTTCCCGTTTTCCCGGCGATCAGTTTGCCGTCAACATTCAGTCGCGCCGTTTTGGCCGTTCCTTTCGCCGCATTAACAACGTTAAACATGCCTTCGCGCATCAGCTGAAGGTATGTTTTTGAAATGTTTAAATTTTCCCCCGGACTGACAGATGTATCCCTGTTTTCTGGCACTAAAATCGTCGGTTTAATCTTATATCCGTCGTTTGCCAGTATGGCTGCCATAACCGCCAGCTGAATCGGCGTCGTCAACACATATCCCTGCCCGATTCCCGCGTTGTATGTATCCCCCTGCAGCCATTGCTCGCCCAGAATTAATTCTTTCCAGCGTCTGGTCGGCATCAGACCTGATTTTTCACCGGGCAGATTAATACCTGTCGGCATGCCGAATCCAAACCGTTTGGCCATGGCGGCAATCTTGTCGATGCCGGTGCGACGGGCGACTTCGTAAAAATAAATGTCGCAGGAATGCATCAACGCTTCTTTTAAATCGACATTGCCGTGTCCGCTGGCTTTCCAACAGTGAAAACGGTGCGAACCCATCATAATATGGCCGCCGCAGAAAATCTTTGTATCCGGGCGGATAACGCCGGCTTCCAAAGCGGCCAGAGCCACGACCATCTTGAACGTCGAACCGGGAGAATACAATCCGCCCAGCGCTTTATTCAGCAGCGGATTTTTTTCGTTCGTTGAAATTTCTTCCCATTCTTCGTTGGACAAGCCACGATTGAATTTATTCGGATCAAAGCTGGGGGTTGAAACCAATGCCAGAACTTCACCGGTATAAATGTCTAAAAGAACGGCCGCGCCGCTTTCATTTTTCATTTTTTCATACGCAATTTTCTGCAAACGCATGTCAATCGTCAACGGCAAAGTCGTTCCGGGAATACCTTCGTCACGTTCGATCTCGCGGATAACCCGTCCAACGGCATTGACTTCGACACGCTGGGCGCCTTCTTTACCGCACAAAGCCGTATTGTATTCCAACTCTATGCCCGATTTACCGACACGGAATCCCGGCAGTTTCAACAGCGGATTGCCGGAAGCGATTTCTTCTTCCGAAACGGCGCCGACATAGCCGACAACATGCGCGGCAGTTTCTTTGAACGGGTAAAAACGGCTGAGACCTTCGTCAATAATAATTCCCGGCAGATCCGGCGCGTTTAACTGTATCGCCGCCATTTGTTCCCAGGTCAGATTTTCCCGGATCGTTACCGGCGTAAAATCGCGCGAGCGGCGCACGTCTTTGCGGATCCGCTGGATTTCTCCGTCCGTCAGCGGCAGAATTTTATTCAAAGCTTCCAGCGTTGCGTTCAGATTGCCTTCCGTTTGTTCGGAAATAACCAATACGCGGAAATTCTGGTTATTCTGCGCCATCGGCTGGCCGAAACGGTCAAAGATCAGTCCTCTGGGCGGCGCCAGCAGGCGCGTGCTGATCCGGTTTTCTTCCGCCAGCGTTTTGTACCTGTCCGATTCCAATACCTGCAGATAATACATGCGCCCCAGCAGGATCGAAGATAAAAAAAGTTCGCCGCCCGCCAGCATTGCCGCCCGGCGGGTTAACATTTTTCCTTTATCTCCGTCACGCGTAATCATTTTTCTTTATCCAGCAAATATAAATGCAAAGCGGCGCACGGCCAGGAAACCAGAGGGTAACATAACAGCAGCAGCAAATAACTGATAAAAGCGATTGTGACCGGTGTAAAAACAGCGTAATTAATCGAAACAAACAACCATTTCAAAAAATAAGCACCGAAAGAAAATAAAGCAAATCCGAACCAGACAAAAACAAAAGATTTCCCCAACAGATAACGACGGTGCGTTTTTGTTGTCAGGTAAAACAACGTAAAGACCAGCGTATTAACCCCTAAAGGCGTACCGTCCAGAAAGTCCAAAAACAACCCCGTTATAAAAGCGCTGAAAACAGAAAAATCATACGGCCTGTAAACCGCCCAATAAAAAACGGGAATCAGCGTCAGATAAGGCCGGACCGAAGAATAACCGGGCAAATATGTCGGCGCGACGGAAAACAGCAAAATCAGGATTGTCAGCAGTTTCGGCGAATATTGCCTGAACTTTGCCGCGACCTGATCGCAAAAAGGCTGATTGATTAAGGAGAAACTTCGCATATCGGATCCGGTAACAAGCCCGAAAGGCCGTAATCAACAATACGCACCATTTCCAGTCGGCTGCGGTTAAAAAAGGGACGAACTTTAATTACACCGTCATTAACGGAAACGATCACGCCGACCGGTAAACCGGCCGGATAAACGCCGGCCATGCCGGACGTAACGATTCTGTCGCCGACGGAAACTTTGGCGTTATTGGGCAAAGAAATCAGCTGCGGATATTCCGTATTGTCGCCAGACAAAATCGCCGGCGTGTCCAGCGGTTCTATTTTCACCGGCACGCGCGAGTTAATATCCGTAATCAGCAAAATTCTGGCGGCATTAATACCGACCGACGCAATTCGTCCGACCAGACCGTCGCCCGTTAAAACAACGTTTCCTTTTTCAATTTCCTGCTTCTGTCCGACAAAAGCGATCAAAGACTGGGCGAAAGAATTTCCCGTATCGGCAATAACGCGCGAAGTAATGGAAATTGCCTGCGGCGGAGGAACATAATTCAAAAGATCCGTCAGATAAGCGTTTTCTTTGCGCAGCTGTTCCGTATCCAGCCGGATCAGGTTCAACTCCTGATTTTCACGCCGCAACCGCGTATTTTCCTGACGAATTGACACCAGTTCATGCATGTTCTGTATGAACCGGGACGCCGCTTCGGCCGGTTTTGACAGTAAAGACAGGACAGGCGTTGCAATATCGTTAAAAAGAACTTGCGCCTTTTCCACTAAAATCGTATCGGCTTTTCCCAACAGCATCAACCCGAATGCGGCTATTACCAACACCAGAACGGCAAAACGCCGTAATTTTGTTTTAACCTGATGCAGTGACGCCGTATTGCCGGAATGCTGCTTTCCCATATGAATTACCCTCTCTTAAAAAGGGAAAAGGCTTAGTACATTGTCGAAAGAATATTACGCAGTTTTTTAATTTCTTCCAACGCGCGGCCGGTTCCCATGGCAACGCATGTCAGGGGATCTTCGGCGATCGAAACGGGCAGTCCCGTCGATTTACGCAATACGCGGTCTAAATTTGTCAAAAGCGCGCCGCCGCCCGTTAAAACAATGCCTTTGTCGACAATATCGGCAGCCAGTTCGGGCGCCGTATGTTCCAAAGCGACTTTAACGGCTTCGACAATCTGGCTGACGGGTTCGGCCAGACTTTCGGCGATTTGACGTTCCGAAATCGTTAATTCTTTCGGCACGCCGTTCATTAAATCACGGCCCTTGATTTCCATTGTGCGGCCTTCGCCCTGTTCCGGCGGACAGGCCGATCCGATCGCTTTTTTAATTCTTTCGGCGGAACCTTCCCCGACCAGCAGGTTATGATTGCGGCGGATATAAGAAATAATCGCTTCGTCCATTTTATCGCCGCCGACGCGGACGGAAAGGGCCTCGCGGATTTTGGGCAGGGCCGTTTTTTCAAAAGCCACATCGACA